>OCJH01000463.1_pt1 | contig 8246 bp, 4 predicted proteins | sample 1538791 | NCBI WGS metagenome assembly OCJH01 (sample SAMN04571726, study PRJEB22368) | human gut metagenome | biome: human gut; material: stool | host: Homo sapiens | place: Luxembourg | collected 2012-12-05 | reverse complement strand
GATTGTATCTCCGGTCTTTAAGACTGCAGAATACGATGCATTCTCACCATTTAAATTGGTAATGATTGCTCTGCCATTTGAGGCAGTAAGATCAAATTCGTAGAAATCAAAAATATCTACAAATATATACTGTGGTTTTCCGGTAAGTTTTACCGGCTGGCCGTTGATGTATACCAGAACCATGCTGCCGTCTTCCTCTGCAACTGCCGCACTGTTTTCTTCTGCTGTAACTTTTTTCACTGCTTCAGCCATGCCGTCAGCATTCTCCTCTGTTACATCTGTTACATCTGTTTCATCCATGCCTGCTGCATTCTCTCCTGCAACAGATCCATTAACGCCTGCTGTACTGTCTGTAATCGTTTTGCTCTCCTCTACCGTAGCGGCATCATCTGTAACTGCAGAATCCTTTTCTTTTGCGCCCGCATTGCCGGCATCGTCTGTATCCTCCGCAGTCACAGCATTGTGTACTTCAGGATTCTGAACTTCTGCGCCATCTGCCTCTGCGCTCATTTCCGTGTCCACAATATCCGGTATCTCTTCTTCCTTATATTCCCCGACAGTCGGTGTTTGAACTTCTTCCTGCTCTACCGGCTGAAAGGACGGTTTGCCATAGGAACGCACTGTCCACTCGATTGTAAAGTTTTCATAGATCAGTGAGTCGAGCGTTGCACGACGGTTGTTTACCAGAATCACATGCTCCACATTCACTTCCACATCCATAAATTCTGCAAGCTGGCCTACTGTGTAAAAGCTTCTTGTTTCTACCTGGTCTCCCTCCTGGATCTGGTAGGAAGGAAACTCTAATTTACCGTTGACCTCTAAGAATTTCGGGCATCTTATAATATTTCCATTAACCACAAAGGCTACGGAATCTGTCGTATATTCCTCTAACTGATCTAATGTGCAGGTTGCCGGCTTGCCAGCCGTAGATGGCTCAATGATAATCTCACAATTCGGCTCTAATGCCGCATTGAGATTTGTTGGTCTGTCATTCATATAAACTGCTGCTGACTCTCCCTGCTCTCCACGAATGATACGTTTTGCTCCATTTACAAAAAATGTAAGTTCCGGTCCACGTTTCGGGAAAAGATCCTCATTCGGAAAACCTGCCTGCAATGCGGCATCCACGATCGTTAATCCATCATTATCATATAATTTGAGGCGCTCTCCATTGAAACGCACCATAATAAATCCGTTTCTCTGTTCATAATAATTCAGACAGATTCCAATCGGCGTAACAAGCAATGGATCCTTCTTGATATCCTGCTGTTCAAATACCACTTCCTGCAGTACTTCTTCACCACGCAGTGCCACTCGTACGTCCGGAAGATCTAATTTCTCTGCAAGCATTTTCGTATAACCATGGATCTTACCGCCACCGCCAACGATAAATGCTGCGCTGACAGTCTGGTCGCCATTCAATTCTTTGATTTTCGCAGCTACCGCAGTCGTCATCTCATCCACTACCGGCGCAGTCAGTTCCCACACTTCTTTTGCCGGAATCTTATGCTCGATCAGCATGATATCTTTATAAGTGATCTCCTCTTCTGTTGTACTCTGCAGCTTGATATATTCAGCCGTTTTAAAATCAACCAGATAATTCTGCACGATCAGTTCCGTTAATTCATCTCCGGCAAGAGGGATCATACCATAGGCAATGATGCTTCCGTCTTTGGTGATGGAAATATCGGATGTTCCCGCTCCGATATCGACTAAAGCGATATTGAGCAGACGATAACTTTCCGGAATTGCGACGTTGATCGCCGCAATAGGCTCCAATGTCAGATTCGCCACTTCAAGCCCGGCCTGATTTACGGCTGCATAAAGTCCATCCACAACATCCTCCGGTAAAAACGTTACGATGATATCTTCACCGATACGGTCTGCCTTGTGGGATTCAATATTAGAAAACGGTTCATCATTCAGGAAATATTTGACTACAGAATAACCAACACAGTAAAACTTATAGTTGGTATCATTCATTTCCTGTAAAATTTTCTGCGCTTTCTCAATTCCAAGCAGATCCAGTGTATGAATGTCTTCCCCGGTAACTACGCTCTCCTCCGGATAATCGTAACTGATACTCGTTGTAACTGTCTTAAGCACACGGCCTGCGGCAGCGATACATACCTCCGTCAGCGTTTTCCCGATCTGTTTTTCCAGCTGTTCTTTTACTTTTCTTATCGTCCCTGATACACGCCCGATATCGTGGATCTGTCCATCTAACATTGCTCTCGTATCATGCTGCATGATATACTGAGCAGTAACGATAAACTGATCTTCGGTACGGTAACCTACCGTTCCTACCACATTTCTCGTTCCAATATCAAGTCCGAACACCAATGGCTGTTCCATGTCTTTTCCGTCGCTCATCTGCAGTATCTCCTACTCATTTTCCATATTTGTGATTGCCAAATCAATCTGCCTTATGGCATCTTCCACCGTTCCATTATTATCGATCACCACTTTACAGTGTTTCCGGTAAACCGCTTCCTGTAACTGACTGTCAAAAATCTGCTGTACTTTCTCCGGGGAATATCCGCGCGATCTCATAAGGCGTTCTTTTCTTATATCCTCTCTGGTATAAATATACCAAAGTTCGTCACAAATTTCATCATAATGTTCTTCAATCAGCAATGCTGCCTCTAAAACCAGGATTTTCAGCACTCCATTTTCCCGCTCTGTATCCGCAACAGTTCTGATATATTTTTTGACTGCCGGATGTACGATTCCGTTTAATGCATCCCGTTTTTTTTCATCTGAAAAGATGACTGCTGCTAACTTTTTCCGGTCAAACGAACCATCTTCATTCCAGATATCCTCATCCGAAAACATGTCTTTTAATTTCTGATAACATTCTGTCCCGGGCAGCATCAGCTCATGCGCGATTTCATCCGCCAACATGACTTTTACACCATCTTTTGTTTCAAGATAATGAAGTATTTCTGATTTTCCCGCACCGACGCCGCCGGTAATTCCGATAAATTTCATCCGTTCCATGCTCCCCGCATCCATTTTTTCTCTCGTACCATCCGGACATATGCAGTCCAACGCATCATCCCTCATAAATGATGACAGATCTTTATTTTGCCTCATACCAGTTTTTGCCGACATGTGCATCAATTTCAAGTGTGACCGCAAGATCTGCCGCTCCATGCATCTCTTCCTCGAGAATCTTTCGAACCGCATCCTCTTCTTCGATCGCCGTCTCCACTAAAAGCTCATCATGCACGGTTAAGATCAGGCGTGACTTTAGATTTTCTTTTAACAGTCTGTCATGCACGCGTATCATTGCGATCTTGATGATATCTGCCGCAGTTCCCTGAATCGGTGAGTTCATGGCAACACGTTCTCCAAAGGAACGCTGCATAAAATTGCTGCTTGAAAGTTCCGGTACCGGACGTCTTCTTCCAAACATCGTCGTTACATAGCCTTTTTCTTTTGCCTCTGCCACAAGCCCATCTAAAAACGTCTTGATCTTTGGATAAGTTTCAAAGTACCGTTCAATATACTCTGCAGCTTCTTTTTTGCTGATGCTTAAATCCTGACTCAGTCCAAACGAACTGATTCCATATACAATCCCGAAATTGACTGCCTTGGCATTGCGTCGCTGCAGGTCTGTCACTTCATCAAATGGAATGTGAAATACCTGGGACGCCGTGATCCTGTGGATATCCTGTGCTTCCCGGTATGCCTCGATCAGCTTTTCATCCCCGGACATATGTGCTAAAACACGAAGCTCAATCTGGGAATAATCGGCATCCATAAACTCAAATCCCTCTTTTGGCACAAATGCCTTGCGGATCAGTCTGCCAAGTTCGATCCTCATCGGGATATTCTGCAGGTTTGGCTCCGTGCTGCTTAAACGCCCGGTAGCTGTGATCGTCTGATTAAAACTGGTGTGGATCCTGCCATCTTTAGCGATATAGTTGACCAATCCGTCCGCATAAGTGGACTTTAACTTGGTAAGCTGACGATACTCTAAAATATCAGAAACGATCGGATATTCCGGTGCAAGGCGGTCTAACACATCCGCCGCCGTGGAATAACCCGTCTTTGTTTTCTTTCCATACGGCATGGACAATTTTTCAAATAAGATCACTCCGAGCTGTTTTGGAGAATTGATATTAAACTCTTCTCCCGCTTCCTCATAGATCTGCTTTTCCAGTTCAGCGATACGCACTGCAAGTTTGTCCCCATACTCCGTGAGCGCCTCCCTGCACGCAATGATACCCTCATTTTCCATATCGGCAAGAGTAAATACGAGCGGCATCTCGATTTCCGTAAACAGATGATCCATGCCCTCTTCCTTTAAGTCTGTCTCCAGCGTCTTTTTCGATGCCTGTGCCACATATGCCATATAGCATACATAATTTAAAAATGCTTCCGGTGCATCTTTCATTGCCTGCTCTATGGTCAGTTTTCCAAGAAGATCTGCCTTTGACGGTATCATCTGTCCCATATAGTCTTTTGCAATATCCTCATATGGATACTCATTTTTCAGCGGATTCAGAAGATATGCTGCAAGCACACCGTCAAAAAGATTCGACAGGCCAATATTGCCGTTTACCTGTCGCTCCAGTAAGCCAAGCGCCGCAAGCTGCGGTTTTAAATCCAGTGTCGCATAGGACGCAGCCTCACTTGTGGTAAACATGGAAAGAATCTGCTTTGCCGGAAGATTTTCCCCTGCTTTTATGAAAAAGGTTTCTTCCTCTCCAGTTGAAATGGCAGCTCCAAGGCAGCACTCCACTGCATCATTTTCTGCACTTTCTACGATGCCGGACGGTTCACTGTCTGCCCCCGGCATATCTCCTGCCGCAAACAGATTCATCTGCCCGTCCTCTTCCTCGTGGCTGTCTTTCTTTTTGCTTCCGGGAACAATATAAAAACCACAGCTTCTGCCACGAAGCTTCGCAAATACTTTCTCTGCCTCCTTACGGTCTTCCACAAGTTTAAAATGTTCTGCCGCCTGATTTTTTGGAGTTTCCACCGCAAAACGATTCAAAAGATTTTTAAACTCTAACCGTTTGCAGAGCAGGTATGCCTCCTCCGTGTACAGGCTGGAAATACCATTAAGTTTTGCACCGGAAAGATCATAATCAATGTCCGCATGGATCTCGATCGTCGCAAGCGTCTTACTCATCTGTGCCAGGTCATAATACTCTTTTAAATTTTTGCTTGCACGGGGTGGCTTTAATTCGTCCACATGTGCATAGGCATTTTCAACACTTCCATACTGTGCAATGATTGCTGTTGCCGTCTTTTCACCGATTCCCGGTACTCCCGGAATATTGTCTGCCGTATCGCCCATCAGCGCCTTGACATCGATAAACTCGATTGGCGTCACCTGATATTTTTCCTTTACCTCAGCGGCATTGTAATCCTCGATCTCCGTGCCTGTGCGCTTTGTTTTCGGGATACGGATCTTAATATGATCCGTTGCAAGCTGTAAGAGGTCACGGTCACCGGATACCACTGAAACTGTCAGCCCTTTTTGTTCACTCTGTTTTGCAATGGTTCCAAGCAGATCATCCGCCTCATAGCCGCCTTTTTCGATCGTAGTGACTCCCATCGCTTTTAACATTTCTTTCATGAGCGGAACCTGTTCCCGCAGTTCCTGTGCCATCGGCTTTCTTGTGCCTTTGTATTCTGCGAACATTTTATGGCGGAAAGTCGGTTCTGACACATCAAATGCAACCGTCAGATAATCCGGCTGCTCCTCCTCTAAAATCTTGAACATAATATTCAAAAATCCATAGACTGCATTCGTGTGCAGTCCTTCCGAATTCGTCAGATCCGGGATCCCGAAAAATGCCCTGTTCAAAATACTGTGTCCATCTATCAATACCAGCTTTTCGCCCATTGTTCTCTCCATTCTTGTCCTTTAGATCGCTCTTGTGTAGCGTTTCAGCCACTCATTTTCCTCCGCTGTCATATACGGGGAAATGGTATCATATACCATCTTGTGATAATCGTTTAACATCTTTTTCTCACGTGCACTTAATAGATCCGGATCAATCGCATCGAGATCGATCGGTGCATAGGTGATATTCTCAAACTCCATGAACTGTCCATACTCATTTTTCTCAGCTTTATGGCATACCAGCTCATTTTCGGTACGGATACCGTATTTACCCTCTAAATAAACGCCCGGCTCGTCGGTCGTGATCATGCCCTCTTCTAAGACACCGTTGTCATGGCGCTCCGGTACGACTCTCCAACGGAAGCCGTTCGGTCCCTCATGTACATTTAACACATAACCAACGCCGTGTCCGGTGCCGCATTTATAGTCAATGCCCATCTCCCAGAGTGGACCGCGGGATAAAATATCCAGATTCAAACCGGTACATCCATATAAAAACTTCGCATGCGCAAGGTTCATATTCGAACGGCAGACGGTCGTAAAGTGCAGACGCATCTCATCTGTGATCGGGCCAAGTGCCATGGTTCTTGTGATGTCTGTGGTTCCCTCAAAGTAATGTCCGCCGGAATCCACAAGTAAAAATCCCTCCGGTTTTAACTCAGCGTCTGACTCCGGTGTTGCAGCATAATGCATCATCGCCGCATTGGCTCCGTAAGCACAGATCGTGTTGAAACTTAACTCAATAAAGTTATCCTGCTCTCTTCTTCTCGCCTCAAGATAGTCAGAAGCAGAGATCTCCGTCATCGGGATCTTTCCGATATTGGTCTTGAGCCAGTACATAAATTTGGTAAAGGCAACACCGTCTTTTACATGTGCAGCTCTGGTGTTGTCTACCTCCGTCTTATTTTTTACAGCTTTCATAAGTTCCGTCGGGTTTGGTTTGTCCACAACTTTGATTGCTTTATCAAGACTGTTCACGATACGGTAGTTGACCGTCCCGCGGTTCATCAGCACGACTGCGTCTGCCGGAATCTCCGGTACATAATCGTAGATCGCATCATACGGCTTTGTCGTGATATGGTTTTCCTCCAGGTAAGCATGGATCTTATCATCCACTACTTCCTCCTGTAAAAACCAGATACACTCTGTCTCGTTCAGCACAAGATAGGATAATACGACCGGCACATAATCAATATCGTTGCCGCGGATATTTAAAAGCCATGCGATATCGTAAAGAGATGTCAGAATATGAACATCTGCACCGTTCTCCTTCATAGCTTTCCTAAGATCTGCGATCTTATCCGCAGTACTCTTTCCGGAATATTTTTCCTCCAAAATAAATAAAGGCTGTTTGGACAATGCCGGACGATCCTCCCAGATCAGATCGATCAGGTCTTCTGTCACATGCATGGACACATTTTTTTCTGCTGCAATCTTTTCCAGTTTGCCGCCCCAGGTACCGTTTACAACACGTCCGTCAAATCCGAGACATCCGCCCTCTTTTAATCGATCCTTTACAAATTCATCGACTGTCGGCACGCCCTCTTCGCCCATGCGGTAGAGTGTGACTGTGCTGTCTTTCAGCTGATTCTCTGCCTGTACAAAATAGCGTCCGTCCGTCCAGAGCCCTGCCTCATCCAAAGTGATAACGGCAGTTCCCGCAGAACCGGTAAATCCGGTAATAAACTTTCTCGCCTTAAAATGATCTCCTACATATTCTGATTCGTGAAAATCAGCAGTCGGCACAACGTATACCGTGATGCCTCTCTTTTCCATCTCCGCACGCAGTGCCTTTAATCTTTCCTGTATCATTCTTTTATTTCCTCTTTCTTATATATTTCTAATATCACACCCGTTTGTCAGGCATCCGTATACTCAAAGAACTTCGTATCGATCTCCGGGTAAGAACGTTTCAATGAGATCGGTCTTCCGGAACGGTTCAAAAAGCAATGGGAACTCTTTCCGGTCGTGCGGAGTTCTCCGGTCTCCTTGTCCGTCATCCGGTATTCCACATCCATCTTGATACCATTATAGCGTGTGATCTTCGTCTCGATCACGACCGTATCATCAAAATGTACCATACTGTGATACTCGCAGGATACAGAGAGCACCGGACTGATAATCTCCATCTCCTCCATCTGTTTATAGCTGAGTCCGATCTGATCCATCAGATCCATCCTCGCTTCTTCCATCCATTTGATATAATTTGAATGATGGATGATTCCCATCTGGTCCGTCTCATAATATTTTGCATGATGCTCATATGGGCGGATTTTGATTTCATCGGCATTTTCATTATAAATTTCTATCTCTTTGTCTGACATATAAATCACTAAGATCGGAAGAGCACACGTCTGAACTCCAGTCACTGCCGGCTATCTCG
>OCJH01000456.1_pt1 | contig 8284 bp, 7 predicted proteins | sample 1538791 | NCBI WGS metagenome assembly OCJH01 (sample SAMN04571726, study PRJEB22368) | human gut metagenome | biome: human gut; material: stool | host: Homo sapiens | place: Luxembourg | collected 2012-12-05 | reverse complement strand
CCATCTCGTTGGTGATGCCGGTCAGCTCGGTGATCTTGGGGGTGATGGGCTTGCCCGGCTTGACAAAGGTGTCGAACTCCTCCACCACTTCCCCGTTCCGCACGATCACCGCGCCGATCTCGGTCAGGTACTCCACGCCGGGGTCCAGGCCGGTGGTCTCGGTGTCGAACACGCAGAACTCGCCGTCCAGCGGCTGGTCCTTCACGCCGTAGACGCAGGGCACCATGTCATCCACAAAGTAGGCCTCGCAGCCGTAGATCAGCTTGAAATCCGGGTCGCTCTTGTGGATCTCGTCGGTGGCCAGCATGGCCTCCGGGTAGCCCTGACAGACACCGTGGTCGGTGATGGCAATGGCAGGGTGGCCCATCCGGTGGGCCAGCTTGACGATGCCGCCCGGGTCGCAGAAGGCATCCATGCTGGACAGCTTGGTATGCAGGTGAAGCTCCACCCGCTTTTCCGGGGCGTTGTCCTCCCGCTTTTTCCGCTCCACGAACAGGACATCGTAGGGGTAAACGATGTAGTCATGCTCGTACTTGTCGTAGGTGCAGTCGCCGCGCACCAGCAGGGTGGTGCCCTTGGCGATGTTCTCCCACTTGGAGCAGTCCTCCCCTTCCTGCGCGCGGATCTTCAGGTTGATGGAGCCGGTGTAATCGGTGATGGACACCGTGTAGATCTTGCGGTAGTTGCCCTTGACCTCGGTAAAGAACACGTCGCCCCAGATCACGCACTTGCCGCCCTCGCCGCCCAGATCCTTGAGGGGGGTGAGGTTCTTGGGGGTGAACATCTTGCCGTGGAAAATGGTCACGGGCTTGTCGGTCAGGTCAAGGCCCTCCACCTTGATGGAGGGGGCGGTGTTCTTTTTCTCGAACTTGACCACCGGCGGGGCGATCTTGCGCTCCAGCTTTTCCTCCATCTGACGCTGTTCGGCCTCGCCCACCGCGCTTGTCAGGGTAACTTTGGGCCTGACACCGGTGTGGGCGGCAACGCGGTCCGCCAGCAGGCGCTCAAACTCCATCTCCTGCAAAAACTTGGTGCCGTGGCAGACCCCCACCGTGATGTTCTGGCCGGTGATGGTGATCCTGCACCGGTCCAGAAAGCCGTTGATGGGGATGCCGTCCCGCTTCATCTCCTCCATCAGCTCCCGCAGGGCGGCTTCGTCCAGCGCGGCATAGCCGAAGAGGTTGTTGATCTTCAGTTCAAAGCCCTCATAGTCCGGCTGCAGGGATGCCAGCAGCCGGGCGCACAGCCCCTTGTCCAGCGGGGCGGCACTGCGCAGGGTAAAAACGACCTGCCGCTCCTGCCGCAGCATCCGGGCATGCTCCACGATCACGCGCCCGAAACTGGCCGCGAAATCCGGGTCCGCCATGAACTGCGGCCATAGCTGAGATACAAGTGGTGTCACGATGGGTTACTCCTTTACAAATCTTCCGTCCTAAAGACGTGATAGCCCTCATAATGATAGCTTGCGTCGATGCCCTTCATATAGACCAGCCGGTCTGTGATCCGGTCTGTGAGGGCTGCACGGAGCAGGGCTTTGATCTCCACATCCTTCACCGGGCTGCGCTCCATGGCAAGGAGATAATCGCTCTTATCCACCCGGCTCCAGTCAATGACCTGATGCAGCTCCTTTTTCAGGATGCAGTCCAGCCAGATGCGGGTGCTGCGGCCATTGCCTTCCCGGAAGGGGTGGGCAACGTTCATCTCCACATACTTTTCGATGATCTCATCAAAGGTAGACTGGGGCATGGCATCGATGCTTTCCAGAGCCGCAGCCAGATACATGACCGGTGCGAACCGGAAATTGCCCTTGGCAATGTTCACGGTGCGCATCTGCCCGGCAAAGGGGTAGATTTCGCCGAACAGATAGCCGTGGATCCTTTGCAGGCCCGCAAATGTCCCCACCGGGAAGGCATCCAGCAGGCCGGTGTCGTAAAGCTCCAGCGCTTTGGTCTTGCTGATCTTTTCCTCAGCCCGGGCCAGCGCGGCCTCGTCGGTCAAACCAAGTTTGTTTTCTAAGGGCATTGTGTTCTCCTTGCTGAACCCCCCAGTCACGCTTCGCGTGCCAGCCCCCGCTAATAGGGGGGCCCTTGGCATGGCGTAAAGCTTTCCAGTTTTGCCAAGGCCGCCCCTATTAGGCAACAACGACGACCGCCGCCAGCGGCGGAAACAGGGAGGAGTTGTTGGGGCCGCGGCCAGCAGGACACGAGTGCTCTGCACGAAGTGGACGCTGGGTGCCGCAACCCGGACAGGTGGCATTGCGAAGCAATGACGGTGGGGTTTATTTCCTCTTAAATCTTATAGATCTCCTCCATGAACTGGTCGAGGATATTATCCCCGGTCAGCTTCTTGATGGGCTGGCCGTGGATGAAGAGGACAGCCTCGCCCTTGCCGCCTGCAATGCCGATATCGGCTTCGCGGGCCTCGCCGGGGCCGTTGACCACGCAGCCCATCACGGCCACCTTGATGGATTTCTTATAGCCCTGCAGGCGCTTTTCCACCTCGTTGGCGATCTCGGTGCAGGGGTACTGGGTGCGGCCGCAGGTGGGGCAGGTGATGACCTCCGGGCCGGCCACCGGGAAGCCGACGGCGCGCAGGATGTTGTAGCCTGCTTCCACTTCCTTCTCAGGGTCAGCTGCCAGCGAAACACGGATGGTGTCGCCGATGCCCTCCAGCAGCATCCCGCCGATGCCCATGCCGCTCTTGAGCAGGCCCATCTGGTAAGTACCGGCCTCGGTCACGCCCACATGCAGGGGGTAATCGGTCACAGCGCTCAGCTGGCGGTAGGCCTCCATCATGCGGGGCACGTTGGAGTTCTTGATGGAGATGACGATGTTGTTGAAATCGAACTTCTCCAGCAGGCGGACATGGTACAGGGCGCTTTCCACCATAGCCTCGGGCACGGGCGCGCCGTACTTTGCCAGGATGTGCTTTTCCAGGCTGCCGCCGTTCACGCCGATGCGGATGGGGATGTTCTTCTGCTGGCAGGCCTGCACCACGGCCTTGACCCGGTCGTCGTCGCCGATGTTGCCGGGGTTGATGCGGATCTTGTCCACACCAACGTCGGCGCAGGCCAGCGCTGCCTTGTAATCAAAGTGGATATCCGCCACGATGGGGATGTTCACCGCGTTCTTCACGGCCTCGATGCACTTGGCATCCGCCGCACTGGGGCAGGTCACACGCAGGATCTGGCAGCCCGCCGCCTCACAGCGCTTTGCCTGGGCAACGTTGCCCTCAATGTCCTCCACGGGGACATTCAGCATGGTCTGCACCGCAATGGGGTTGTTGCCGCCAATGGTCACATTGCCGATCTTCACTTCTCGTTTCAGCTGCCGCATGGTCGTTTTCCTTTCCGTATCACATTGCCCCGGTAATGAGCCGGAGGATATCGTTGTAAGTTGCAAAAATCATCAGCCCGAACAGCAGCGCAAAGGCTGCCACGGTCAGGCCGCTCTGGATCTTTTCGGGCACGGCATGGCCGGTCACGCCCTCAATGAGCAGGAACACCACTTTGCCGCCGTCCAGCGCCGGGAAGGGCAGCAGGTTGAAGATGCCCACATTCACGGTGATGAGCGCCAGCATCTCCAGCAGGTCCTGCCAGCCGTAGCTGGCGGCCTGCCCGATGGCCGTTACGATGCCCACCGGGCCGGAGAGGTCGTTGATGCTCTCCCGCCCCCGCAGCAGGTCGGAGAGGGAGGCAAAGATGATGCGCCCGTAGTAGAGCACACTGTTGCCCGCCTCTTTCAGCACGTTCAGCGGTGTTTTTTTGATGCCGTAGACCGTAAAGCCCAGGTTCATGTGGGTCTCGCCCTTGTCATCCTGCCAGGTGTCGAACTGCACACCGGGCAGCTCCACCTTTTTGCCGTCCCGCAGAACGGTGAAATCGGCGGTGTAGTCCTCCGTGCGCATCAGCTCATAGAGGATATCGTTTGCCACAAAGCAGCGGCGGCCGTTCACCGCAAGGATCTTATCCCCTGCCTGCAGGCCGGTCTGGCCGCAGAGGGCGTTTTCCTCCACCTGATAGAGGACCTTGCTGGTGATGGGCTCGTTCTGGGCCGTGATGAGGATGGCCATGACCACAAAGCCCAGCACAAAGTTCATCCCGGCACCCGCCAGCATGATGAGGGCCCGCCGCCAGACAGGGGCCTCATTCAGAGGAATACCAGCAGGCTTTTCCTCCTCGGGGGAAGTCTCCGCTATGCCAAGGGCTCCCCTATCAGGGGAGCTGCCGCCATCGGCGGCTGAGGGGTTTGACCGTTCCTCCGCCTGCTTGCTCTCGGGGCTTTCCTCCCCTTCCAGCGCCACAAAGCCGCCCACGGGCAGGGCGCGGATGCTGTACTGGGTGCCCTTGCGCACCCGCTTGCACAGCACCGGCCCCATGCCGATGGAGAACTCGTTGACCTGCACACCGCAGAGCTTTGCCACCATGAAGTGGCCGAACTCATGGATGGCGATCACGGCGCTGAACACGAACGCCGCAGCAATAAAGGTGACAATAAAAGACATCAGTTCTCCTTACAGGTGCGCTCTCACAAAGGCGCGGGCCATCTTGTCGCACTCATACACATCGGCCAGGGTGTAATCGCCGCCAAAGCTGTCGCTGTCCACAACAGCCTCCACCAGACGGCCGATATCGAGGAAGCCGATCTTATCCTCGAGGAAGAGCTTGACTGCCTCCTCATTGGCACCGTTGGCGGCGCAGGGGCCCAGACCGCCCTTCTTGATGGCCTTCTTGCAGGCAGCCAGGCAGCGGAAGGTCTCCTCGTCGGCCACATCGAAGGTCAGCAGCTTCAGGGTGGTAAAGTCCAGCTCAGGCACCACACCGGGCACACGGGCCGGGTAGGTCAGGGCGTACTGGATGGGGATGCGCATATCGGGCACGCCCAGCTGGGCAATGATGGAGTTATCGCTGTACTGCACGGCAGAGTGGACAATGCTCTGGCGCTGCACCACGATCTGGATCTTCTCGGGGGGCAGGCCGAACAGCCAGACTGCCTCGATCAGCTCCAGGCCCTTGTTCATCAGGGTGGCGGAGTCGATGGTGATCTTGGCACCCATGTTCCAGTTGGGATGCTTGAGGGCATCGGCCTTGGTCTTGCCCCGCAGCTCCTCGGTCTTCATGCCGAAGAAGGGGCCGCCGGAGGCCGTGAGCAGGATCTTGGTCAGGCTCTTGGCGCTCTCCTTGTCCTGCAGGCACTGGAAGATGGCGGAGTGCTCGCTGTCCACAGGCAGCAGCTTCACGCCGTGCTTTGCCACGGCCTGGGTCACCAGGTGGCCGCCCGTGACAAGGCTCTCCTTGTTGGCAAGGGCCAGATCGTGGCCGCTCTCAATGGCGGTCAGGCTGGCACCCAGACCGGCGATGCCCACCACACTGTTCAGCACCACATCGGGGCCGTCCATGGCGGCCAGCTCCTTCAGGCCCTCGGGGCCGGTCAGCAGCCGGGGGGCGTTGGCACGGCCCGCCAGCGCCGCGTCCAGCCGGGCGGCGGCATCGGGGTCGGTCATGCAGACATACCGGGGGTGGAACTCCTCGATCTGCTCCAGGATCTTCTCCACATGGCTGTGGGCGGAAAGGCCGAACACCTCATACCCCTGGGCACGGATGACATCCAGGCTCTGGGTGCCGATGGAACCGGTAGAACCCAGCAGCGTGATTTTTTTAGACATAAGCTACCTCCTGCATTCAGTGATAGAAAACAGCGATGACCACCATGGTGACGAACGGCGCAATGAACATGACGCTGTCGAAGCGGTCCAGAATGCCGCCGTGGCCCGGGAAGATGGTGCCATAATCCTTGATGCCGCACTGGCGCTTGACCACGCTGGCGAACAGGTCGCCGTAGATGCCCAGCACAGCGGCCACGCAGGCCAGCAGGGCAATGATCACGTACATCGAAACGCCGATGTTGGTGCGGGTAAACGCCTCCATCCGGTTGGCCGCAATGGAGTAGATGACGGTGGCGATCACGCCGAACACCATGGTGCCCAGCACGCCGCCAATGGCTCCCTCCACGGTCTTTTTGGGGCTGACCACGGGGCAGAGTTTGTGCTTGCCAAAGGCTCTGCCTGCAAAGTAGGCGCAGGTATCGCCGCCCCAGGCAAAGCAGAGGATGAGCAGAATAAAGAACATTGCGTCATAGCCGTAGGTCTCCACCGGCAGCAGCTCCTTCAAACGGATAAAGGAGTAGAAGCAGAAGATCACGATGCCGGAAAACATCACCAGACCGCTGGCTTTTGCAAAATCCACCTGTGCGTTGCGCACCACCAGATAGATGCCGAAGAACAGCACCATCAAGAAGGAGGCCGGCATGACCAGCCGCCGCCACACCTGATAGCTGGACAGCATGATCAGCAGGGTGTAGGGCACGAACACGGCGTACATGGGCCATTCCTTTCTGCCAAAGCCCAGGGCCTTGAAGACCTCGTGGATGGCGATCAGGGTGATGGCGGCAATGACAAAATTGAACACCAGCGTGTCAAAGGTGAACAGCACCCCGATCAGGACGAGGATGCCCACAATTGCGGTTATGATACGAGTTTTCATTCAAATTTCTCCTTTTGGGAATTGCAAGGGTCAGATGCCGCCAAACCGGCGGGAGCGCTTGTTGAACTCCGTGATGGCGGCATCCAGGTCATCACGGGTGAAATCAGGCCAGAGCACATCCATCTCCACCAGTTCGGCGTAAGCAGCCTGCCAGAGCATGAAGTTGGAAAGGCGCTTCTCGCCCGAGGGACGCAGGATGAAATCCGGGTCCTTCTGGCCGGCGGTATACATGTGGTCGCTCATCATCTCTTCGGTGATGTCCTCGGGCTTGAGGGTACCCTCTGCCACCTGCTGGGCCAGCTGCCGGGCGGCCCGCACGATCTCGGGGCGGCCGCCGTAGTTCACGGCAATGTTCAGGGTCATGCCGGTCTTGGCAGCGGAGTCCTCCTCCAGCTCGTTCATCAGCTTCTGGAGCTTTGCATCCAGCGCGGCCCGGTCACCCAGGAACTTGATGCGGATGTTGCGGTCCTTATAGTTGAAGCCCCTGAGCAGATACTCGCCGAACAGCTTCATAATGGCAGAGACCTCTTCCAGCGGGCGCTTCCAGTTCTCGGTGGAGAAGGCGTAGAAGGTCACGGACGAAACGCCCAGCTCCTCGCAGTAGTTGGCGATATCCTGAAACACGGCGGCACCCTTTTTGTGGCCCGCGGTGCGGGGCAGGCCCCGCTGCTTGGCCCAGCGGCCATTGCCGTCCATGATGATGCCGATGGAAAGGCCCTCGGCAAATTCTTTGGGATGGTTCATAATCATTCTCCTGCGTTTGCGGGGCGGGTGTTCCCTGCCCCGGTTTCGGCAAAAAGTGCCGCGCACTCGTTCCAGCGCACGGCACCTCACACGTTTCGTTTCGCCGCGGCGATCAGACGGACATGATCTCCTTCTGCTTTTCCTCAACGGCTGCGTCGATGTTCTTGATATACTTGTCGGTCAGCTTCTGGATCTCTTCTTCCATGGTCTTCTGGGTGTCCTCGGTCAGCTCACCGGCCTTCTTCATGGCCTTGGCCTTGTCCATAGCGTCGCGGCGGACATTGCGCACGGCCACCTTGGCCTCCTCGCCCAGCTTGGCAACTTCCTTTGCCAGCTGCTTGCGGCGCTCCTCGGTGGGAGCCGGGAAGTTCAGGCGGATGGTGGAGCCGTCATCAATGGGGGTGATGCCCACGTCGCTGGCCATGATGGCCTTGGTGATGGCGCGCAGCAGGGTGCGGTCCCAGGGGGTGATGGTCAGGGTGCGGGCCTCGCTCACGGCCACAGAGGCCACCTGCTGGATGGGAGTGGGGGCACCGTAGTAGTCCACGCTCACCTTGTCCAGAACGGCGGGGTTGGCGCGGCCTGCACGCACAGCGGCCAGCTCGCGGTCCAGATGCTCCACGGAGCTCTTCATCTTTTCTTCAAATGCCTTGGTGTTGCTGCTCATTGTCCTTTTCTCCTGTTATATATTGTTCTGCACAGGCGCTGTGATTGCTGCCTGTTCCATTCTATGGTACGGGGATGCGGGCTATGCTCAGCCCTCGTAGACCAGGGTGCCAACGTTCTCGCCCTGCACGGCCTTTGCAATGTTGTCCGGGTCGGCCAGGTCAAAGACCAGGATGGGGAGCTTGTTGTCGCGGCAGAGGGTGGCGGCAGTGCCGTCCATCACAGCCAGGCGATCCTCCAGCACCTTGGTAAAGGTCAGGGTGTCGTACTTTTTGGCATCGGGGTACTTGTGGGGGTCCTTGTCGTACACGCCGTCCACCATGGTGGCCTTGA
>OCJH01000424.1_pt1 | contig 8540 bp, 2 predicted proteins | sample 1538791 | NCBI WGS metagenome assembly OCJH01 (sample SAMN04571726, study PRJEB22368) | human gut metagenome | biome: human gut; material: stool | host: Homo sapiens | place: Luxembourg | collected 2012-12-05 | reverse complement strand
CTTCGTCTGAAGCGAGCATGGGACCGTCTCGACCTTCTCTACGAAGAGACAGAAAACCTCTTCAAGCGTGTAAAGGTAAGCAAGGAGCTCTGCGAGCTCCGCAACATGATTAACGTGGGTTATCTCATCACCCGCATGGCGATAGAACGCAAGGAGAGCCGTGGTCTCCACTATACCATCGACTACCCTGTTCATGCTTACGACAAGAAGTAATCAAGAATTATCGGAATATTAAAAAGCTCGGATGCTTGTGATGCATCCGAGCTTTTTAATTTTCAAAAATTTGAGAATTAGAGAATCTTTCTTTCTACCTATTGGTTCTGGTGAATTTTCTTTTTATCTCGTCAGCGAGAACTTGATGCTCAGGCCGAAATCCTGTGTGGTGGTAGGATAACTGCTGCTCGACAGGAGCGGGGTGTTGGTCTGACGGTCATAATAGAAACTCATGGTAAGGAGTTTACTGAAGGTATAATCGGCAGAGAAACTCAGTTTCAGAGCATTGTTGCCGCTGCTGGCACTGCTTACCATTGAGGCAATATCACGAACGATGGCTGCCTGCTTGCGGAAACTGAAGTCAAGACGTAGATTCAGATCATGGTTGGTACCATTCTGAACCGTCTTGGTGGTCGACGCATTCTTGTTGGCTGCATTCTTGTTGCCGCCCTTCGACTTGGAACGGGAGGCCTTGGCGCCCCAGCCGAAAACATCGAAGTTGTTGATGCGGTAACCCATACCGATTACCCAGTCCTTACTCAATGCCTCGTTCAGCTGCACACTCGTCATACTGAGGTTCAACACACGGGTCTGGCGATATTCTGCCTTCACCGTCATATTATTGTTGAATGTGACATCCATACCCAATAATGGCGAGAACGACTCATTGATACTTACCTGCGAAATGTTGAACATGCTGCTTGGCGACGGATTGCCCGTAGTGGCATCACTCACGAAGCCGAGACCGTTCATATACTCCTGGAAGGTGCTGTAACTGTTGTAGCTGCCTACCGCAAAGACGCTCTTGTAAGAGTGGTTGATGTTGATACTCTTGAAGTGCTCGTTGAACCAAGGCAGACGTCCCAGTCCGCTGTAACGGATGGTCCAGTTTGGCAACATCCGGCTCAATGCCGGGAATACCGAAAGCGAATTGCCACCCATCGAGGTATAAGCCTTGAGGAAGGCAGGAATCATGACATCGCTGCTATACTGGTTGACCGGCGTGCGGGAAGCATCAAACTTGCCGCCAGCCAGAGCCGAACCAGCCGGATAAACAGTTCCGGCATACTGCGCCTCTACCCTATCTCTGAAACCAGCCAGCGAGTTGACAAACTTCTCGAAGGTCTTGCTGCGATAACCCGAATTGGCATTGCCCATTCCCTCGAAAGCCGACCCCAGCGAGATGGTAGTCATCTGGAAGGCTCCACTCTGGGTAGTTGGCGTTCCTTCATACATATACTGTATGCTCTTCTGCGTGGTCTTGGTACGTGTGGCTGAGAGATCAATCTTGAAATCCTTGACAGGCTCCAAGGTGGCACGCAACGTAAGATTATCCGTTCTGCTGGTAGTAGCAGGTGTTGCGATACTGTCGTTGCAGAGCAGCCAGTCGTTGTTTCTAGCCTTCTCGATATAATCGTCGCCAACCATACCGAAGGCGAAGTCAAGACCCGGTGCCATCTGTCCCACCTTCTTCTGTCCGAAGGCATCACCCACACTAGGCAAGAAGCCCGGCAGGGTGAGCTGATAGCTGCTGCGATAGTTGATGCTCACATTGCGCACCATCATTGCCAAGCGACTAGCCAACTGCAATCCCTTATACCATTTCTTATCATCAAGCGGTTCCTTAGCCAGTACGGAGAGTTTCACCTTCATGGCAGTATCTACCTTTGAGATGATTCTGATCTGGTTATTATCCACCTTTTTATATTTAAGCGGGAATACCTTGCCGTCTTCCGTCTTGGCATTCACAATCAGTCGCTTGGTATTCTTGCCGTGGCGTATCTTGAATGTGGTATCAGGCAGGAGGGTGATTTCCCGTTCGAAGGCACGCTTGTTCTTAGGCAGCGCCTTCTTCGGATCAGCCGCCTGTTCCTTTGCTTCCTGCTTCTTTTTCTTTTTTTCCTGCTTCTTGCGCTGCATCTGTGCCCTACTCTGGGTACGGTCAAACTTATCGTTTACCTTCTTCAGGAAAGGCACATGGTTGTAGAGTTTCACCAGGTTGAAGTTTCCGTTCAATGTCAGTTCGCGCTGGGTATTGATGGTGTTTCCATACGAGTTACCCTCCTCATCCTCTGTACCGCGCTCCCAAGAATAGTTGGCATTGTAAGAGGCATCGCTGTTCACCCAGTCGAAGACAGGCAGCAGATTGAGAGGCACCTTGTAGGATGCCTGGAAATTCTGACTGTAGTCGAGCGGTGCACCCCAGTGGCGGATGCTGGTCCATACGGAGTCCTTCCAGGCATGATACTGGTCGGCATAAAGATCCTTGTTGACCGGTGTATATGGTTCCTCTATCTGTGCATGGGTAGCACTCTGGAAGTTCATGTGCAGGTTCTTGGTCAAATCCCAGTTGATGGAGAACTCACGGTTCCAGAGGAACTGTTCACTGAAAGTGAGCGGCAACTTGGAGTCTACTCCGGCAGCTCCACTCATCAGAGTTTCCATATCGCGCTCCTGCAACTCGTAGTAGTCGCGCGTCATCTCGGTATTGAAGGCTATGTTCTGCGGCAGCCAGTTCAGTCCGAAACGTTTCAGAATGTCGAGCCACTTGCTCTTATTCTTCAGTCCCTTGAATGGTTCCCAAGCCTTATAAACCGGGCTCCACGAATAATCCAGGGCTCCGCGCCAGTTGTCCTTGCGCTCATACATCGTCGTTTCACCCGTAGTATACTGATGCTGATGACTGTAGGTGAATGAGAAGTTGGCTGGATCGTATGGCATCGGATGGCGCTTGGTAGCGATACCCACCCGGGCATTCGAGATGGAGAAGTTGGTCTGCGTAATCTTGGTGGCAGCGATATTCTCGATAGAATCGCGCTCGTGCTTGGAGCCGGCGGCATCGAGGGCATCCTTCAACTCCATATCGGTATCCAGCGGATTATACTTAGGAGTAGTCTTCTCCTTGGTAATACTATAATATAAAGGTATGCTCACCTTCGCCTTGTCTGGGAAGAACTTACCCATTTCGAGCGATGTGGTCACACTGTAGGTACCGTAGTTATCGGTGGTGCGACTTGCCACGCCATCTTCCAGGCCGCCGAATCCCTCGCTGATGTATCTGCCGGTGGCATTCACGCTACCCAAATCGGAGAGTTGTACGTTGAGGTTGGCATTGGCAGCCCAACCACCCGAATTATTATGTTCCTTGAGTCGGAGTTCGTTTATCCATACCTCACCACTCTTGATGTCGGCAGAATTGTTTCTCACACCCAGCATCATGGTCTTCACCTCGCCGAGACTCGGATTACCCACGATGGTAATCTTGTTCTGCGGATGTTCTGCATCCATCATGGAATAAGGAGCGAGATAAGAAGCCACACCCTGTGCCTTCGCCTTGTTACGGTTTTTCTTCAATGCCGTAAAGACGCTCAGCGGCACATCGAGCATATTCTCCTCAGGCCATACCGCCTTACAGTCGGCAAGCACATAGCGGTTGTAGTTGGAGCGTGGCTCGGTGAGCTTCAGCGGGATTTCATACTCGTAGTAATTGTTCTTGTAATCACTACCCAGACGGATGAAGACTGAGAGATCACCATCCTGCAGACGGGTGGTATTCTGCTCCAATGCATTGGCATGGGCAAACATCTGGATGCGCTTGTACTGGCGCAGATCAAGGGTAGAATTCTTATAAACCGCCTTCGCCTCGCCTGTGCTCATATTCTTGACCACCAGACTCAACGCCTGCTCGTTCGCCTCAACCAACTGAGGCTGACTAGGATCCTGTTCGCGCTTGATACCCGGAGGCAAGACATAGTTGACCGGTGTCTTCTCGCCGTTCTCTTCCAGACTCACGCTGCTTGCGTCGAGGGTTCCGCCACTGGCTGCGCCGAGCGGCTGATCATAGGTACGCCACTTGCCCATCACGAGGTCGAAGGTACCGAAACGCAGCACGATAGGTTTCTTGAAACCGGTGAGGAACATACGCATGAAGCGGATGCTGGAGAAATCGTTGATGTTACCCTGACGGCTCTCAAACTCATCGATAGGTATGCGGAACTGATACCAGGTAACGGTAGACTTGGTATTATCACGCCAGGTCTGGCTGTATTCACGCTTATCTACAATATGATTGTTACCCACCACGAGATCTTCCGGACGGATGCTGACACGATACTGGAAGTATTTCTCATATTCGTTGAGCGTATAATCCTGGTTGATATCCTCAACATCCGGCGTTGACTTATAAGAAGTATCATAGCTCTCAGAACGGCTGTCGCTGTCAGGCGAGTTGCCCTGAGGATTGTTGATATACTTATATCTCTGCAGGATTGGAGCACGCATCTCATCCCAGTCGGAACCGCGGAAATAGTGGTAGTCATCACGTGCCGGATCGGCAAAGATACTGTCGAACACCGCCTGGTTCACCTTGCCCTGAATCTGGTCGAGATAAGCACTCTTGTAGAATTCCTGCTCCTCGGCATCAGTCAGTCCGTTGAAACCCACATCCTGCAAGGCTCTGCTGCCACTGGTGGTAGCAAAGGCATAGGTCACGGTGCTCTGGGTAGGAATCTTACCCCACTGGGTATAGGTGTAGCTCTTGCTGCCATCTACCGGCATGCCACTCTCATAGAATTTCTTGCCATCACGCAGGATATCCTCGCTCACCTCGCCCAGGTTGATGTAGAAATCGCCACCGTAATCGGCAGCATCAGCCTCTTCGCGGGAATAGATGAACGGATCGAGCATCCAGAACTCGATGTATTCGATGTTTGCCTGCTCGAAATCGTTGGTATCCAGCTTACGCATCATTCCGCCCCAGTTGCGCTGCGGATTCTGCAGGGTTCCGTCTGCCTGCAAATCTGTTACATTGAAGTTGTATGGTCCCGGCTCACTTGGATAGTAGGCCAGATTGAGTACATTCAGGGTATTGGTAGCGCCCTGATAACTGCTCTGGTCGCGCAATGGGAAGAGCTCCTTGGTATAGACCTCACGAACATAATGGTTACTCAACTGCTTGAGGTCGCCCTTGATATGTCCCGGAGTGAGCGAACTTCCACGGCGGGTGAACAGCGGATCGATGGTATACCAGGCTAGGCGCGAACGGTGGAAACCGCTGCTCAGACCGGTCTTATCGCTGTAATCGTCCTTGAAATTGAGCGAAGGCACACTGGATATAAACCAGGAGGTAGGAGTCGTTACATCGATGGTGGTCTTCGTACCCTCGAAGTCATCGATATAAGATGCATTGTCCTGTGTGCCACCTGCCTCACCGGCAATGAGCTGGGCAAATTCTCCTGTAAAGGATATCTGCGATGGCTGGGTGAGGTGCAGGAATGGTATCTTGTCAAGCACATTGGTGAGCCACTGACTCTCCTTGCGCCAGTTGAGATTGATGCCCCAAAGGGTGTTCTTCAGCGGTTCGGAGCCCATGGATACCTTGGTAGTAAGCGCCTGTTCGGAGAGGTGCTGGATAGTACCGCTCAACTGGAAGTTCTTGGTAAAATCATACTCCCAGTTCAGTCCGAACATCGTTTTTCGGGTTTGTCCGAAATCGGTATTACTCTCCAGAGAAACGTTGACAGCCGTACCGGCATCGATGATGCTCTGGTTCAGGATGGTCACCTCACCGGCACTGTAATCTACCGAATAGTCGGTGCCCTCTTTCAGGGTGATACCGCCTGCCGTAACGACCACCGAGCCCTGTGGCACATTGTAGGCATCGAGCGAGATGACATTGGCTGCAGAGCCCTTGAACTGTCCCACAATCTGATACTTGTTCTTTTCGGCTATCTGCTTGGCTACAGTCTTCGTACTGTCATAAAGTTCGGTAAAGGCATACTTTTCAGCCTTGTCGGCAGCCACGCCCCGCTTGACCAGATAATCACGCATATAACTGCCGAAAGGCTCTACCTTCGGAATGAACACGCGTCCATTAGAGATGGTATAGCCTTCTACATAATCGAAATATCCATTGCTGTGTGCCTTGTTGTTGTTATCCAGACGGTCGGCGCCCAGCACACGGATGATTGGCTGCTCCTTCACCTGCTGCTCAGGGATATAACTGAGATAAACGCCGGTGGTATCGCTCTGGTATTTCACATCCAGGCGGAACTTCTCCTTCTCTACGGTAGAAGCCAGATAATAAACGTTCTTCATCATCAGCCCCCAGTTGCCCTGTCGCGGATTATTGCTGGTATTCTTGAGCGATTTCACGAAGAGTGCCTGCTTGGTATCGCTGAGATCGGATGCAAACTCGCCCACCTGATAGGTAACGCCTCCCGATGTATACTCATAGGCTACGGCAAGTACCTGGTCGGTCTGCAGACTGGTTTTCAATGAGATATAACCCAAGGCGGTATTGACTGTATACTCTGAAGAATTGAGCAGACGGGCACTCTCCAGTTTCTCATAATCGGCTCCGCCAACCAGTCCGCCTCCATCGAGAGTGGTTGCAGCCTGGTCGATGTCACGGGCAGCAGCATACTGCCCTGTCATCGCCGCATACTCTGTATTCGCCTGGTTAGAAGGCACCTGTCCGCTCGCCGCCCACATCGGGTTGCTCAGTTTCTGGTTCTCGCCCAGGTCGGTCAGGGCTACGATGTTTCGGGTATTGGTGGTATTGCCGGTTTTGTTGGTAACCCACACCTCCACACGGTTGATGGTGATGCCCGTGGTGAGATTAGGAAGTTTCTGCATCCAGGCATCATAATGATTTCTGAAATACTGAGAGAGGAAGAAGTGGCGGTTCTCCTCATAATCGGCTACATTCAACTCAAAAGGAGTGAGCTGTACACCGCCCCTGGTAGATACGCTCTTCGATGCACTCTTCTTCTGCGAAGCCACCATCTGCAGCTTGAGTTTGCCAAACTGCATATCGGTTCTAACACCAAACAGACTGCTGGCACCTTTGATGAGCGAAGAGTTGGAAGGGAAGGAGACGTTGCCCGCCTCAACGAGTTTGATGATTTCATCTTCCTTGCCGTCGTACTTCAGTTTCATGTTCTGTGCATCGAAATCGAAGGTGGCATCGGTGTTGTAATTCAGGTTCATGTTCACCTTATCGCCCACCTTTCCGTTGACATTGAGATTGATTTTCTCATCAAAATCCATCATCGTCGTCTTTCGGTTGCGGATAGGCAACGAAGGATTGTCGATGTTTTTCTTGTTGATACCGAACTTGAGTTCGGCAGAACCCTGAGTCTTCACTCTGATGCCACCAGGACCGAAGATTTTCTCGGCAGGTCCCAAGTCGAAGTGCATATCTGAGAAATCGAACTTCTCCTTGCCTTTTGCCTGGAAGATTTCATCGTTCTGCTTGCGGAAGTAGCTGTTGCGCTGCTGCTGTTCGGTCCATGCAAGATACTCTTTCGGAGTGAGCATGATAGGAGCCGAAAGCCAGGTTGAGCCCATGCGGTTGCCGATGATATAGCGGTCGAGGGTATCGTTGTAGACTACCTGATATTGCAGATTATCAGGACGTTTCAGGTCGAGCGGACTCTGATAGAGGTCGCTCAGGGAGTAAGGTTGGGTGCGCTGAATCTGCCAGCGGGTATGCAGCAGCGAATCGGGAATGGTATCTTCATCGAGCTGCACGGGCTGGGCTGTGCTGGTATGGGTTTTCTTTTTATCGTCCTGAAGTTGAGGCAAAGCTATCGCATAGCCGAAGGTTGCCACCATCAGCCAAGCCAATAGAAAAGATATAAATCTTTGCTTCTGTTTCATCGACAAGAACTCCTAACTTATTTGATTTGCTTCAATGCCAGTTTCACAACCTGTTCTACCGGGAGATCAGGCTGTGCCTTAAGGATATCTACTACTACCTTGGCAGATGGTGCCGGCGAGAAGCCGAGCATGGTGAGGGCGCTTACCGCCTCATCCTTTACGTCATTGTTTACCATCACCACATTGCCTCCGCTGGCTGGCAGTTCGTCAGCAATGCCGAGGCTCACGATTTTATCTTTCAGGTCGATGATGATTCGCTGTGCTGTCTTCAGTCCGATACCCTTCACGGTTTTCAGCACCTTGTCGTTACCAGTAGAGATGATTTCGCAGAGTTCGCGTGGCGAGAGTGAAGAGAGAATCATACGGGCTGTATTTCCGCCTACTCCAGAAACGGTGATGAGGAGGCGGTAGAGTTCACGTTCCTGTTTGGTAGCAAAGCCGAAAAGGGTGAAAGAGTCATCTCTTCCACCAGCCACCAGCACTTCGTGAACATAGAGTTTCACTTCCTGTTTGCCCTGAATGGCAGTATATGTATTGAGCGATATATTGAGTCCGTAGCCCACCCCCGCAGTCTCAACAATAGCCAGCGCAGGTGTCAACTCTGTCAGATCGCCATGAATATATTCTATCATTTTCTTAGATCGGAAGAGCACACGTCTGAACTC
>OCJH01000393.1_pt1 | contig 8754 bp, 6 predicted proteins | sample 1538791 | NCBI WGS metagenome assembly OCJH01 (sample SAMN04571726, study PRJEB22368) | human gut metagenome | biome: human gut; material: stool | host: Homo sapiens | place: Luxembourg | collected 2012-12-05 | reverse complement strand
CCTACACGACGCTCTTCCGATCTGCATCTGGTTGATCCATACCATAAATTATTAATTATTCCGCCCGGATTGCTTCATTAGGACTGATCCGCATGGCATTCAGTGCCGGTGCCAGTGCGGAGAGCAATGCCACTACGCCTGCGAACAGGACGCCGCCTGCCGCCAGCCACAGCGGGATGATACTCTTCACCTGCATGGTCTGGAAGAGTACCGGGATCAGTCTCGCCATCACAAAGCTTAAGAGCAATCCGCCGATACCGCCCAGGATACCCACCAGCAGTGCTTCTGTCAGGAACATCATGGCGATGTCTTTTAAGTCCGTTCCAAGGACTTTCAGCACACCCACCTCTCTGGTCCGCTCGTTGATGGACATCATCATGGTGTTGGCGATGCCGATACCGGATACGATCATGGCGATGAGGCCGATAGCGCCCAGCATTCCCTGAATCTGGCGGGACTGGGTACGTACCGTCTCCAGCATGTCATTTAAGGAATATGTGGAAAATCCTGCATCCCGGATAGTCTGGGCGATCTCCTGCACCTTTCCTACGTCCTGTACTTTGACCCACACCGTATCGTAGGTCTTTCCTTTGGCTTTCTCCGCCGCCTTCTCCCGGTCACTCTCAACACTGGAACCGGAGTTTCCGCTGCTGTTACTATCCGAAGAGGAAGCGGATCTCTGCTGCTGTGCCGCTGCAGCGGGATTTGCCTCGATCCACTCTTCCAGACGCTCCCGGTCAAGGAATCCGGAGGTGGAGAATGTATAGTTCAATGTAGAGCATAAGCCTGTCACATTCAGCCGGTAGAGGCTGCCGCTCTGGACTGCCCTGCCGTCATCCCCCGCTTCCTGCTCATTGGAGAGGGCGGAGTAATCGAAGGTCAGGCGGATATTCCCCCCCATGGGGTCCACATAGGGATTTCCGTCCTCATCCACGGCGTCTGCCCAGTCCTGATTAGGATCTGCGAAGGATGCTGCCACGTCATCAGTGAGCATGACTTCCGGCTTGAACCGTAATCCTTCCCCCGGCATGGTTCCTTCCTCAGGAGTGAGAAGGAACTGGTCTGCCGTGGTAAGATCCAGACCATAGAGTTTCACCATGGAGATGTATTTTCCGCTTTTTAAATAGGCCGTTGCCTGCACGACCGGAGTCACAGCGTCCACGCCGTCCAGCTTCTTCATGGCATCCACTGCTTTGTCATTTAACAGTGCCTGGGCCCCCCGCTCGTCAGTGGAGGGGGTCACGTCGATCTTCGTCAGGCTTCCCATGGACTGGATGGTCTCTTCATAGGATTTCTCATATCCGATACCCACCGAGATCAGGACGATGATGCACATGACGCCGATGGCCATGGACAGTGCGGTCAGCACCGTCCTGGCTTTTCTCCGGGACAGGTTAATGACCCCGAACCGGAAGAAGTCCTGAAACCTCATAGTCACTCGTCTCCTTCGCTGCTGTCAGTGTCCGCTTCGTCTTCCTCGTCCCAGTCAGCATCTTCCCCGTCTGCATTTTCCGGAGTCTCTTCTCCGTTTTCTGCTTTCTTTTTCTTATACAGGAAGTATCCTGCCACACCTGCAGCGATGAGCAGAAGTAAAATGAGGATCAGAATCCAGAAGGGGAATCCGCTCTTCTTCTCGGTCTCCACTTCCTCGGACATGGTCTCTACAGCCTGTACCACATTGACCGGAAGGTCTACGTACTGGGTGTAGAGTTCTCCGTCGCTGTCCTCATAGCTGATGAGCAGGGTGCCGTTGAAGCTTCCGCTCTTCGCTGTCTCCACTTCGATATCTGCGGACAGGCTGCCTGCCGGGAGGACATCTCCGCCATAATAAGTTTCCGCCATACTGATGCCGTCCATGGCGGTGATGGACAAGTTATAGGCTTTGGTGCGGCCCTTATTGATGATATTCAGGCTCACGGAGAAGGGTTCGTCCGTCTTCGGTGTGCCGTAGACCACCGGTGTATCCGCCATCACATTCATGGGCTGCTTGATGGGGATCATGATATTCTGACTCACGGCTCTGGTAGCCATGGAGGTATTTGCATAGTTATTGGTCACCGTAATGGTGGTGGAACCTACGGGAGCTGCCGCCGGTACGGTCACCCGGAAGGTAGCCTCTCCGGTCTGGCCCGGCTTCAGGACACCTAAGTATGCGGTATCGCTGCTTCCGGTGGTCAGGTTCAGCGCCGTCGGATCTGCGATGGCGATGCTGGCTGCCGTATCCACGATGGTTCTCTCGTTGGAGTTATTGATGAAGGTCATACGGATGACGCCCTCATCTCCTGCGGACAGGTAATCGGTCTTCTCCAGATGTTCCAGTTCTCCGGTGCCGGAGCTTACCAGATATTTGGAGGAAATATAGTAAGGAGTCGTGTCTTCGTCACTTAACTGTACTTTACTCCAGGTCTGGTCTTCGTTCTGCTCCAGACGTACCATCTGGGTATTGGCGGGAACGGTCTTGTAGATCTCTGCCTTGGTGCTCATGCCTTTGCGGACATTAACCTTGGAAGTGGTGGTCACGATCTCCTGATGATCTTTTTGTTCCTGTTCGTCTTCCTTCTTCACTTTCCAGAGGGTCCAGTTCTTCATGGTAGCGACCGGCGCCATCTGGCTTAAATCTTCATAGCCGTCCTTCACATAGATGTAGGCGGTGAAATTGCACTCTCCGGTGATGCCGTTCTCTTCGTAGCTTGCCCGGAAGGTGACCGGTTTGTTGCCGGTGGTGGCATAGGGAGAGGTCATGAAGGTATAGGTAAAGTTCTGGGTATCCCCGGTCTCCATGTCGTTCAGGCTGATGCCATAGGCCAGCTTGTCCACTACAAACGGAAATTCATCCAGGGATCCGGAGATCACCGGGGAGACCGTGATGTTGGACAGGTGGCCGCCTTTATTGACCAGCGGTACGGTCAGGGTAATGCTCTGTCCCGGTGAAGTGACCGGGGAGGAGTTGACTGCGCCGTCTGCAAAGCCGCCGATCTCCAGCACGCCGATGTTGCTGACCACACCGGAGAGTTCGCCGTCACCAACGACCGTTACGTACTCGGTCAGGGTGAAGGTCACATCCTCGGTGATGTCAGTGCCGTTGGCTGCGTCTTTTCTCCATACGGTGGCATTGACCGTGAAGTTCATGGGGTAGACACCCTTCTTGGCAAATTCGGAAATGCGGAATTTGTACCATACTTCTGCGGTGCTGTTGTAGGACATGTCATCGAGGTGTCTGGTGTAGCTGGCATCAATGACGTCAAAAGGCCAGGAAGTGGTTGCCGTACTCTGGCTGGTGCCGCTTCCGGTGCCTGTTCCGGAGCTGGAACTGGAGGATCCGCCGCTGCCGGAAATATTCGGCTTGATGGTGATATTCCGAAGGGTATAATTTTCACTCGGTAAATATTCTCTGTTTACGGCAATGGGAAGTACCACTTCCACCACATCTCCCGGAACACCTTTCGGGGACTGTGCTCCTACGTCCATCAGTACCAGTGCATTGGCATTGCTGGGGGTGATGGTCACGCTGGTGTTGGGCTTCTCATTGACAGTGTTGTTGCCGGTGGTGCTGCCGCTGTTGTCGTCACCGGACGTGTTCTTATCCGCACCGGTGCCTGCCTGGGCTGCTGCTTCTGCTGCCGGAGCTGCCTGTACCGTCTTCGGGGTGATGGTCTCTGTCTGTCCAGCTGCTTCTGCTGCCGGAGCCGCCTGTACCGTCTTCGGGGTGATGGTCTCTGTCTGTCCGGCTGCTTCCGTTGCCGGATCGGCCTCCTCGACCTGGGCGGCAGGGGTGCTTTCCTCTGCCGGGGCAGCCTCCCCTCCCGGCTGTGTTTCCTGGGTCTCTGCTACCGGAGCTGCAGCAGCAGCGTCTGCCGGGAGAGAGACCGAAGTGGTCAGGACCATAGCTGCAAGCGCCAGCGTCAGTCCTTTTTTCCAGATGCTATTCTTCATATCACTTTTCCTCCTGATATTACCGATTCTTCGGTGCGGATGATGCCATCCTGTATATGAATCTCCCTGCCGGCATAACGCCTCATGTCGGGATCGTGGGATACTAAAATAAATGTGGTGTTCCGTTCTTTGAATATGTTCTTCAGAAGCTCCATGACTTCTTCCCCGGTCTTCGTATCCAGGTTACCGGTAGGCTCGTCTGCAAAGACGATCTCCGGCGCGGTGATGATGGCTCTTGCGATGCCCACCCGCTGCTGCTGTCCGCCGGACAGCTCGGAAGGCTTATGTTCTGCATGCTCGGCAAGTCCTACCTGGGCGAGCATCTTCATGGCTTCCTCCTCCCGTTCCTTCTTTGGCATGCCCCGAAGTGCCAGTGGCATGGCCACATTTTCCAGTGCGGAATACTGAGGCAGAAGGTTATAGGACTGGAAGACGAATCCGATATGTTCCCGCCGGAAGCGGATGCGCTGTCCTTCGCTCATCTTCTCGATATGCTTGCCGCGGATCATGATCTCACCTTCGGTGGGAGGTTCGAGACCTGCCAGCAGGTTTAAGAGGGTGGATTTGCCGGAACCGCTCCGCCCGTAGATGAGCACCCAGTCGCCTTTATTGACAGAGAAGCTGACCCCGTCCACGGCATGGACGGTGCTGTCGCCCACCTGATATTCTTTTTTTGCATTTCTGATTTTCATAATCACTGGCATTCCTGTGCTCTCCTGCTCTGTCTTCCGGGCGGCATGGTGTAATGTCTGTCCTCCCCGGTAAGTCCGAATTTTACTTTTACTCTGTTTAATTTCCTCGTCCATGGCTCTCCCACCGCCCACAGTACCAGGAAGGTACAGACACCGTGGCTTAAGTCAAAGAAGAAACTTGACAGATAGACGGCTCCGATGGTCTTCCAGTTGATGGGGCTGATGTAGCCGATCAGGTAGAAGAGGTTCATGAACCATCCGTACCCGAAGCCGGTGGCCAGCCCGAAGAGGCAGAGCCTTAAAGGTGCCCGTCCGGTGATGCTTCTGGCATAGGCGAGAAGGTCGCCGCGCTTCGTATGTTCCGGAAAGATCCGGTCCCATATGGGCGCCTTGAAGACATTTTTCCGGACCGCTCCTGTGGCCTGTATTTTTCCAAATGCGCCTGCGTTCTGCAGGAGTCCTGCGATAAATCCGATCATGCCCCAGGAGAACATCTGCCATGGGGTCCAGGGACCCTGTCCGAAGATGAAGTTGCTGACGAATCCGGTCAGCGCTCCGGTTAAGAATCCGCTCTCCGGTCCGAAGACCACGCCGGTCATGATGACGATGGCACTGACGGGTTTGAAATTCGGGAGGGGCACGATGGCAAATACAGTCCTGCCGACCACCCCGAGGGCTGCCATCACTGCGATGGGTACCATGTCCCTTGCCTGAGGCTTTCTTCCGAAGATCAGGATGAAGGGGACGAAGGAGACGATGAGGAAAAACAGTGCCAGCGCCACATCGGAGTTCATGATCACGATGTCCACCCAAGTCCGTTCATCTCCGAATTTGAGTGGCGGGCGGTAATGCTGGAACACCATGTAGGCTGCCAGGAGAAGCGGCATGGCCGTCACCAGGAACCAGGCTGCATGTTTGGTTCTTCTGTTTGCAAAGAGTCCCTGCACGCGGCGATCACCTCCTCACAGGTAATGGCGTCCGGAAAATAATTCCCGGCGATGCGATTGGCGTCAGTCGTATAGAACTGATTGCCTGCAAAAAACCGGTGAGGCTCGTCCTCAGAATGCACTGCGCCGTCAAATAACATGGCACACCGGTCTGCATACGCTGCTGTAAAATCAAGGTCATGTGTCACCAGGAGAATGGAGATTCCCTGGCTGCACAGTTTTTTCAAATGCCGTCCCAGTTGTTCCTTTGTCCAGGCATCCATGCCTTTGGTAGGTTCATCCATGAGGAGCACTTTCTTCTGTCCGAGTAACAGCTTGGCCGCCGCCAGTCTCTGGGTCTCCCCGCCGGACAGGTCATAGGGATGTCGTTTTAAAAATCCTGTAAGCTCCATTCTTTCTGCCATGTCAAGCGCCCGGGCTTCGTCGCCGTCTGCGCCATCCAGGAGTTCTTCCTCCACCGTATCTTTGATAAACATGGACTGTGTATTCTGCGGTAAATACCCCGCCGGTTCTTTTCTTACGTATTTTACGTTTCCTCTCCACGGCTTTTTGATACCGCTTAAAATCTTTAAGAGGGTCGTCTTGCCCGCTCCGTTTCCTCCCAGAAGGCAGAGCAGTTCGCCTTTATAGAGGGTCAGGGACAATCCCCGAAGCACCTCTCCTACGGTTCCATTCTCCTGTTGATAATGGAACCAAAGCTCATTAGCAATAAGAACTTTTTCCTTTTCCTTCTTATATATAAGTTTTCTAATTATTGCTTTTGCTTTCTGGTCTCCCAGAAGCTGCCGCATGAGGTTCCTTCCCTCACCGGCCCTTAATGGAAGGGGAAGGCTTGAGAGCTGCGCCGCTCTCACGGGAACGTCCGTCCGTTCCCCTGACTCCGCCTTCCTCAGTTTCCCGAAGATCCGGACCGCTGATGGCAGTCCCGGATACATCCGGTTCTTCTCTTTTGTACTGGTAAGCCGCTCCACGATCTCTCCCGGAGGGCCTTCCATGGTAATCACGCCGTCTTCCATGACCGCCACCTGGGTGGCTTCCGGCAGCACCTTCTCCAGACGGTGTTCCGTCAGAAGGATGCCGACCCCCAGCTCACTGTGTACCCGCTGAATCATGGAGAGGAAGTTATCCGCTGCCAGCGGATCCAGCATGGAGGTGGGTTCGTCTAAGATCAGAAGCCCCGGATTCATAGCCAGCGTGGATGCCAGGTTCAGAAGCTGCTTCTGTCCGCCGGACAGTTCACTTGTCTTCTTCCGGTACCAGGGGGCGATTCCGAAGAAGGAGGCCATCTCTGCCACTCTTCTTCGGATCACCTGGGTGGGCAGTCCCATATTTTCCAGTCCGAAGGCCAGCTCATGCCACACGTAATCGGTGACGATCTGGTTATCCGGGTTCTGCTGGACGAATCCGATGGAAGAAGCGCTCTCCTCCGCAGTCAGGTCATGAATGGATCTGCCTTGGTAGTACACGGTTCCTTCTCTGGCCCCCGCGGGGTTAAGTTCCCGCTTCGCCTGTCTGAGAAGGGTGGTCTTGCCGCAGCCCGACGGGCCGCAGAGTACCGCGTAGGCACCTTCTTCTATGGTAAGGGAGACGTTATCAAGCGCCCGCCGGTCAGCTTCCGGCCATGCAAAGCTTATGCTGTCATACTGTAAGAGCGCCATCTGAGTGCCTCCTTCTTCTCAAGTAATACCGGCAGGAAATAAAGTAAGATGAGGATTCCTCCCTGCCAGAGGTTCCCTGCCCCTTCCGCCAGTGAGCGGATGCGGGGGTAGAATTCCACATAGCCAAATCCAAATATTCGGAACAGGATGGTTGCCACAAAAAGAGCCACAATCAGTCCTAAGCATCTGGCATCCCGGCTGTCAAACCGGAACAGGTGATAGGTGGTTCTCCGTCCTTGTCCAAAGCCCCTTGCTTTCATGGAATCCGCCGTCTGTACTGCATTTTCCATGCTCCAGGTCAGGAGGACGGATAAGTTCCGGACCGCTGCCGCCATGCGCTGGGTCAGACGGTTTTCCTCTCCGTGAAGGGTGCCCTGTACCTGCCGGATCTCCTCCGCCATACTTTTAAGCTGCGGGATCAGCCGCAGGGTCAGCGTAATCAGAAGGGCTGCCGCCGGGGCGATCTGTCCGAAGAGAAAGAGGAACTTGTCACTGGTGATGACTTCCTGATAGCAGGCAAACCACAGAACCACCGCGGCCAGCTGACAGGCGGATACTGCTCCGTATCCGATCGCCTCCAGCGTAATCCACTGATCGAATAACATGAACAGCATGGTCACGCCCCGGTGGTTAAAGAGGGGGTTCGCCACCACGATGACCAGCATCATGGGAAGCAGGAACCGCATGGTTCCAAGGAGGCTTTTCCATCCTTTCAGGCAGACCAGAAAGGCTGCCGCCCCCAGAAAGGATAACGGTGATAACACCGGATGCATACAGGCCAGCGTCATGCCGATCACTGCTACGAAATAAGTAAAGGAGACTGCGGGGTGCAGCCCCTGAAAATAGCCCTTTATCATTCGTGTGTCTCCGTCCAGTCTTCGCCCATCCAGTCCTGACCTAAGTCCTTTCCAAGGTCACAGGTGTAATTCCACTTGATGACGTCACCATTTTTCACGACATACTGTCCGCATCCGTAGTTCGGATACCAGTCGTTCACACAGTACATCCAGCCCGACCACCGGCCTCCGTCGAATTCATAGAGGTTGTTGATACCCTGGATATACTGTCCGCCGTTGCTTCCCTTGTACTGCATCTGCAACTTGTAAGTGTCCCGGACATCACAGAGCACATCGAATACGGTGTCTCCGTCTTCAAAAGCGACTTTCGTCGTATCTAAGATGCATCCACTCTCCGGCACGATGCCAGCCCATTTGGCTTCCTTCGCCATGCCGATATTCACGGCAGTGTCACACCGGATGCTGATGGTGACGGTATTTTTATTGGTGTCCTTGTCTTTATCCCCCTTCTGGTCGGAGGAGTCCTGGTTTTTGTCTTTGTCACTCTTCCCGCTGTCTTTCTGATCGGAATTCTCTTTGCTGTCTGATTTCTGATCGGATTTGTCAGAGCCTTTCGTCTTTTTCTTCGTCTTCTTGCTGTCCGTCTTCTGACTGTCCCCATCATCGGAGGTATCCGCTACATTATTCACATTCTGAAGGGCATTGGCCTGCTCATCGGAATCTTCCA
>OCJH01000384.1_pt1 | contig 8835 bp, 8 predicted proteins | sample 1538791 | NCBI WGS metagenome assembly OCJH01 (sample SAMN04571726, study PRJEB22368) | human gut metagenome | biome: human gut; material: stool | host: Homo sapiens | place: Luxembourg | collected 2012-12-05 | reverse complement strand
ACGAGATAGCCGGCAGTGACTGGAGTTCAGACGTGTGCTCTTCCGATCTTTACTAGTGAAGTTTAACGATCAAAATGGTTGTACAGAGACAGAAGTGAACAAGTTTATGAAGTTACCTTTTAAAAATAAAGTATTTTTTACTTGTAAGCACTGGACTAATGAAAATGAGGGGTACACAGTTATTCGCCAGTTTCCCAAGCATGAGTTTATAATGGCTTCTTATGAGCCATTTGGAAAGAATAAGTATATAGATATCACAAAAGTGCTGAACAATTTATGATTCAGCTGTTTGTAATGGAGAAATCATGAAAATAGCAGTATTAATGTCAACATATAATGGTCATAAGTATTTGGATAAACAACTGAAAAGTATTGCAGAGCAAACCGTTGTAAATCATTTGACGCTTTATATTAGAGATGATGGAAGCAAAGACGATACTTTTGACATTATTGATAAGTGGAAAAATAAAATTAACATTGTGTTGTATAAAGAAAAAAATGCTGGTCCGGCAATGAGTTTTTGGCAGCTTTTAATGAAATCGGAAGTAAAAGCAGACTATTATGCTTTTTGTGATCAAGATGATGTTTGGGATAAGGATAAAATTGAAAAAGGAATTGAAAAGCTCAAAGGTAGTATACAACTATATGCATGTAATTGTCGCATCATAGATGAAAAAGACGTCGTAATTAAAAAGAACAGGGTTTCTGGAATTCCTAATATGGATGTACAAAATCTATTTATCTCTGGATGTACGCAAGGGTGTTCAATGATATTTACTGACAGTTTGCGTAATTACATAAAAAGTTTTAAATTAACTTGTGTTCCGATGCATGATGTAGTTCTCATGTTGTATGCGAAATATTGGGGAAAAATATATTGGGATGTAAATCCGCATTTTGGATACCGAGTGCATGCAAATAATGTCGTAGCAAAAAATAATAAATCTGTTTTTGAACAGATAAAGACAACAATTTGGAATTGGGAAAATAGTAAGGTAAATTCAATGTCAAGCGTTGCAAGAGAGATGCTTAGAAATGTTCCTGATATTCCTGTAAATGATAAAATTTTTTTGCAACGTATATCTGAATATCGAAAACATCGGCTGTGGCTCTTGAAAAATGCAACAAAGAATATAGGAAATAGTGAAGCACTAAGGTCATATGTAATTAGAATTATTATAGGAATGTATTAAGTTCATGAAAACAAAAAGCAGATGAGGAAAAAATATGAATAAAAACGAATTAGTTTATGTAATGAATGTTGACTGGAATTGGATAAAGCAAAGACCACATTTTATTGCAGAACTTTTGAACACCCAATTTAATGTGCATGTTATGTATCAGCATAGATATGGTAGAACCGGTCTACAAAAAAGAGAAAATGTGGATGTGAATTTGAATCCAATTTATGTAATTCCTCGTGGTGATAGATACGTTTTTTTGTCAAAGGTAAATGCGGCTATCAAATGTAATGTTGTAAAAAAGAAAATCAAGAAAACAGAAGCTAATATACTCTACTTAACTTTTCCAAATCAAGTGGATACAATTCCAAATGACTATAAAGGAATTGTTATTTATGATTGCATGGACAATCATCCAGCATTTGTTAATGATGAACGTCAAATGGAAATAATAATACGACAAGAAGAAAATTTGATAAAAAAGGCAAGTCTTGTTTTAGTATCGAGTAATCACCTCATAGATATCTTAAAGAGTAGGTATGGTAATGAGATTGAGGAAAAGATAAATTTGGTACGAAACGGATATAATGGTGCTATTCTGGATCAGGCAAAAACCGTTTCGGAAAAGAAACATAAATTGTATACGTTTGCGTATTTTGGAACAATAAGTACATGGTTTAATTTTGATTATATACTTAGAAGTTTAGAGGAATGTGCAGATATACAATATGAGTTGTTTGGGCCGTTGGCCGGAGTGCAAATTCCAAAACATGAGCGAATTCACTACCATGGTACAATTGAACATGAAAAGCTGTTGGAAAATATAAAAGATGCGGACTGCCTAATTATGCCTTTTCTGATAAATGAGATTATTGAAGCAGTTGATCCAGTGAAATTATATGAATACATTAATTTCAATAAAAACATTTTAACTTGTAGATATGAAGAAATAGAACGATTTGAACCATTTGTTTACTTTTATACTGGATATGATGAATTTATAAAGCAAATTCTAAACTTGAAAAAAAGCAATGATGTGAAATACAGTAATGATGATAGAGAGACTTTTTTAAGGGAGAATAGCTGGAAGTGCAGAGTGGATACTATTATTAAAACCTTAAAGCGAAGAGGCAATGTGAGAGAATGAAGATAAGATTATATGAATCACTGATTGAGGTGATAATTGCTTTAGGCGTGGGAATCCCATTAATATTGGGTGGGGTATTGGATACATGGAGAACCATACTTACAATAGCAATTGTGATGTTGGTGCTTTTATATATTATAACTCATAGAATAAAGAAAACGTATTCAGACAGATTTTTGTGGGTTTACATACTAGGCACAATTTGTATTGTTACTTTCGAGTTAATGAAAGGCAAAAAGTTATATGCGTATTCTAATTATGAGACCTTTTATGCGGGAAGACAGTATTTATGGATATTTTTTGCAATACCATTGTATTATGAAATTATTAAAGACAAAAATTTCGATAGATACTTAAAAAAAACGGTAGGAATTATTATTGCTTCATTGAGTCTAAGAACAATTACCTGGCTATGCAAAAACTATCTTGGAATTACGATTTTTAATAGTTTGTTATATGAGTACGGTATCTCTTGGGGGAGAGGTGGTAAATTGCGTATTGATGCAACAGCATTAATCGGAGTGCTAATTCCCGCATTGTACTATTTATATAAAAAATATAAGAAAAAAAGATATGTGGTAGCTTTGATGTTTGTTGCTGCATATTTAGTGTTTGTGTCACAGACAAGGTCGCTAATTTTAGGAACGATAGCTTGTGTTATATCAATGTTTTTTCTAGAAAAACGTTCTTCGTCAAAAAAATTGATTGTCCAGTTATTATTACTTGCAATTTTTGTGATTGCAGTTAATATGGGATTCGCGGATACTATATTGAATAAAATGAATATCACAATCTCTGATAGTTCAATTGGATATAGACAGTATGAATTTGCATATTATAGCTCTCTTTTGTTCAATGGAAAATGGAAAACAGGATTAGGTATACTAACATCCATGAATGCAAATGGCAAGATCCTTATGTTTGGAAATTTGGATACACAAATGTATCTTGATGATTTGGGAATATTTGAATGTTTCTTGCAATTTGGCCTTTTTTCACTTTTTCTATATGGTGTACTTCTTATATATATGATTTATGTTGTAATTAAATGTAATCGAGTAAAGGAGTATAAATATTCATTGTATTTGCTAGGTGAATTTTTTTATATTGTAATTGTTTCTATACCGTTGAATTCGTTTGGAATTCAGAGAATATTTATGGTGCCAATTGTCTTGGCATTCACTTGTGCTGTTCACAATAACATATTAAAGATTGAGAAAGAAAAAGCGATATGAACGGAATAGAGATGATAAAAAAAATATTAAAAAGAAAATCGGTGAAAAATGGAGCATGGCTATATCTCTTGCAGATCTTTAATACAGTTGTTCCTCTACTTACGCTACCGTATATAACAAGAATCTTGGGAGCGAAGCAATACGGAATTTTCTCTATTGCCATTAACGTTATTGGATACTATCAAGTTGTTGTTGAATATGGATTTGCAATGTCTGCCACACGGAAAGTGGCTTTATCGGATAAAAATAGTGATTCACTAAGTAAAACATTTTCAACGGTTTTCTTTTCTAGGTGTATTCTACTAATGGTATGCTTTGGTATAACTGTTGGGTATATTTTCCTAAATAGAAATCAGTTGTCACAGTGTTTTTGTTTAATGATTTTAATGATTACGCTATTTGGAAATTGTATCCAACTGAATTGGCTTTTTCAAGGTATGCAACAGATGAAGTACATAACAATTGTCAGCATGATTTCCAGAACTATTACAGTTATCATGACTTTTGTATTTGTCAAATCTATTAACGATTTATTTTTATATTGCTTATTATATGCTATTTCTCCTGTTATTAGTGGTATGCTTGGACTGATATTTGCTTGTAAAACCTTTAATATACATTTAGTTGAAGTTAATTTGAATGAGATTGCAAGCGAATTAAAGAGTGGCTGGTATGTATTTACAACACAGCTAAGTTCTAAAGTATTTGGAGCGATAGGAATTACACTTTTGGGCCTATTTGCAACAAATGAGGAGGTTGGAATTTATTCGGCGATCCAAAAAATTCCAAATATACTTATTTTAGCATGGACTCCTATCACACAAGTACTTTATCCAATTTCAAGTCAGAGATTCAACGAATCATTTAAGCGAGGGAAGTTATTTGTGAATAGGATGAAGCAGATTTTTGTACCGCTTTTCCTTTTGGTTGCAGTTGGCTGTTCTGTTGTTTCAAAATTCTTAGTGACTATTGCTTTTGGAGTGGAGTATGCAGCAAAGTTTTACTGGATGATTCCGCTATTACTGTGGATGGTCATGGCAATATATAATAATTTTACCGGAATACAAACACTTTTGGCGAGTGGGCATGACAGGGAGTACAGTAGATGTTTTCAAATTGGAGTTGTGGTAACGGTTGTACTTAATTTTTTATTAGTATATTTGTTGAAGGGTGACGGAGCTTGCATGGCTCCATTATTATCAGAGATGGTTTTGTGTATTATGCTAAAAAAAGAAGTTACTAAATTGGAGAAAGAGAATACGCAGAAGTATGAATCAAATTGACAACGACTATAAAAACAGGAATAATTTAGTCGACTGACCGATTAGTTACATTAGGTTAATTGCATTTTGTTGTATTGTAACTTGTCATATTCAACAATACTTAGGAAACGGATTATGTTGGTGGTTTAATGTCGGCGTTCAGATTTTCTGTTAGTTCAGGTTTTCTATATGGAGGGAAGAATGTTACCGATAATGTTGAATTTTATGGGAGAAACTACTGATTAAAGTTATATTAGTGCTAGTTGTAATCTTTAATACAATTCAAATTGTTTTAACTTATATTGTGTGAATAAGATTGAATGAAAGTAGTAATGTATTGTTTTAAGTGTTTTGAGGTTATTCGCATGCCTTTTTGGGAATAGCAATTTTTGTTGTGTTGAGATGTATTCTTAAATGTATGTTAGAAAGAAGAACTCCATCGAAGATTGTAGATTTTATCGTCAAACTATCAGATAAGTATTCTTATGAGGGATATTTAGTACATCGGTTTTTTGTTCTTGGACCTATGACTATGATGCACCTAACTAATTGCACAGGTGTAAATATTTTGGCTATTTTAATTACAACACTTCTTTTGGGCTTTTGGCTTAAAAAATGTGATAAATATTATGAATAGAAAGGAAATTGGATTATGAAAAAAGTTATGCTTGTTTTCGGTACTAGACCGGAAGCTATTAAAATGTGTCCGCTTGTCAATGAACTAAAAAAGCGAAAAGAACTGCAAACGGTAGTGTGCGTGACAGGACAACATCGTCAAATGCTTGATATGGTTTTGGAAGCATTTGATGTTACTCCAGACTATGACTTGTCTATTATGAAAGACAAGCAGACTCTATTTGATGTGACAACTAATATTTTGAATCGCATTAAAGATGTTTTGGAAAAAGAAAAGCCAGATGTTGTGCTGGTTCATGGCGATACATCTACTACGTTCGTAACAGCCTTGGCTTGCTTCTATTTGCAGATTCCAGTTGGTCATGTAGAAGCTGGTTTGCGCACTTATAATATTAATAGCCCTTATCCTGAAGAATTTAATCGTCAGGCAGTTTCAATTATTAGCAAATTTAACTTTGCTCCGACAGAACTTTCTAAGAAAAATCTTTTGAAAGAAGGTAAAGATCCGTTAAGTATCTATGTTACGGGCAATACTGCAATCGATGCGTTGAAAACAACCGTCAGAGAAAGTTATACACATCCAGAATTGGAGTGGGCAGATGGTAGTCGCCTTATTATGATTACCGCACATCGCCGTGAGAATCTCGGTGAGCCAATGCGGCATATGTTTAAGGCAATTCGTCGTGTTATGGATGAACATCCAGATGTTAAAGCAATCTATCCTATTCATATGAATCCGGTTGTTCGTGAAATTGCCAATGAGTATTTGGGCAATGATGACCGTATTCATATCATTGAGCCGCTTGATGTTCTTGATTTCCATAATTTCCTGAGTAGAAGTTATTTGATTTTGACTGATTCTGGTGGAATTCAGGAAGAGGCTCCATCTCTTGGTAAGCCAGTCTTAGTTATGCGTGACACTACGGAACGTCCAGAAGGCATTGCGGCGGGTACGTTAAAGCTGGTTGGCACAGAAGAAAAAACGATATACAATGAGTTTAGCCGGCTGCTTTCTGATAGAGAGGAATATGATGCGATGAGTAAAGCAAGTAATCCGTATGGAGATGGTCATGCTTGTGAAAGAATCGCAGATGTTTTGGAAGAGAAATTTTAAATTGTTCTGTTGGAGATAGAATTCAAAATGTCAAAATATTTTGGAACAGACGGCTTCCGTGGTGAAGCTGGAATTACATTAACATCAGACCATGCGTATAAGGTTGGTCGTTTCTTAGGTTGGTATTATAATGCTCTGCGTGAGCGAAACGGTGATACCAACCCTGCTCGTATCGTGATCGGTAAGGATACTCGTCGCAGTTCTTATATGTTCGAGTACAGCCTGGTTGCTGGTCTGACGGCTTCTGGTGCAGACGCTTATCTTCTGCATGTTACCACCACTCCATCCGTGGCTTACATTGCCCGTGTGGATGATTTTGACTGTGGCATTATGATTTCTGCAAGCCACAATCCATACTATGATAACGGTATCAAGTTGATTAACTGTTACGGTGAGAAGATGCCGGAAGAGACTTTGCTGTTGATAGAGGATTACCTTGATGGTAAGCTCCATGTGTTCGATAAGGATTGGCCGGAACTGCCATTTGCAAGCCGCGATCATGTTGGCTGTACGGTGGATTATGTGGCAGGTCGAAATCGTTACATGGGTTATCTGATTTCCTTAGGTATCTATTCTTTCAGAGGTGTCAAGGTTGGTCTGGACTGTGCGAATGGCAGCTCATGGAATATTGCAAAGTCTGTTTTTGATGCTCTTGGTGCAGATACCTATGTTATCAATAACCAGCCAAACGGTACCAATATCAATAACAATGCTGGATCTACCCATATCGAGGGACTGCAGAAGCTTGTTGTGGAGAAAGGTCTGGATGTTGGATTTGCCTACGATGGTGATGCAGACCGTTGCCTGTGCGTGGATGAGAAGGGTAATGTCATTACCGGTGATCATATCCTGTATATTTACGGCTGTTATATGAAAGAACGTGGTAAGCTGCTGAATAATACAGTTGTAACTACGGTCATGTCAAACTTTGGTTTGTATAAGGCGTTTGATGAGCAGGGTATTGGCTATGCCAAGACTGCTGTCGGTGATAAGTATGTTTACGAGTATATGGTGAAGAATGACTGCCGTATCGGTGGTGAACAGAGCGGGCATATTATTTTCTCCAAGTATGCCAGCACCGGCGATGGTATCCTGACCAGTCTGAAGATGATGGAAGTCATGCTGGCGAAGAAGAAGCTGATGAGTGAGCTGACAGCACCGTTGAAGATCTATCCGCAGGTGTTGGAAAATATCCGTGTGACCGATAAGAAGGCTGCACAGAATGATCCTGCTGTACAGGAAGCGGTGTCCAGGGTTGCAGAAGCACTGGGTGATACTGGCCGTATTCTTGTCCGTGAGTCCGGAACGGAGCCGGTCGTGCGTGTTATGGTTGAAGCACCTGACCATGATACCTGCCAGAAGTATGTTGATGAAGTGGTCAACGTAATTTGTGAAAAGGGATATAAAGCATAAGGTCAATGACGACTCTGGACAATCATCCAGAGCCGTTTTGCATAATAGGGAAGTATAATAGACGAGAGATTTAAATAACGGGAGGGATAAACCTATGTGTGGAATCGTTGGTTTTACAGGAAAACAGCCGGCAGCACCGATCCTGCTGGACGGTCTGTCGAAACTGGAATATAGAGGATATGACTCAGCTGGACTGGCTGTCCGTGATGGAGAGGCGCTGGCAGAGGTCGTGAAGGCAAAGGGCCGTCTGACGAATCTGGTCGAGAAAACAGATGCAGGCAAAGCGTTAAAAGGAGCCTGTGGTATTGGACATACCCGCTGGGCTACCCATGGTGAGCCCAGCCAGATCAATGCACATCCTCATGTTTCTGGTAACTGCAGTAAATCAGGTTCCGGTGCTGTGGAGTCTGAGGTCGTTGGTGTACATAACGGCATCATTGAGAATTACACAGAATTGAAAGAGAAGTTGCTGAAGCACGGCTACACTTTTTACAGTCAGACCGATACAGAGGTGGTTGTTAAGCTGGTTGATTACTATTATAAAAAGTACAACCTTGGTCCTATTGATGCCATTGCGAAGACAATGGTCCGTGTCCGCGGTTCTTATGCTCTTGAGCTGATGTTCCGTGATTATCCGGGCGAGATCTGGGTGGCGCGTAAGGATAGTCCGATGATCATTGGTATTGCAGATGGCGAGACTTATGTGGCTTCCGATGTCCCGGCAATCCTGAAATATACGAGAAATGTATATTATATCGGGAATCTTGAATTTGCAAAGCTGACACCGGGCGAAGCTCATTTTTATGATCTGAACGGTGACGAGATCGAGAAGCGGACAGATCGGAAG
>OCJH01000382.1_pt1 | contig 8841 bp, 2 predicted proteins | sample 1538791 | NCBI WGS metagenome assembly OCJH01 (sample SAMN04571726, study PRJEB22368) | human gut metagenome | biome: human gut; material: stool | host: Homo sapiens | place: Luxembourg | collected 2012-12-05 | reverse complement strand
AGCCGGCAGTGACTGGAGTTCAGACGTGTGCTCTTCCGATCTTGGCAATCGATGAAAGACCTTTCTTCCACTTTAAGACAAACCGCATTGAACTGTCTAAAGAACTGAAGAAAAGAAAGTATGATTGCTAAATATACCTGGTGCTGTGACAGACAGTAATAAGCCAGATGAAACTGTAAACCAAATAAAAAAAGAAAGAAGGAGATAATATGAGTAAAAAACCACACTCAGGTCTGAAACGTGCACTGGCATGGATGCTGACGGTAGCTATGATGGCTCAGGGTTGCATCGTATATGCGGACGACTTCACCAGTGAACCGGATGCGGCGGTTGTTGAAGAAGCAGCAGTTTCTGAAGACGTTGACACAAGTGCAGACAGCGACCTGGAATCTGCTGATGAAGGAGAAGATACATCAACAGAAGCAGATGTTCCGGAGATCAGTGATGAGGACCTCGACACAGAGGTAGTCGCAGACGATCAGCAGGATACTGATGAAGGTTCAGAGGCGCCTCTGTTCTCTGACGGAAGCGAAGAAGATGCAATTGTTTCTGATGGTGCAGAAGCAGTTGGAGATGATACCGCAGATATCGGTGCTTATGAACCAAGAGAAGGTGACGTAGGAACTTTTACTGTTGCCGGAAATGATGTCTATGAGTATCATAGATACAGAACAACTGATGGAAAGTATTCTGGAAAATATCGATTTGCTGTGGCAAATTATCCGGTGAACAATGCAACAATAACTATGGCTCCGTATGAAACAAGACAGTTTGTAGTTCAATCACTGGTAGCAACTAACTATAAGACAGCTACAGACGATGTAACAACTACACAATGGTGGAAGGATTATTCCAGAAATCCAAGTTATTGGCCACACTCAACTATAAAATGGGCACTTACAGAAGGTAGTGATCATGCCTCTATCTTTGGAGAAACAAATCCAGTTGTAACTATTAGTGCTTTTGAAGAAGGCGATGTTACACTTACTGGAACATGGACAGGATATAACTGTAATACTTCAAGCAAAAAATATAAAGCATGCGAATTAGTAGTTACTTACAAAATTCATATTACACCAGCAGTAGGTAAAGTGAATTTTGGTGACAAGTTTGTGTTAAGTGGTTCTCCTACCTCTCAGGATATCATTGATAACTCAGTATTAACAGAAAGCGACTCATGGGGAGAAGACAATGCCTATACCGATTTTGCTGCAACAAGAGATGAGAGCGGCAAGATCAAAGCAGGCATGAAAGAATGTACAATGAGTTACAAAGCTTATCCAAGTAAGGGTCAGGGAACAATCAATCATAATTATTATGTTGATTTTCATGAAATGATAGGTAAAGAACTGAATACTACTGCGATTTCACCTGATGAAAGAGCAAAACTGCAGGAAACTTTCAGAAGAGATGTTAGTTTGCCGGCACCTGGTATTTATGTCCAGACTCCGGATCCAGTTAGTATTCCGAAGAAGGGCGACTATACATTTATTACTACTCAGGCCTTTAACGGTGGAAATGGCGCAGTATCATCTCCGGCTTATACCTATAAATTTATGGATGATTCTGCAAGTGAATATGCAGATGACTCATCTGTGATCACTGCTACAACAGCCGATAAGGGAAAAGTAAAAGTTACAGCTTTGAAGCCTGGTGCTACTTCTATGAAAATTATCTACAGTTATACGGATAAGACTACAGGAGAAGAGAAAACAGCAGAATCCAAACCTATTCGGATTACAGTCAATGGTATTGTGTTTGATGAACCAGCTACCATAACACTGTCAGCTGACGAAGCCAAAGACTACAAGATCAAATATAAACTGTTTGATTATAGTAAAGAAAACCCGGATGTAACAACATCCATTCCAGAAGAAGATATTGTATGGTCAATTGATAACAAAGCAATTGCATCTATCAGTACAGATGGTGTGATTCGTCCTAAAAAAGAGGGATCTGCAACTGTTACATTAAAAGCTACAATTAACGGATATCAGGATACAGCTACTCAGGGTGTTACAGTGACTTCTACCGGTGGTAGAATTTCTTTAAATAAAGATTCTCTTACAATGACCAAGGGCAGCAGCCAGTCTCTTACTGCAACTGCTTATTACAATAATCAGAAAGTTTCAGATGCAGTATTTAACTGGGCAACTGACAATGATAAAGTTGCAACTGTAGATGGTGGAAAGATTACAGCGGTTGGATATGGTAAGACTGTTATCACCGCATCCTGGAAAGCAGAAAATGGAACTACATATGCTGTAAAAGCAGACGTAGAAGTGGTACAAAATGGAATTTATCTGACTGATGCCCAGAATGAAGTAACCATGCCTCAGGGAAGTACACAGGAAATTGCCTGGACACTCTGGAATATGGGGCAGTATAAAGCCGGTTCTACCGGAGAAGGATATAATCCATCCAGTGATGTAACCTGGAAGTCAGCTGACGAAGCTGTTGCAACAGTAGATTCTGTTGGTGTTATCACTGCGAAGGATCTTCCGGAAGGTCAGACAACAGCGAGCACAACTGTTACAGTAAGCTACAAAGGAACAAAAGTAAAAGATATTAAAGTAAATGTAACCGAAAACCAGAAAGTTGTTGTAAAAGGTGAAGCTGTAGAAATTACCGGAACTAAGGGTGAAACCAAAACCAACAAGGCCGGTGAAGATATTACAGATACCTGGAAAATCGGTTATTTTGAAAACGGTCATGGAAGTCTGAATGCCCAGTTTTATGGTAACGGTATTTATAATATTGATATTGTAAAGCAGGCAGGAGAAAAAGTAAGCGTTACAGGAAAGACTCCATACAGTGGATATATTTATTTGAGCCATAAATATTATGTACCGATGGAAACTGGACAGCTTTATGGTGTATGGCAGAGTATCGCCATTAAGGTTAATGGTGAAGCAGGACTGTATCTGAACAAAAACTCCTTATCTATGAAGATGGGAGAATCCGGTACAGCAACAATCCTGGGTACCTTTATTAAGGAAGATGGAACAGAACTGGAACGAAAGTTCTGGGCAGATAAGAGTAATCCGAAGCTTTCAAAACTTGAGATGGTTGAAGGCGATACAAATATCGTTACAGCACAATCAGATCCGGCAGATGGAAGAATGCTGCATCTTACAGCTGTTTCTCCTGGAAAGACTACGATCACAATCAAATGTTATCCGTTTGATCCTACAGCTACCTGCGAGGTAGAGGTAACATCTGATGCAAGACTGATTCTTCAGCCAGCGGAATTAACTGTTAAGCAGGGTACTACAGAAAAAATTACAGCAAAGGCATGGGATGGATCTGCATATGTGGAGAATCCGCAGATTACATGGAAGAGCTATAATGAGTCCATTGCAACAGTAGATGGCGGCGTTGTTACAGGTGTTAAAAGAGGTAATGCAACAGTTAGTGCTGCATGGAATGGTGTCAATGCTAATGATGTAAAAGTTACCGTAACTCCAAGTAGAAATATAACTCTTTCAACAGAATGGGATGACCATGACAACCAGGATGGAATCCGTCCTGAAAAAGCAACACTTCAGTTGACAGCAAATGATGAAAACTGTGGTGATCCAATCGAACTGAATGCAGAAAACAACTGGACATATGAATGGAAACTTCTGGATGCAGAAGATGCAGAAGGAAATAATATTGTTTATCGTGTAAAAGCAGAAAATCCGAAAGAGTACACTGCAAAAGTAACAGGTAGTGCAGATGATGGATTTGTTGTTACTTATTCACATGAAATTGCAAAAGTCAGTGCTACAGCAAATGTAACATGGGATGATGCAGAAAATCAGGATGGAATCCGTCCTGCATCAGTAAGCTTACAGCTTAAATCAAAAGTTGAAGGCGGAGAAGCAGTAAACGTTGGTGATAACGTAACTGTAAAAGCAGACGCTGATGGAAACTGGACCAAGACCTGGACAGACCTTCCGAAATACAATGCCGGTAAAGTGATCGAATACACAGTAGAAGAATCCGGACTTCCGGAAGGATATACCATCACAACTACCAAGGATGAAGAAACAGGAGCAATCACACTTAAGAACTCTTACACACCAAAAGGTGTTGATATTGCAGTATCTGTAAACTGGAATGACGCAGACAACCAGGATGGACTTCGTCCGGAGTTTGTAGAAGCTGAGCTCTATGCGGGTGATGCATCCACAGGTAAGAAAGTAAAACTTACTGCAGATAACGAATGGAAAGCAACCTTCGAGGGACTTGCAGTAAACAAAAATGGTAAACCAATCGAGTATTCTCTCGTATCCACCAAAGCTGAGGGATATGAGATCAAGACAACCGGAAGTGCAACAGAAGGACTTGTTCTGAACTATACACATGCAGTTAAGACAGTAGATGTTAAAGCAACTGTTGTATGGGCAGATGGAAATAACAGAGACGGTGTTCGTCCGGAGACAGTAAGCTTACAGCTTAAAGCTGATGGCGAAAATCTCGGTGATGTGATCACAGTCAATGAGAAATCCAAATGGACCAAGACATGGACCGGACTTGGCGAGTACAAAGCTGGTAAGGAAGTTGTTTATACAGTCGAAGTAGTCGGCCTTAAGGGTGGTGAAGACGGATATACCGCAGAGATCACAGGAGATGCAGGAACCGGATTTACCATCACAGCAACTCATGTACCGGCAGTGGCAGAGATCAAAGCATCTGTTAACTGGGATGATGCAGAGAACCAGGATGCAATCCGTCCGGAATTTGTAGAAGCAGAACTTTATGCCGATGATGTATCCACAGGTAAGAAAGTAAAACTTACTGCTGACAACAAGTGGACAGCTTCTTTCGGAGAGATGGATCTCAAGAAAAACGGCAAAACAATCGATTATACTCTGGTAACAACCAAAGTTGATGGATATGACTGCGTAGTAGAGGGAAGCCCGGCTAAGGGACTTGTACTGAAATACTCACATACAACATACAAGACAGACGTAACTGTAACTACCAAATGGGATGATGCAGATAACCAGGATGGAATCCGTCCGAACACTTACAGTGTACAGCTTACAGCAGACGGTGAAGCTGTTGGTGATGCAATCACCCTGAATGAGGCTGGAAACTTTACAAAGACCTGGAAAGGCCTTGAAAAGAACAAAGCCGGAAAAGCAATCACATATTCCGTAAAAGCAAGTGATGTTGCCAAAGGATATGAAGCAGCTGTAAGCAGTACTGAATCCGGAATCGTAGTTACATTAACTCATACTCCGGAAGTTGCAGATATCGCAGTATCCGCAGCATGGGATGATGCAGACAACCAGGATGCACTTCGTCCGGCATCTGTAGAAGCTGAAGTTCTTGCAAACGGCGAAGCAACAGGAAACAAAGTAACCCTGACAGCAGAGGGTGAGTGGAAAGCAACCGTCAAAGCCCTTCCGGTATATGCCGCAGGACAGAAGATCACTTATACACTCAAATCTGATGTAGATGCATACACAAGTGCATGCACAAGTACAGCAGATGGTCTTGTACTGAAATTCACACACAAGACAGAAACTGTAGATGTAACCTTGACAACTAAGTGGAATGACAAGGACAATCAGGATAATGTTCGTCCGGCTTCTTACTATGTACAGCTTCTTGCAGACGGCGTAAAAGTTGGTGATAAGATTATTCTTGAGAGTGCAAGTGATTTCTCCAAGACATGGACCGGTCTGCAGAAGAACAGAACTGGAAAAGTCGGCGAAGCGATCGTTTACACAGCAGAGGTTACCGGACTTCCGGAATCTTATGAGACTTCTGTAAGTGGAGACGCAGCGACAGGTCTTGTTGTAACAAACACATATATTCCGGCAACTGTTGAGATTCCGGTATCTGTAAAATGGGATGACGCAGAAAACCAGGATGGAGTACGTCTTGACTCTGTAGAAGCAGAACTTTATGCAGACGGCGAAGCAACAGGAAATAAAGTGACTCTGAATGCAGAGAACAGCTGGACAGCTAAATTTGCACAGGTTGATGTCAAGAAAGACGGAACAAGAATTAAATACGAGGTTAAGAGTACAGAGAAGGAAGGCTACACAGTTTCTGTATCTGGAAATATCCTTGATGAGGAAGGTCTTACCCTTAATTACAAACATGTACCGGCAACTGTAAACATCAGCGCCAAGGCAGCATGGAATGATGCAAAGAACCAGGACGGAATCCGTCCGACAGATACACTTGTTCAGCTTTATGCAGATGGAGAAGTACTTGGTGACAAGGCAGTTCTTGAATCTGGAAAATCCTGGACTAAGACATGGACAGAACTTCCGAAATACAAAGCAGGTAAAGAAATTGCTTATAAAGTAGTTGCATCTGCGGTATCCGGTTATAGCGTCAAAGTATCCGGAGATGTAGAGAAAGGTTACACAGTAACTTATGCTCACAGTGTTGCCAAGACAAAAGTAACTGTTAAGAACACATGGAACGACCTGAATAATGTTGTTGATTCCCGTCCTTCCAAGCTTGTTGTTGAAATCTATGCAAATGGAAAGGCAACAGGTAAGAGAGTAACACTTACAAGTGCAAACAAATGGACTGCAACAGTTTCCAACCTGAATAAGAAATCAGCAGGAAAAGTAATCTCCTACACAGGAAAAGTTGTTGGAGCACCATCCGGATACAGCATTTCAATCAAATCTGCAAACGGAACTGTAAATGTTACAAGCAAATACACCAAGATTACAAAGAAACTTAATCTGAAACTTTCCAAGACATCCTATGTATACACAGGAAAGAATCTGAAACCGACCGTTACTGTATACAATGGAAAGAAGAAAGTTGCAAATAAGTACTACACAGTAACTTATAAGAACAACAAGAATACAGGCTATGCAACTGTTATCGTCAAAGGTAAAGGCAAGTTTGCAAAATATGCAGGCAAAGCTACATTTACTATCAAACCGAAACAGATGCGTAAACCGTCTGTAAAGAGTACTGCTAAGAAGACACTGGCTGTGGGCTGGGTACGTGATGCACAGGCTACAAAATATGTAGTACAGTACAGCCAGAATAATAAGTTCCAGGGCAAGACCACAAAGAGTGTGACAATCAATAAAAACACAATTGGCAAAACAACTCTGAAAGGTCTCGCAAGCGGCAGGTACTATTATGTACGTGTGCGCAGCTACAAAGTGGCAAATGGCAAGAACATTTATGCACCTTCCTGGAGCCAGGTTGTAAAAGTTAGAGTGAAATAAAGAAATCCACTGATGTGGTCAGGAGCGGCGGTAACGCCGCTCTTGGAAATGAGGAGGAAAAAAGAAATGTATAGGAAATGGTTAGGATGGAAAAAGGTTGCCGTATGCCTCGTCGGCGCTGCAATGGTTATGCAGGGTGCGAGTATGACAATGGCAGCCGATGAATATCCTACAGAGCAGAATGAACCTGATTATGCGAATGAAGATCAGACTGCTGAAGATACAGCAGAGGGCAGCACAGATTCTGATGAAGATTCCGAAGATCAGAGTACTTCTGATGAAGACACAGATGAAGATACTTCCGATGAAGATACTCTTTATGAGAAAACAGACGAGGATACTTCTGATGAGGATTCCGACAGTGTCGCAGATGTAGTGATCGATCCGGAAGAAACACCGGAAGAAAGTGAAGATGTTATTGCAGCAGAGGAAGATGGAGAGGATGCAGAGTCAGTAGGACTTCTGGTGACAGGAACTGTAAGCCATATCGATCTTTCAAGAGTGGCAGAGGCAACTCTTACTGTTGGAGACAAAACACTGACACAGACAGTTGTATTTGATGAGGGAGACCTTGGAAATATTACAGTGGATCCTGACTATGCAGGAGCAATTATTCTTGGTGAGGGACAGATCCACATCGCAGGAGTATTTCCGGTAGGTACTTTTGACAACAGAGTACAGTACACAGTATCTATTACAAAGGATGTAACATTTACAGATCCTGATACAGGTGCAACTTACACTCAGACTATGACATTTACATCTTCATTCAATTACTGGGATGAAGGTAATATGTGTCCAAGCCTTGGATACAGAGAGTACTGGTCAAACGGATTTGTAATCCCGTGGTCAGGAATGGATTTCGGATTTGGAACTGCAAGTGCAGAGATTCCGGCACCAACCGCAGTACCAAACCCAAGTGAGGCACCGAACCCGAGTGAGGCACCAAACCCAAGTGAAGCACCGAACCCGAGTGAGGCACCAAACCCGAGTGAGGCACCAAACCCAAGTGAGGCACCGAACCCGAGTGAGGCACCAAACCCAAGTGAAGCACCGAACCCGAGTGAGGCACCAAACCCGAGTGAGGCACCAAACCCAAGTGAGGCACCGAACCCGAGTGAGGCACCAAACCCAAGTGAAGCACCGAACCCGAGTGAGGCACCAAACCCAAGTGAAGCACCGAACCCGAGTGAAGCACCAAACCCAAGTGAGGCACCAAACCCGAGTGAAGCACCAAACCCAAGTGAGGCACCAAACCCGAGTGAAGCACCGGTAAATCCAGATACAACAGTAACACCGGATCCGTCAGTAGATCCTGATGCTACAGAAACACCAGATCCGACAGAAAATCCAGATGCAACAGCAACACCAACACCGGCAGCTACAGTTACAACAACACCTGGAAGCAATGGTGGAAGTGGAACATCTTCAAATGGAACATCTTCCAACGGAACTACAACTTCTGATTCTCAGAAATCAAATCAGGTAAAAACAGCAGATAACACAAAAGTTGCAGGATCAGCTTTCATGTTCGCATTTGCATTGCTTGACGTAGTTCTTGCATTCTTTGCACTTCATCTGAAACACCGCAGAGATAAATAAGTAATTAATTAATCAATATGTGCCGAGATCGGAA
>OCJH01000372.1_pt1 | contig 8907 bp, 5 predicted proteins | sample 1538791 | NCBI WGS metagenome assembly OCJH01 (sample SAMN04571726, study PRJEB22368) | human gut metagenome | biome: human gut; material: stool | host: Homo sapiens | place: Luxembourg | collected 2012-12-05 | reverse complement strand
GCTCTTCCGATCTCGGAAAACCGGTGATTTTTTTATTTGTTATGCTATTTTGGCTATTGTGCGTTTAGATGTCCTTTTTTCTTCTTCTCACGATCACATATCCACCTGCAAGAAGGGATGCCACTGCCAGTGCGGACATGGTTCCAATCGGTGAGTTATCGGCTGTTGATACTGCATTCTTAGATCTGGTTCCGTTGCCTCCGTTGGAGGATGTTGCAGATGCCGCTCCTGTTATGGTTGCATCCGGATCAGAACCTGTCTGGCCGCCGGTACCGTATGTACCGTCTGCTCCCGGAGTTCCGGTAGGTGTCAGTTTTGCAGATCTGAACTGATATACTGCGGATTCAATGGTGTCTGTCTCCTGCCACTGACCACCCGTGTAGATGTATTTCTGGAAGAATACGTACAGGTTGTACGTAGCGTCTTTGTTGATTCCCTTGCCGGAACCAATCTTCCATGCTGTATGAATCTGGCTCTGGGTTGGGTTTGCAGCTGTACTCCAGTAAACCGGAACCCACTTCACATCACCCTCATTTGGATCCTGATTGGTCGTTCCAGCACCAATTACAGTAAATGGATAGAACTGATTCGGATAGAACTGAATTGCCTCATCCAGTCCCTGTACTATGCTCTCTTTTACATTTGGGATGTATGCATCCGGTGTGTCAGTCGGAGTTGGATCTGCAACTTTCGGTCTGGAATCTTCTTTAAATGCTATTTTCAATGGATTCGTCAAAACACCATTCTTATCTTTGATCTGGATATAAAGATCAATTGGATTATCAGAATCTAAATCCTCAAGACCGATATTAAATTTCTTATCAGCAGTAAATGTTGTCTGTTTTCCGGTAGATGTAAGATCTTTCGGAGTGGCAGACGTGCCATCACTGTTTCGAGAAACCCATTTATAATAACAGGTACCGCTCTTATTCGAAATAAGAGTAACATTCGCAGATGTATGGTTGATCCATGAAAATCCAACCCATCTGACATTTGCCGGACGCTTAGCTTCATCCAATGCAATCTTCTTTGGTGTACTTACAGTTCCATCAGTTCCTTTGATGCACACATAAACATCAATTGCATTATTTGCATCCAAATCTTTCAAACTGATCGTGAAATCCTTATTTGCAGAAACATTTTTTCCCCTGCTCATTTTATCAACTGTCGGAGCTTTGGAACCACGATTTACCCATTTATAATAGTACACACCAGCTTTATCAGAACGCATAGTTACAGTAGCAGATGTATGACCTTTCCATTTGTAGCTTACGTTGGAAATCTTCGCAGGTGTTTTCGCTGTTTCTTTCAAAGTAACAGTTGCAATCTTTGTTACTGCTGACTCTGATCCATCTTCCGCTACTACCTGTACATAGAGATCAATCGCATCACCTTTCAGATTTTTCAGATTAATCTTACAATCTTTTTTTGCAGTGATCGCAACCTTGCTGTCTTTAGTTGTGCTAATGGAAGGTTTTTTAGCTCCTTTTGCCACCCATTTATAATAGCATGTACCGCTCTTATCGGACTGAAGAACTACTTCTGCAGTTGTTGCAGTTTTACTTTCTGCGCTGATTTTTGTAACCTTTGGTGCTGCCGGTTTCGGATCGTCTGGCTTCTGTGGCTGTGTTACATCAATCGTCTGTTTTTCAGCTTCACCGACAGATCCGTCATCTGCTATTACCCATACATAAAGATCAATGGACGTGTCTTTAACATCAGTAAGATTCAGAGAAACTGCTTTTTCGGCTTCAACTTTTTCACCTTTGATAGCATCACCAATGGTCGGAGCTTCGGTATTTTTTGCTACACATTTATAGTAATATGTACCGGCTTTGTCAGATTTAATACTTGCAGTAACCGTATTTACTTTTTCGCTCTTAGCAGTAACGGTAACGACTGGTTTGTTGGAAACAAGCTGACCATTCTCTGGATTAACTTTATAATTAACATCCTCATATTTTCCAGCCAGTACACTGAGTGCCTGTAGATAATCGCTATCAGAACAATCATCACCCTTTACAATTACCGCAGATGAATTCCGCAGCCTCTCTTCAGCATTTTCTACAGAAAATCCAATCTGAGGATTTGTTATAGCACCGTTTACAGCAAGCTGGCCTTCTCCAGCAAGAATGATATTGGCAGGTGTTGTTCCATCCGCTTTTGTGTTATTAGTAATAACCGGTTCTGTTTCTGCTGTATTTTCAATTTTCTCAATAAAAACTTTTCCTGTACTATAGACAGCACCTTTATCTGAACTGTTATTCTCAATCTTACCACCTGAAATATGAACGATTCCACCTTCGTTAAAAATAGCTGCAGCTGTTGTATCTGCTGTTGTTGCATCTGCTACGACCTTATTGTTAGTAAGCGTGATACCTGTTGACATTGAAAATTTTGCACCACTGGCTACATGGATCAAAGATCCTGCTGCCTGTACACCATTAACAGAACCACCATCAACAACAAGTGTGCTATCGCTATTATCAAGCATATAAAGTGCACCGCTTACGTCAAACAGATTACCAGTAAAGCCGGCTGCACGCTGTATCATGGATGTATCATCTTTTCCAACAATAAAAATACCTTTATTTTTCGGAATTTCTACCGGTGTCGTAATCTGAACTGTTCCACTGATAACGATCGTCGTAAGATTGTCTTTATTAACATTATTAATGTCAATGTCAGGAGCTGCCGCAATAGCTGCTGCTAATCCAACTTCATCGGTTACTGTTGTTCCTGTTACAGTTTCCGTCTGCTCCTGCTGCGCCTCTTCCGCCTGAGCCTGAGCTGCTGCCTGGGCCTCTTCCGCCTGAGCCTGAGCTGCTGCCTGGGCTTCTGCTTCCGCCTGGGCCTGGGCTGCTGCCTGTGCTTCTGCCTCTGCCTGAGCCTGAGCCGCTGCCTGTGCTTCTGCCTCTGCCTGAGCCTGAGAGTCGGCTTCACTCTGGGACTGGTCATCCACAGCTGCTCCGTCATCTGGTGTTTCTGTATTCTCGCCTGCAGTCGATGCTTCTGCCTCTGTTACCGCTCCGGTATCTTCAGCGGCAAACGCTGCGGCAGGTGCCATTCCAACAGTCATGGAACCTGCAAGCAGGACTGCAAAAAGCTGCTTTTTTTTCATTTATAAATCCTCCTGTTATGAGTTAGTCTGTTTAAATCCAATTACAAAAAAGTATAGCACAACACTTCAAAAAAGTAAAGCGGACCAAAGAATCCGCTTTACTTTATCTGTCTTACGGACGTACCTGTCCATTACCATAAATGATATACTTGGTGGTGGTCAGTGCAAGGAGTCCCATTGGGCCTCTGGCATGGAGCTTCTGGGTGCTGATCCCGATCTCCGCACCGAATCCAAATTCGTTTCCATCGGTGAATCTGGTAGAAGCGTTCACATAAACTGCCGCTGCATCTACCTCATCCAGGAATTTCTGGGCATGGGTATAATCATTGGTAATGATAGCCTCCGAATGCTTTGTATTATATTTATTGATATGTGCAATGGCTTCCTCCACGGAATCCACTACCTTTACAGAAAGGATATAGTCAAGATATTCTGTTCCCCAGTCCTCTTCTGTTGCAGGAACTGCTCCCGGCATCAGAGCCTTTGCCGCTTCATCTGCACGGACCTCCACATGCTTCTCCTTAAGGCGTCCGGCCAGTACCGGCAGAAAATCATCCTTCACCTTACGGTTTACAAGAAGGGACTCGCATGCATTGCATACACCCACACGCTGGGTCTTTGCATTGATCACAATATCCGCTGCCATCTGAAGATCTGCAGTCTCGTCCACATAGATATGGCAGTTTCCGGTTCCGGTCTCGATGACAGGGATCGTACTCTGGTTTACCACTGCTTTGATCAGTCCTCTTCCGCCACGTGGGATCAGTACATCTACATACCGGTTCAGCTTCATAAATTCCGCAGCCGTTTCTCTGGAGGTATCCTGGATCAGCTGGATAGCATCCTCGGTAATGCCGCAGGCTTTTAATGCCTCACGGATACAGTTGACAATGGCAGTATTGGAATGAATTGCGTCGCTTCCCCCCTTCAGGATCACAACATTTCCGGTTTTGAAGCAGAGACCGAATGCATCTGAGGTAACATTGGGACGTGCTTCGTAAATGATGCCGATCACACCTAAGGGAACACGTTTCTGTCCGATCAGAAGTCCGTTGGGACGTTTTTTCATACCGGTAACTTCCCCGATGGGATCTTCAAGACCGGTAAGCTGACGAAGTCCGTCTGCCATTCCTTCGATCCGCTCCGGTGTCAGCATCAGACGGTCGATCAGTCCTTCCGGCATCTGATTCTTTTTGCCGTTTTCCACATCCAGGGCATTGGCCTTCAGAATCTCATCGGTATAAGCGACAAGAGCCTTTGCCACAGCTTCCAGGGTTTTATTTTTGTCATTTGTGGAAAGATTTCGAAGGACTGTCTCCGCATCTTTCGCATTCTGTCCCAATTTTTCAAGCATTTCATTCATTTCCAAATATTCCTGCCTTTCTTTCTGTCTTTACAGCAATATCTTACTGTGCATCGCGGTATATATTCTCTTCCGTCACAATGACCTGCGGACGGATATCCGTAGGCTCTGTGGGAACCTCCGGAAGGATCTGGAATGAAAATCCTACTGCAACGCGGCAGACCTCCGGATGTTTTTCCAGAAAACGGTCATAAAAACCGCCGCCATAGCCTACCCGGTTGCAATTTATGTCAAAAGCCACCCCGGGCATGACCATCATGGCTTCTTCCCAAGAAACCGTTTCTCCGTCTTCCTTTGGCTCAGGGATTCTGAAGTAGCCGGATTCTAGCTGACTGAAATCGGTCAGTCTGTAAAATACCATATCCTTTCCGAAAACCTTTGGCACTGCCACTTCCTTGCCGTCTTTCCAGGCTTGCTCGATGATATAGCGTGTGATCACTTCATGGTTATAATCTGCGTATGCCATGATCCGTTCTGCATTCCGGTATTCCGGAAGCTGTGTCAGGGCCTCTGTGATCCGGAGACTGTTTTCCCGGATCCAGGCATCGGTATGTTCTTTTCTGGCTTTGAAGATCTTTTTTCTAATTTCCTTTTTTTCTTCCATATTTTTCTCCAAGATTGGTAACGCTGCCATCCTTTTCTTTGATATCGATATTATTCAGATGCGCACGGAGGTTCCCCTTCACTGCATCCAGATATTCTCTCCGAAGCTTCGCCTGTTCCACCTTTTCTTCCTCGGTAAGACCTACACTTTTCTGTTTATGTGCCAGTGCGTTGATCCTGTCGATCTTGATATTGTCCATCATAATGTCATTCTCCTTAAAGCAGTTTTTCGATGTAATCAATGAGGAAGAATTCTTCCTTCTTGTTTCCTACAAATAATGTTCCGCAGCTCCTGCCTTCCACGATCCTGTGGATGTTGTGGAAGTCGTTTCCGTTGGCAATGACCATGTCCGCTCCTGCCGCAGTGGCGATGATCGCAGCGGTAAGTTTGGTCGCCATTCCCCCGGTACCGACATTGCTTCCTGTGGAAGATTTGCCAAGCTTACGCATATTGTCATCCATGTTTTCTACAATGTCGATAAACTGTGCATCCGGATTGGAATTGGGATCGTCTGTAAAAAGACCGTCAATATCGGACATGAGGATCAGAAGATCCGCATCGATCAGTGCAGCAACCACAGAGGAAAGGGTATCGTTGTCTCCGAATTTTACCAGGTTCTGGAATTCGTAGGAGGATACCGAGTCGTTCTCATTTACAATAGGGATCACCTTTTCTGCCAGAAGCTGCTGGAAGGTATTCTGGGCATTCCTGCGATTGGTATTGTTGACCATGGTATTCTTGGTCATCAGGATCTGTGCCACCATCTGATTGTATTCCCCGAAAAGCTTCTGATAAATGGTCATCAGCCTGGCCTGTCCCACAGCTGCACAGGCCTGCTTTTTCTCAAGCTCTGCCGGCTTTCCCTTCATACCCAGTGCAGCTGCACCTACCGCAATGGCTCCGGAGGATACCAGCACTACGTCTTTCCCCTGGTTATGAAGGTCGCTGAGCTCTCTGGCCAGGATCTCCAGCTTACGGAAATCCAGTCTTCCTGTTTCTGCGTGGATCAGTGATGATGATCCGATCTTGATAACGATGCGTTTCTTGTCTTTCAGTCGTTCCCTGTAATTTGCGTTCATGTTTTTTGTTTCTCCTGATACCTGTATATTAGTCTTACTGATAAGTAACGGAATCAATCCTGTCATTTTGTACGATCTCCACCCAGGTAGTACCCGGATTCAGGCGGATCTCCTGTTCATTTCCGTCGTAATAATGCGTGATCCCCCATGGAGAATCCTTCTCCCAGCGGATATCAATAGCTTTGCCTCTGGTAATAAACTTGCCCTCTCCGCCGGAAATGGCATCAATATTCAGATAGCCGTTTCCATCGTAGGCCGGGCAGGATGAATACTGAAGGATGATATTGTCGCAGGTAAGCGGTTCATTATCCAACTGATCCACATGTTCCTTGCCAAACTGGAATCTCTTATATTCCTTTGTCTCTTCATCGTATTCATACCACGGATGATTGTCAGTAAAATTATCCAGCTTCACAAGACTGGCTGTGATCCCATCCGGTACAGTCTCTGTACCATCTTCTGCAAAAAGATAATGTCCGGTATATTCTTCTTTATATTCCTGGCTGTATCCCATGGCATCTATGCCTGCCTGAAGGTGACTGGCATCTGTGTAGGCATTGTGAGGTGCCTTCCTGTCTGTTGTGCGGAAAAAAGCAAGCTTGCCAATCTGGATCCCGTTGAGGTTATCGATCACATGCTGCTCCAGATAAGGCAGTGCATAGGCAGCCTGTCCGTAGTGGGCATAGATCGCATTAAATTCGTTGGCATAAAAGAGATAATAGTCACGGCAACTGCGAACGGAACCGATCCGTTCCAGCTCATTGTAATCTTCGAGAATGCCCATAAGACGGGTAATATTACCTTCCACCGGCGCTTCGTAGACAACACCGGCATGTCCGATACCACTCTGGGGAGCTCCGACACTGTTGTTGCCCATCATCACGGCAACCGGTCTTCTCCGTCCAATGCTCTCCGGAACATTTTCGCCGGTAAGATAGCTCTTTACCTGGGTTTCTTCCTGCTTTTCCTCATTGGGGACAAAGCCTACCAGATCCTGCCCTGCTCCAAAAGCGGGAACAGTCTGGGCAATGCAGATGCATGCAGCTGTGATACCTGCCAGGATACCTGTCTTTTTCATTCTCATATATTACCTCCTTTTCTTAAAGCAGAAGAGTTTTCCGCTTAGCTTTTCCGTGGGACAGCCCGTCTAGCGGTTGATCCCCAGCTCCTTCAGTGCCGCTGCCTGCTTGGTTTCCATGACCTTCGCCTCATCCTCTGTCATATGATCATAGCCCAGAAGGTGCAGCATACTGTGTGCCACCAGGAAACAAAATTCCCTTGTCACACTATGTCCGTATTCCTCTGCCTGGGCAAAAACCTTGGGCACGGAGATCATGATATCTCCAAGAAGGAGTTCATCACTGTCCAGATCAAAATAGGACTCATCTTCTTCCACAACGGAATAATCCGCCGGTGTCTCAAAGGGGATCATAGGAAATGACAGCACATCCGTAGGAGCCTGGATATTCCGGAATTCCGTATTTACCCTCTTGATCTCCTCGTTGTCTGTCAGGACAAGATTGACCTGTCCGTCATAGGGACATTTTTCCATTTCAAGAACCTTGTCCGCAACCTGGGATGCAAGGGCAGCATAGTCAATGCCTAACTCCTGATCTGTCTCATATTCGATATTTATGGTCATCTTCTGTACTCCTTATTTTTTACAGCATACCTGTCATCCTTCCTGGATTTGGCAGGCTTCTGTTTTTTTTCATAATCGTCATAGGCCTGTACGATCTGCTGTACAAGTGGATGACGTACAACATCCTTGCTGGTCAGCTGACAGAATCCGATATCATCGATCTTCTTCAGCACCTTCATCGCTACATCCAGACCAGACGTGGCGTCCCTGGGAAGATCCTTCTGGGATGCATCTCCTGTGACGATCACCTTGGAACCGAAGCCGATCCTGGTCAGGAACATCTTCATCTGGGCAGGTGTGGTATTCTGTGCCTCATCCAGGATGATGAAGGCATTATCCAGTGTACGTCCCCTCATATAGGCAAGAGGTGCAACCTCGATGAGCCCCTTCTCCATGTTTTTTGCAAAGCTGTCTGCGCCCATGATCTGATACAATGCGTCATAAAGAGGACGCAGATAGGGATCGACCTTGCTCTGGAGATCGCCAGGAAGGAATCCCAGCTTCTCGCCTGCCTCAATGGCCGGTCTGGTAAGAATGATCCTGGAAACCTCCTCATTGCGAAAAGCAGTTACTGCCATAGCCATGGCAAGATAGGTTTTGCCGGTTCCGGCAGGTCCCACGCCGAACACGATCATCTTCTTACGGATCTGTTCCACATAATCCTTCTGTCCGAGAGTCTTGGGCTTGATGGGTCTGCCCTGTATGGTATTACAGATAAAATCCTTGTCGATCTCCTCCATCACGGAGCCGATCTTCTCCATGGCAAGGGAAAGTGCGTAATTCACATTCTGCTGTGTGATGGTATTGCCTCTGCCCGCAAGTGTGTTCAGTTCCTCCACGATCGCCCTGGCCTGTGTGGCTCCCTCCTGGCTTCCCAGGATCTTAAGAGAACCGTCACGGAAGATCATGGTTACGTTCAGAGTACGTTCGATCAGCTTCAGATGCTCGTCAAACTGTCCGAAAATATTCGCCTGGCGGTCTGCCGGCACATCCACATATAATTCGATAATGCTGCTAGCCATCCTCTGGTGTCCTTTCTTTTGGCTGCGTCTTTTTTTCTGTGGGGGCTTCTCTTCCGGTCCGTTCAATAGATCGGAA
>OCJH01000363.1_pt1 | contig 8965 bp, 7 predicted proteins | sample 1538791 | NCBI WGS metagenome assembly OCJH01 (sample SAMN04571726, study PRJEB22368) | human gut metagenome | biome: human gut; material: stool | host: Homo sapiens | place: Luxembourg | collected 2012-12-05 | reverse complement strand
ATCTAAAAATATGTATACACACTATATAAAACACATGCACTTATTGAGAGACTCTCTCATTTCTTATGGTCACTCCGGAGGTCGATCTTATGCTTCTACCCCTCTTGCTGTTTCTTTTGCCGCTTGCAACGGCCGTGATCCTGCTCTTGACACGCGATGCCTCCTTCCGCACCCTGCTCGTGAAAGGCTCGGCAGCGGTGATGATGGGGCTCGCACTTGCCGTCGCCGTCACCTGCTTTGATGAGCCGGTGAAGATCGGCGTGGATAGTGAGCTGCTGAAAGCGGTGATGCTGGCGGCAGACTTCCTTGTCATCCTGACGGTCTGCTACTATGCGAAAAAATTCAAACGCTACAGCATAGCGCTTCTGGGGCTTGTGCAGTTTGCGATCGTGGCGGCCTTTGAATGGCATATGGGCGATCGCATCTATGTATCATGGGATTTCCTCATCGATCACTTTGCCATCATCATGATCCTGATCGCTGGCATCATCGGCGGACTCATCGCGGTGTACTCCTTGGGCTACATGGCGCAGTACCATCGAAAGCATGCGGGGATCCCTGACCGGCGCGGCTTTTTCTTCTTCGTGGTCTTTCTCTTCCTTTCGGCGATGTTCGGTCTCGTCATGTCGAACAATCTGCTCTTCATGTACACCTTCTGGGAGATCACGTCTCTCTGCTCCTTCCTCCTGATCGGCTACTCGCAGACGAATGAAGCGATCCACAATTCCTGCAAGGCGCTCTGGATGAACCTTTTGGGCGGGCTTGCCTTTGCATTGGCGATCGTCCTTCTGGGGGAGAAATACTACACGGTCGAGCTGTCTCTCTTGGTGAATCTGGGCCGCAGCCGTGAACCGGTCGAGCTTATCGCAGCGCTCCTCGTCTTCTGCGGATTTACAAAATCGGCGATGATGCCCTTCTCCGGATGGCTTCTGGGGGCGATGGTGGCACCGACGCCGACCTCGGCGCTCCTGCACTCTTCGACCATGGTCAAGGCGGGCGTCTTCCTCATCATCAAGCTCGCGCCGATCCTGGGGAACAATCATGTCGGCATCATGGCAATGCTGGTGGGCGGGATCACCTTCTTCTTCGCTTCCTGCGCCGCCATTTCCCAGTCCGATGGGAAAAAGGTGCTCGCCTATTCCACGATCTCGAATCTCGGTCTGATCGTCTGCTGCGCAGGCACAGGCTCCTATGAAGCCGCATGGACGGCGATCATGATCGTCATCTTCCACGCAGTCGCCAAGTCTCTCCTCTTCCTCACGGTCGGCACCGCAGAGCAGCAGCTCGGCAGCCGCGATCTGGAGAATTTCGATGGGATCTTCAATTCCATGCCGCGCCTTTCGCTCTGCATGGTGATCGGCATCTGCGGGATGTTCCTTGCACCGTTCGGCATGCTGATCTCCAAGTGGGCCGCTATGAAAGCCTTCGTCGATGCAGGACAGCCGCTGCTTCTCCTCGTCCTCGTCTACGGCTCGGCGACCACGCTCTTCTACTGGACGAAGTGGCTCGGCAAGATCACGACCTTTGTCCCGACGAATGAAAACCGCGAGCGAGGAATCCTTGGCGTCGAATGGACGGCGCTCAAAACGCTGGCAGCGCTGACGCTCATCGTCTGCGTGCTCTTCCCGCTCGTTTCGGAATACGGCGTCATCCCCTACCTTGCACTCACCTATCATGCGACGGCAGAGGTCATCGCGCAGAGCAATCTCTGGATCATGTCGCTCATGGTCTTCCTCCTGGTCGTCCTGCCGCTGCGCTTCGGCAAAAGCCGCGAGAAGAAACAGGTCGTCACAAATCTTTCCGGGGAGAACCTCGGAAGTGACAATGCCTATCGCGGCGCCGGCGGACGTGTCGTTCCCGTCACATTGCGGAACTGGTATCTGGAGAGCTGGTTCGGTGAAGACCGCATGAAGCTCCTGGGCTACACCGCAGCCCTTGCCTGCGTCCTGATGGAGCTGTCTTTGTCTGTAGGAGGTGCATTCCATGTCTGACTTCCTGATGCCTATCGCAGGGGGTCTCCTGTACCTCCTCTTAGCGCCGATCCTTGGCGGACTGCTTTCCGGGTGCGACCGCATCATCTCCGCCCGTATGCAGCGAAGAAAGGGGCCGCCCCTCCTGCAGCCCTTCTATGATTTCCTGAAGCTGTGGGGAAAGCAGCCGATCGCCGTCAATAAGGCGGAAGGCTTCTACATCTTCGGCTTCCTTCTTTTCGTCCTTCTGACAGGCACCATCTTCTTCGCGCAGGGCGATATCCTGCTCGTCGTATTCACACTGACCATGGCGAGTGTCTGCCTCATCATCGCGGCGTATGCCGTCGACTCCCCTTACAGCCAGATCGGCGCGGAGCGTGAGCTCGTGCAGACCATGGCGTATGAACCGATGCTCCTCATGGTGGCACTCGGCTTTTACCTCGCCAGCGGCAGCTTCTCCGTCGGAGACATCCTGACGGGCGCCCATATGAATATCCTGCGTATGCCGGGCATCTTCTTCGGTCTCTGCTTCATCCTTCTCATTAAATTCAGGAAATCGCCCTTCGATATCTCCATGTCGCATGAAGCGCATCAGGAACTCATCGGCGGTCTGAAGACAGAGATCTCTGGCCGTACCCTGGCCGTCGTCGAGATCGCGCACTGGTATGAGAATGTGTTCCTCTTTGGCCTCGTGCTCCTCTTCTTCGCGTCGGATACCTGGTGGACATGGCTTCTCGGCCTTGCCATCTGCGAGATCGTTTTCTTCGCAGAGATTCTCATTGACAACTGCTGCGCCCGCATCAAGTGGGAGCGCATGCTCGCCTCCACCTGGCTTGTCGGCCTCATGGCAGGTTTTCTGAATATCGCATTTTTGATGTACTTCAAATAAAGGTTGTCTGGTTCAGGTTGATGGGTTCAAGTGAGCGGCGTCGCGCTTGGCACCGAATATAAAATGGCGGCGAAGCCGCCACCACAAGTTTGAAAACAGGGATGAGCAGCTAGTGACTGGTAGCTAGTGACTAGTGACTGGTAGCTAGGGATTAGTGGCTAGTGGCTAGTGACTTAAATACCACCTTCGGGCATCGCCATTATTGACACTCCGCGGCGCATTTCGTCATCCTGAGCGGAGTGAAATGTCGGATGTTCGAAAATGTAAAGGCGGAACAGTGAGAACTGAGTCGAAGGATCTGGCGCCGCACCACCACTCCTAACTCCTAACTCCTAACTAGAGAGCGCGCGAGGCTTTCACCCACAATCAAAGGGAAGCATGTCCCGTGGGCTAACCCTGAACCCAATAACACCCTATCCCAATTCACTCCATTCCGGAGGTCATGTATGAGCTTTGAAAAGAAATCTCCCTGGCTGATCCACTATGACGGATCGTCCTGCAACGGCTGTGATATCGAGGTGCTTGCGTGCCTGACACCGCTCTATGACGTGGAGCGCTTCGGCATCGTCAATACCGGCGACCCGAAGCACGCCGATATTTTCCTTGTCACCGGCGGCGTGAACGCACAGAACCTGCCTGTCGTCCGCCAGATCTATGAACAGATGCCGGAGCCGAAGGTGGTGATCGCCGTCGGGACCTGCGCCTGCAGTGGCGGCATCTTCCGCGAGTGCTATAATATGCTTGGCGGCATGGACAAGGCGATCCCCGTCGATGTCTACGTCCCCGGCTGCGCCGCACGTCCGGAGGCCATCATCGATGGCGTCGTAAAAGGCCTTTCCGTGCTGGAAGAAAAGCAGAAGAAACTGAGAAAAGGTTGATGGGTTCAGGTTGGCGGGTTCAAGGTTATGGTGCGGTGCGAAATATTTCTAAAGCGCCGCACTATCCCCCTGAAGTTTGAAAGCAGGGATTAGTAGCTAGGGATTAGGGATTAGTGGTGCCGAGTGACTAGTGACTTGTAGCTTGAATACTACCTTCGGGCATCGCCTTATTTATACTTTGCGGCGCTTCTGATTTTTATGCGCCGCTCCTGAACCCTGAACCCTGAACCCCGAACCCATTTCTATCCCCCTCCCAAAGGAGAACATCTATGAAACAGCAGTTTATCACCATTCGCCCGGAAGACCTCTTGGAGCGTGTGGCGCGATTCAAAAAAGAAGGCTGCCGCTTGGTACAGATCCTCTGCACCCGTACCACGGAGGGCTTCGAACTGACATACACCTTTGACAAAAATTATTTCCTCTACCATCTGCGTCTGACCGCGGCGCTGGGCGGCTCCGTCATGAGCATCACGAGTCTGTACTGGTACGGCTTTGTGTGGGAGAATGAGATCCACGATCTTTTCGGGCTGGATGTCCGTTTCATCGCGCCCGATGTGGACTATGGCGGGCATTTCTACCACCTCGCGCAGAAGACGCCGTGGCATGACCTGTCGAATGCCGTCCACGCGAAGCAGGCCGTGAAGGTGAACCTTCGAAGCGGTCTTGGCGTCGATGCATCTGTCGTGAAGAAGGAGGATGGCAATGGCTGAACTCACTACCGTTTCCTTTGGCCCGCAGCATCCGGTCCTGCCGGAGCCGATCCATTTGGATCTGGAGCTGAAGGATGAGAAAGTCGTCCGCGCCGTGCCGTCCATCGGCTACGTCCACCGCGGACTGGAAAAACTGGTCGAGAAGCGCGATTTCAAGCAGTTCATCTATGTCGCAGAGCGCGTCTGCGGCATCTGCTCCTTCGGGCATGGCTGGGGCTATGCGAAGGCCGTCGAAGGGCTGATGGAGATCGACGTGCCGCGCCGTGCGAGCTACCTGCGTACGATCTGGCATGAGCTTTCCCGCCTGCACAGCCATCTCCTGTGGCTCGGGCTTGGCGCGGATGCGCTGGGCTTCGAGAGCCTTTTCATGCACTGCTGGCGGCTTCGCGAGACGATCCTGGATATTTTCGAAGAAACGACCGGCGGCCGCGTCATCTTCTCCGTCTGCGAGGTGGGCGGCGTGCGCCGTGACCTCACGGATGCCATGAAGAAGAGCATCGAGGAGAGGCTCACCGGGCTGCGCAAGGAGATCGAAGAGATGGCGTCTGTCTTTCTCTATGACGATACCATCCAGACGCGTCTGGAGGGAGTCGGTATCCTTTCGATGAATGAGGCGATGGATCTGGGCTGTGTCGGCCCGATGGCACGTGCCAGCGGCGTCCCGAATGATTACCGTATGGCCGATGATGACGGCGCATACAGGGATCTGGGATTTCATCCGGTCCTGGAGCAGACCGGCGACTGCCTCGCCCGCGCGAAGGTACGCATCCGCGAGCTCTACCAGTCTATCGACATCATTCTAGGCGCGCTCGAAAATCTCCCGGAAGGCGCGATCGCATCGCCTGTCCGCGGCGTCCCGCCCAAGGGCGAATTTTTCACCCGCGTTGAGCAGCCGCGCGGCGAAGCCATCTACTATATCAAGGGAAATGGCACCAAGAACCTCGAGCGCTTCCGTCTCCGCACCCCGACGAACTGCAATATCGCGGCCCTCGTCAAAATGCTGCAGGGCTGCGACCTCGCCGATGTGCCGAATATCATCCTGACCATCGACCCCTGCATCAGCTGCTGCGAAAGATAGGTCGGGTTCAAGGTTCAGGGTTCAAGGGTGCGGTGGAACAGTTGGGGAATCAGTGCTTCCCTAGAAATGCGAAATGGTGGTGGCGGCTTCGCCGCAAATATAATGGCGCTTCACGCTCTCCCTCCTTCCTCTGGAAGGAGGTGCCCCGAAGGGGCGGAGGTTGGCGATGCGCAGCATCGTAAGATTCGCGAAGCGAATTTGAATGGAGGATGACAGCCTTCCCCGTATAGTCCCCCCCTTCCCGAGGGGAAGGGGCTTTATATAGAACTCGCGGCGCTTCCAAAGTATGATGCGCCGCACCACTAACCTGAACCCATCAACCTGAACCCTTATTTTTCCCCAAGTCAAAAGGAGGCTTTCACATATGAGTTACCTGGTATATATCAAACAGGCTGTGGCAAATTTATTCAAGCCTCCTGTGACCTCGGAGTATCCGCTGGCGCCGAAGACCTTCTGTCAAGGTGTCCGCGGGCGCGTGGTGAATGATGTCAGCCAGTGCATTCTCTGCGGTATGTGCGAAAGAAGCTGTCCCTCCGGCGCACTCACTGTCGATAGAAAGACAGGCGAGTGGAGGATCGATCCTTTCTCCTGCATCCAGTGCGGCGCGTGTGTGGAGGCATGCCCGAAGAAGTGTCTCTCCATGGATCCGCATTATGCGATGCCGGGCCTTACAAAGACGGAGATCATTCTGACCGTCGTCAAGAAGGAGGGCGTCAGCGAAGTCAAGAAGACTGTCGCCGCGCAGAATACAGCCATGCTCGCGATGGATGACCGAAGCCATATCGTCAATAATGTGATGAAGTGCGTTTTCTGCGGCATGTGTGAAAGAAACTGTCCGGCGGGCGCCATCACTGTCGACCGTGCGAACCGTACATGGCGCATCGATCTGGAAGCCTGTGTGAACTGCGGTACCTGTATCGACAACTGCCCGAGAAAGTGTCTCTCGCTCGGCTGCTACCTGGGCAATCGGACAGAGATCACCGTTCACGGCGTCTCGAAGCTCCGAAGAAGACCGGCGGGGCAGCCCGTCATGGAGGAAACGCAGCCGCCGGCAGTTGCAGAAGCGGCTGTGGCTGACAACCACGTGAAAAATGACATCGAGAAATGCCTCTTCTGCGGACGCTGTGAGCACAGCTGTCCGATGCAGGCGATCACGATCGACCGGAAGACGCGGAAGTGGACGATCGACCGCGAGAAATGCGTGGCGTGCGGCGTATGCGCAGAGAACTGTCCGGCGAAGTGCCTTGCAATGAAGGAAGAGTGGGAGGAAGGCGAGGACAAAGCCCTCGTGCTGACGCTCACCGGGAAGGCTCCGGTGCGGCCCGCCCGTCCGGCGGCCAAGCCGGCGGAAGCTGCAAAGCCTGCCGCAGAACCACCGAAGGCAGAACCTGCTCCAGAACCGGCAGAAGACGTGCCGCAGTCGGAGAATCCGCATCATGTGAAGAATGACATCGAGAAATGCCTTTTCTGCGGACGCTGTGAGCACAGCTGCCCGATGCAGGCGATCACGATCGACCGGAAGACACGGAAGTGGACGATCGACCGCGAGAAATGCGTGGCGTGCGGCGTATGCGCAGAGAACTGTCCGGCAAAGTGCCTTGCGATGAAGGAAGAGTGGGAGGAAGGTGAGGACAAAGCCCTCGTGCTGACGCTCACCGGGAAGGCTCCGGTACGTCCCGTCCGTCCGCGTCCACCCATAAAGAAGGATGAGCCCCATGCATGAGTACCCGGTGACACTGGAGATCGTCCGCATCGCAGAAAAGACCGCCCGTGAAAAGGGCGGTCTTGTGAAAGCGATCCATCTCGTCGTGGGAGAAGACTCGGGATTTATCGGAGAGTCCATCCAGATGTACTTTGACGTGATCTCCGAAGGCACCCTTTGCGAGGGCGCGCGGCTGACGATCCGGGATATCAAGCCGAAGATGCGCTGCGACCGATGCGGCGCTCTTTTTGAACGCAAGCGCTTCTCCTTCACCTGTCCCCATTGCGGCGGTGATGGCTCTCCGACAGAGATCGGGAAGGAGTTCTATATAGAGAGCGTGGACCTGGAAATTTGAACCCTTCTATGGCAGTCTATTTGCCTGCCGGTTGCATAGTAAGAAAAAGGAGATACCCCATGCATATGGTCAAAGCTGGCGTGATGGAGAATATCTACGCCCGTAACAATCACATTGCCGAGCATGTCAGACATTACCTGACGGAACGGAATATTTTCGCCGTGAATGTCATGGGCGCACCGGGGACGGGCAAGACCACCTCGCTCGAGCAGCTCATGAAGTACATCGCGCGCAAGGTCTATGTCATCGAGGGTGATATCGAGTCCGACATTGATACCGAGCGCCTCAGAAAGCAGCATGTGAAGGCGGCGCAGATCAATACCTTCGGAGCCTGCCACCTGGATGCACCGCTCGTGCATAATGCAGTGCACACCATGGATTTCGATGCGCCGGGCATCCTCTTCATCGAAAATGTCGGAAATCTCGTCTGCCCTGCCGAGCTGGATATCGGTGAGCACATGAAGCTCCTCATCGTCAGCGTGGCAGACGGCAGCGACAAGCCGTACAAGTATCCGCTCGCTTTTGAAAAAGCGGATATGATCCTCTTGAACAAGGTCGACCTCATGCCCTATCTGGACTTCGATGAAGAGTTCTTCATGAAAGGCATCCGCCATCTGAATAAGAATGCGCCCGTCTTCAAGGTCAGCGGAAAGACCGGAGAAGGGTATGAAGAGGCCGCGAAGTGGATCTGTGAGAAGGCGGGAGAGTAGGGACTGGTAGCTAGTAGCTAGTGACTGGTAGCTAGGGATGAGTGCCTGGATTAGAAAATATGACTCTCGTATCGTCATTTCGAGCGCAGCGAGGAATCTTTGTCATTTACGGTCAGGCGGGCGATGTTTGGAAACTCTAAACGGGAAACCTGTTATCCGCAGGCCTTTGGGCATCGCCCCGTTTCGTCATCCTGAGCGGCGAGAAACGTCGTATGTGAGATAACGAATGCCAGAACAGCTGCGACCTGAGCCGAAGGATCTCGGCGAAGCCGCCACCTTCCCCATAGAACCCATAGAACCCGCGAATCTTTTATTTCTGAAAGGAGCCTGCCATGCTGACCTATCGCATCACTGCCCTCGGCCGTGTGCAGGGCGTGGGCTTCCGTCCACTCATTTGCCGTCTGGCAGGGGCGCATCATATCACAGGCACCGTCAGGAATGAAGGCGGCGTCGTCACCATCATTGCACAGGGGAGCCGCGAGGCTCTCCTTTCTTTCATGGAGGATATACGGGCGGCAAGGCCGCCTGTGGAGGTCGCGGAAATGCGTGTGGAGGAGATCGCCCATGCGCCTTTGCCCGATTTCCGTGCGATCGCAAGCGGCGGAGCGGCGCGCGCACCGCTCTTTCCGGCGGATCTTGGCATCTGCGAAGACTGTCTCGCGGATATGAAGGA
>OCJH01000359.1_pt1 | contig 9024 bp, 9 predicted proteins | sample 1538791 | NCBI WGS metagenome assembly OCJH01 (sample SAMN04571726, study PRJEB22368) | human gut metagenome | biome: human gut; material: stool | host: Homo sapiens | place: Luxembourg | collected 2012-12-05 | reverse complement strand
ACGCTCCTCCGATCTAGCCGCTTTTGATTCCTTGATAAAACACAAGAGTGGAGATTTGCTTGGCGTGTTCCACAGTGAACTTTGGCGATATTGATTTGGTTTGGGGTAGTAATGAAAATTCTGAAGGGCTTAACCATATCATAGAGAAGCATATAAAGGCTCATAATGATTTTGACTCCGTTGAGAGTGCAATAAATGCAATTGACGATGTCATAAAGAATAGTACTTTAAATGAAAGGAAAAGCAAATGGGATAAAGCCGTGTTTGAAAAAACGGATACATGGTTGTGGTAAGAATAAATTTAAGAGACAATCAAGGAAATGTAATAGATAAAAATAAGAACTGGATTGTAACGGCGTTTGATAGCTCTAAAAAGCAGGGCGACAAGAAAGGAGAATTACCATCTGATGTTACCTGAGCTACCCCTAACACCAATAAAGGGGGCAGGGCTGTCACCCCCAATGGCAATTCTTCTACCGACAAAGTTACAGAATCCATACCATCTCCCCAAGAAAATAGGCCGAAAAATTCCACTCAATCCGTTGAAGAAAAGAAGAAATCGAAACCAGTACGTTTTGAGGCCGGTAGAAGACTGACGAGATAGATGCCTTCATTAAGGAAATGTGGAAATCCAAGATACCGTTTGACGGTCAGATACATACACTTGAAGAGTGGGCCTCTATTTATAGCAAAGAAAAGTTACGCAACAAGGTAAAAGCCACAATAGAGGAAAAGCGCGAGGCGCAGAGACAGGCTGAAAGTATATCAGTAAAGACGTGTGACATAAACAATATCCGTGAAACCCTGCCCTTCCTTCTTCCGCAGCAGTAAGATGACGTACAAAGAGCTGAAACGCAGTTTTTAGGCAAAATAGGAGTGCTTACAGACATGAGAGACGCAATGGCAAAAATGTGTGTGTGGCTATTGAATTGAAGAGACAGATACAGCAGGGTGCGGAATATCTCGAAGTGAATGATGTGCGTTCGTTCCACGGCAGAGAGTTCAAAAATATTGTAGAACCGATTGCAAATAACAAGACATTGAAGTGGGTAGACAAAGAAAAAGGCCTCACTTATCTCTCCTCAGCGTCCCAGTATGTTCAGCAGGAAATAGATAAGCAAGACCTTGATACTGCGACAAAGGTAGTCAAAGATTTTGTAAATCCCAAAGTTTCTGACGAAAATGTTGCAGATGGCGGCATTATGTTCCGCGACGGTGACATGGGACTTGAAGAAACCATCACTAAGATGAAAGTTCAGGTAAGCCAAGCCGCGCAGAAAGCCACCGAGAACCTCAACCTTGGCAGCAGAGTTGTCGTGTATGAAAGCGTCGAAGGACTTGAAGGAAAAGAGGCCACGGCCAAGGGCTGGTATGATACCAAAACGGGACAAATCCACGTGGTATTGTCGAACAACACTGATGCAGCAGACGTGACGCAGACCATCCTGCATGAAGCCGTAGCCCATCATGGACTGAGAGATTTATTTGTCCATAACGTGATGGATGCTTTTCTTGACAGCGTTCTTGCGGCAGCTTCGCAGGAAGTGAAAGACGCTATCAACGAATTGCGTCGCGAAAATGGATGGAATTTCCGTACCGCCACAGAAGAATATCTTGCAGGGCTTGCAGAGCGCACAGACTTTGAACGTATGACGACAGAGGAACGCGGCTTGTTTGCTACCATCCGAAGACTGTTTAATCATGCACTGGAGTTCTTGGGCTTGAAAAACCATTAATTGAGCGATAGGGAACTTGCTTATATACTTTGGTGTATCTATCAGGACTTACAAAGTAACCACCTACTTTGTAAAAAATCATGAATGCCTTTATTTGTTAGCGAACGCGGGTCGAGACACGAACGCATCTGGGAGCAGTCACGAACGCGTCTGCTCCCAGATACGAACGCGTCTGGGAGCAGGTACGGACGCATTTGGGACGGTGTTCGCCAAAAGGCATAGGATTTGATGTGGGGAGCAATATTTTCAGATCTATAGGCCCCATACGTTGCAATTTGAAGGTGGGAAAGAAGGCAATAAATGAAACGGAGCAAAAGGGAGAATGCCCTTTTGCTCCGTGAAAAACAGGGTAACTTCTAGATAAGATTTTTCAGTGGACTTACGAAAGCTTGCCGCCGAGCGGTGTGCATCTTGAACGTTCGCACGGGTTGGTCTTCTCCCCCGCTTCAAGCCTTGCAACACGCCGTGGGGAATGGGCAGCGGGGCTGTTTTTTTTCTGGCTTTTTTGGTTCTCTATTTCCATTCCCCTCAGAAGATGAATCTCCGGCAATCGTTGAAGATGGCGAAGGCCATGAGCGCGAGCAGGAGGATCATGCCCAGCATCTGGGCGCGTTCCATGAATTTCTCGCTCGGCTTGCGCCGCGTGGCAACTTCGTAGAGGAGGAAGAGCACGTGGCCGCCATCGAGGGCGGGGATGGGGAGGATGTTGACGAAGGCGAGCATGAGGGAGATGAAGGCCGTTAGGTGCCAAAATTGCATCCAGTTCCATTGCCCGGGGAAGAGGCTACCAATCGTGCCGAAGCTGCCGATGCTTTGTGCGCCGTCGGCGGTGAAGACGTATCTGAGGTCGCTGACGTATCCGCAAAGGACGTCCCATCCGTGGGCGATGCCGGCGGGGAAGCTCTCAAAGAAGGTGTAGGAGCGCGTGACTGTGGGGTAGTCGGCGAGGGCGTTGTGTGGGTATATGCCCATGAGGTTTTCGGCGTTGAGCGTGAGGCTCAGGGTGTCGGGACGTGTGGCGTTGGGGTGTTGAATGACGACCGTGACGCGCTTGAGCGCTTGCGCTTTTGCGGTGTCGCCCAGGGCGCGGTTGGCTTCGATGGACGACTGGAGGTCGGAGAGATGGAGGTTGTATTCGTTCCACGTGGTGATGCTGTGGCTGCCGATGGCGAGCAGATGGTCGCCGCGGCGTATGCCTGCTTTCTCGGCGGGGCCACCGCGGAAGACGCTGTCGACGAGGCTGGCGCTGAGGGGGGCGGCGAAGGGCGGTTGTGCTTGCAGCATCTCGAGGAGGTTGAGGTTGCCAGGGAGGGCGATTGTGGCTTCTTTGCCCTGGCGCAGGACGGTGGCGCTACGGGCTTGGGAGAGGTCGCGGAAGAGGTTGGCGCTGAAGCGCGTGAAGCGCTGGCCGTCGGCACGCAGGGGGATGTCGCCGTCGCGGAAGCCGAGCGACTGGGCGCTCTCGTTGAACTTGAAGCCTTGCGACATGCGCTCAATGGGGGTGTAGGTGTCGCCCCAGGCGAAGAGCACCATGGCGTAGATGAAGAAGGCGAGGAGGAAGTTGACCATGACGCCTCCGACCATGATGAGCAGTCGCTGCCAGGCGGGTTTGGCGCGAAACTCCCAGGGCTTGACGGGCTGCTTCATCTGCTCTGTGTCCATCGATTCGTCGATCATGCCGGAGATTTTGACGTAGCCTCCGAGGGGTATCCAGCCGATGTGGTAGTCGGTGCCGCGCCACGAGAAGAGTTTCCAACTTTTCCAGGGGTCGAAGAAGAGGCAGAATTTCTCTACGCGAACTTTAAAGAGTTTGGCAAAGAGGAAGTGGCCTGCTTCATGGAGCACGATGAGGAGGGCGAAGCAGAGGATGAGCTGGAGGGCTTTGATGAGGAATATTTCCATTGGCGTGGTGTTTGTGTGGTGGGTTTTCTTGTGTGTATGGTATGTGTGTTCCCCTCTGGGGGGTGTTCAAAATTGGAATATTAAGATTGGCGGGGCGTCTACGTGCTTAAAGCATTTCGGAGGCGAGGCGCCGTGCGTGGGCATCGGTTGAGAAAAGGTCGTCGAGCGTGGGGGCGGCGATGAAGTGGGCTTTCTGCATGGTGGTGGCGATGACGTCGGCAATGCGGGGGAAGGAGATGCGGCCTTCGCGAAAGGCGAGGTTAGCCACTTCGTTGGCGGCGTTGAGAACGCAGGGCATGTTGCCGCCTTTGGCTGTTGCCTCGTAGGCGAGGCGGAGGCAGGGGAAGGCGTCGGGGTTTGGTTTCTCGAAATGGAGGGTGCCGAGGCTGAAGAGGTCAAGGCGCTCCGACTTGAGGGGGAGGCGTCGGGGGTGGCTGAAGGCGTATTGGATGGGGAGGCGCATGTCGGCCACGCCGAGCTGGGCTTTGACGGCACCGTCGGTGTATTGCACGGCGGAATGGATGATGCTTTCGGGATGGACCACGATTTCTATTTTCTCGGGGTCGATGCCGAAGAGCCATTTGGCTTCGATCATTTCGAAGCCTTTGTTCATGAGGGTTGCGGAGTCGATGGTAATCTTTGCGCCCATTGCCCAGTTGGGGTGGCAGAGGGCCTGACGGGGTGTGACGGTTTCGAGCTGGCGCTTGGTGTAGGTGCGGAAGGGGCCGCCGGAGGCTGTCAGGAGGAGTTTTTCCACTTCCGACTGGTCCTCGCCGACGAGACACTGGAAGATGGCTGAGTGTTCGCTATCGACGGGGAGGATGGCGGCGCGTTTTTCGAGGGCGAGGCGCGTGATGTAGGCTCCAGCCACGACGAGGGTTTCTTTGTTGGCCAGGGCGATGGCTTTTCCGGCTTTGATGGCGCGGACCGTTGGGCGGAGGCCTGCAAAGCCGACCATGGCGGTCAGCACCATATTGACTTCCTGGCTCTCAACGATTTCGGCGATGGCGGGCTCTCCGGCATAGACTTTCACGGGGAGGTCGGCGAGGGCATCGGAGACTTGGCGGTATTTGCTTTCATCGGCGATGACGACGCTGTCGGGGAGGAATTCGCGGGCTTGACTGATGAGTAGGTCGGCGTTTCGTCCTGCGGTCAGAACGCTGGCTTCGAAGAGGTCGGGGTGTTGGCGTATGACGCTCAGGGCTTGGGTGCCGATGGAGCCTGTTGAGCCAAGGATTGCTATTTTTTTCTTCATTGTGTGTTCGGATGGTGGGGGCGTTGTGGGTGTGCCAGGCGGGGGAGGCAGCGGTGGTGTGTGTGTTGTTGCTCTTCCCGTTTACACCAGTCCTTCTGGCAGGGCGAGAGTGATTGTTCGCTGTGTCAGGGAATAGTGTTCTATGAAATCTTCATGCAGCGGCAACACCAGTTCGGTGCCATCGGGCGTTTGGAGATAGATGAGGATGTTGTCGGTGGTGTCGTCGACGGTGTCGACGGTGCCGAGGTGGCCGTGGCGTGTGTCGTAGACCTCAAATCCCGTGAAGGCTTTCCATGAGCTGAGGTGGGCATCGGGCGTGTCTGCTTCGACGTTGAATTTCTTGGGATAGAACACGCTGTGGCCAACGAGACGCTTGGCGGCTTTTTCGTCGTTGATGTCTTCAAATTTGAAGATGGCGGTGTCGTTGTTCTTGAAGCGATATTCTTCCCAGAAAAAGGGCACGAGGATGCCGTTCATGTCGATGACGAGGTAGGGGGCTTCGCCACGGTCGAAGACGTCGTCGGTGAAGAGCAGTTCGGTTTCTCCGCAGATGCCTCTGAATTTGCTGATTTTGCCTATGTAGAAGACTTCGTCTTGCCTGATCATTCTTCTCTTCTGATTTTGGCCCCTAATGAGCAGAGGCGTTGTTCGATGTTTTCGTATCCGCGGTCAATTTGCTCAACGTTGTCGATGCGGCTTGTTCCTTCTGCGCTCATGGCGGCGATGAGTAGCGCGATGCCAGCGCGGATGTCGGGGCTCACCATGCGGCAGCCTCTGAGTTTGATTTCGTTGTTGTGTCCGACAACGACGGCGCGGTGTGGGTCGCAGAGGATGATTTGTGCGCCCATATCGATGAGTTTGTCGACGAAGAAGAGGCGGCTTTCAAACATTTTCTGATGGAAGAGCACGGAGCCGCGTGCCTGTGTGGCCACGACGAGGAGTATGCTGAGGAGGTCGGGGGTGAGTCCTGGCCAGGGGGCGTCGGCCACTGTCATGAAGGAACCGTCGATGAAGCGGTCGATTTGATAGTGGTCGTGGCGCGGAATGTGGATGTCGTCGCCTTTCACTTCGAGGTTGATGCCCAGGCGGGTGAAGGAATAGGGGATGATGCCCAGGTTGCGGACGGAGGTGTCTTTGATGGTGAGTCCGTTGCCCGTCATGGCGGCCATGCCGATAAAGCTGCCCACTTCAATCATGTCAGGGAGAATGGTGTGTGTGGTGCCTCGGAGTTCTTCCACGCCTTCGATGGTGAGGAGGTTGGAGGCGATGCCGCTGATTTTCGCTCCCATGCTGTTGAGCATTTTGCAGAGCTGCTGTATGTAGGGCTCGCAGGCGGCGTTGTAGATGGTGGTTGTTCCGTGTGCCAGCACGGCGGCCATGATGATGTTGGCCGTTCCCGTGATGGAGGCTTCGTCGAGGAGCATGTAGCAGCCTTCGAGCCTACCTTTCGAGAGGATGTTGAAGGTGCCGGCCGCTTCGTCGTATTTGAATTCTGCACCCAGTTTCTGGAGCCCGTAGAAATGCGTGTCGAGGCGGCGGCGACCGATCTTGTCGCCGCCTGGGCGGGAGATGACGGCGTGGCCAAAGCGGGCAACGAGGGGGCCGAGGAGGAGCACACTGCCGCGCAGGCGCGAGCAGCGCTCGAGAAATTCCTGGCTCTTGAGATAGTTGATGTCGATGTCTTTGGCGCAGAAGGTGATGTCGCCTTTCTGGTGGCGCACGGTTTTCACGTTCATGTCTTCAAGGAGACGGATGAGGTTGTTGACATCGAGGATGTCGGGTATGTTGGCAACGCGCACTTCTTCGCGGGTGAGGATGGTGGCGCAGATGATTTGCAGCGCTTCGTTTTTGGCACCTTGCGGTTTGATTTCGCCGCTGATGCGATGGCCGCCTTCTATTATAAATGAAGCCATAATGTGTTTGGGTTTAGGGTTATAGGTTAGTTGCTTGAAATTGAAATATTAGATGATGGTAAAAAGCAATTTGAACTTTTTTCTGAATCGGTGTGTGTGTCTGTCTGCCTGCTGCGGGCTGCGGGATGGCGGGTTTAGGCCAGGTTGGCGGGCTTGAGTAGGTGGTCAAAATTATTTTTATAATATAGCATTATTTTTACATTTGGGAAAATAATGCTGACCACTTACTTATCTGTTGGGATTGTAATATCTGCCGTTTCTCCGCTGGGGGGCGAAACGCTGGCGCTGGCGGGCGAAAATGCTTTGCTTGGTGTTGCTTAGGGCGTTGAGCGTTTCTTCATACGTGATGGCCTGGTTGGTGTAGTGCTCAATGTCGTGGCAGACTTTTTCGTTTTCGACTTCTTCGCCTTTCCATTCGGTGATGCAACGCTTCATGCGCATGGCTATGTCGGCCAATAGGTGTTCGCGCCCCGGTGTGCCGGCGGGCATTTCCTGGATTTTGTCGAGTGTGTTTTCAATGAGGTGTCCGTATTGCCGGAAGCGTATGGCGTTTCCTGGGTAGGAGAGTTTTTTGGGGGCAGATTTGTCTGCCCGTTCTATTTCAACGGGGTATTCGATGTCGAGTTCGTAGTTTGAGATGAAGGCCAAATGGTTCCACAGGACTTCGTAGGCGTTTGGCGATGCCTGCAGCTGCGGGTTGAGGTCGGCCATGACCGTGATGATGTGTTCGGCCATCCGTTGTCTTCTTTGCGGATTGCTTTCGGCCGTGGCGCGGTCGATCATCTCTTGCACCATGCGCCCGTATGCGGGGAATCGCAGTTTTTCTTCTGTTGTGTTGTATTCAAATGCCATGTTGATGATGTGGGTTTTTCGGTTTTGCTCCTGTGGCCTCTTGTGGGGCTGTTTCCTGCGGATGCGGGGGAGGGGCAAAGAGGGGAAATGGTGTGTGCAGAAACTGGTGTGTTTTTTATCCGTTGAGCAGGTTTCTGCTTTTCCCGGCTACGAATTGCTTCAGATAGAAGGGCTCGTAGTAGGCAACGTCTTCTGTCTCGTTCAGCGCCAGGGCGCGTTCGGCCAAGGGCAGCATGTTTGATGCCTTTGGCACGATTCCTTCTATGAAATGGGCGTTGGGATGCTTGAGCGTGTCGCGGCATTTGTCGGCACCATTGCCGAAAAAGAAAACCGGTTGTTTGTCAAGGATTTCGGCGAAGGAGTTTTCGTTGACGATGACGGCATCTGTTGGCACCACTTCATGGAGGGCACGGTCGTAAATCGCGGTGTAGACTTCCATGCGTCTGGCGTCGATCATCGGGCAGAGCAGCGCGTTGTCGGGGATGTCTTCTCTGTAGAGCAGAATCGGGGTGCAGAGCACTTTAAGCGTGGGGATGCTGATGAGTTTCAAATCTCTGCCATAGCACAGGCCTTTTGCTGTTGAGACGCCGATGCGTAGGCCCGTATAGGAACCGGGGCCGGCGCTGACTGAGACGGCATCGAGCGGTATGGCGTGGCTGTCGGCAAAAGACACGGCTTCTTCAACGAAGGGCGCGAGGATTTCTGCGTGGCGACGACCGTTGGTATCGATTTCTTCATGTAGGCAGACGCCGTCCTGACTTAATGCAACGGAGCAGACGTCTGTTGATGTTTCTATATGTAAGATGCAAGACATGGTTTTGGTGGGGATAATGAATGACACGGGAAGGGGGTACGGGCGTTGTTGTGCCGGGATGGCAATTGCTCGTCAGAGGCCAGCTGTCCCCTTTCCTGTTTGTTTTTGGAATATTATTTTGCCTTGTTCCGGCGCGCTGGCACTTTGTGACGGATTTCTCCATCTGCTTGAGTGACGGCAAAGGAATCGGTTGGGGCGATTTTGACAGTGCTTGGGGTTTGCTCTGCAAAATGTTCCTACCAGTTACTCATTACGCAAAGTTAAGAATAAAATGAGGATTTTCGTGTTTCGGCGGTAATAAAAATGCGGTGGAATCTGTTTTTGTGTTCTTCCGGCAGCGATGTTTTTTTGTTCATCGTCTGGTGGTTCCGGTTTTCACTGCTCGCGCACGGTCTCTTTGCCACAGATGTCAAGCCAGTTGCTATAGAACGTGGCGGCCGTTTTTTTCCATGAGAAGTCGATGCCTTCTTGCGGTTTGTCGTGGTGGTAATAATGGAGTGGGGGAGCGATGGGGAGTCCTTTGGAGAGATCGGAAGAGCACACGTCTGAACT
>OCJH01000337.1_pt1 | contig 9251 bp, 4 predicted proteins | sample 1538791 | NCBI WGS metagenome assembly OCJH01 (sample SAMN04571726, study PRJEB22368) | human gut metagenome | biome: human gut; material: stool | host: Homo sapiens | place: Luxembourg | collected 2012-12-05 | reverse complement strand
GGCAGTGACTGGAGTTCAGACGTGTGCTCTTCCGATCTTTAAAATACTATGTCTGTGCGCCTACGCATCTGCAAGCGCGCAGTCGTTTACGCTTACTGGTAAGGTCATTGACGAAAACAACGACCCGGTTGAGTTTGCGTCTGTGTCGTGCGCAAAGCAGGGCAAGATGACTATGACTGCACTCAACGGCACCTATAGTCTGCAGTTGCAGTCGGCTGATTCGGTAGAGATTAGATTCTCGATGATTGGCTACAAGACGAAAGTGCGCGTGCTGCGCCGTCCGCGTGGCAAGCAGACCATGCAGGTAGTGCTGCACAGTAGCGACAACGCCTTGTCGGAGGTTACCGTCTTGGGCAAGCGCATAGAAACCGGACAGACGCAGGAGCTGAGCAAGGAACATATCAAGAACATGCCTTCTACAACGGGCAACGCTGTAGAGGAAATGATACAGAGTCAGGCGGGAGTATCGACGCACAGCGAACTTTCGTCGCAATACAATGTGCGCGGCGGTTCGTTCGACGAGAATAGTGTATATATAAATAATGTGGAAATCTTCCGCCCGTTCCTCGTAAGAAGCGGACAGCAGGAGGGCATCTCAGTAATCAACCCCGACATGGTTGAAAAGATCGGATTCTCTACGGGCGGTTACGAGGCGCGCTACGGCGACAAGATGTCATCGGCGCTCAACATCGAATACCGCCGTCCGAAGCGTTTCGAAGCGTCTGCCACAGCAAGTATGCTCGGAGCAAGCGCTTTCGTGGGTATGAGCAACAAGAAGTTCTCGTGGAGCAACGGCTTGCGCTACAAGACGACGAAGTATCTGCTGGGTTCGATGGACACCAAGGGTGAGTATCAGCCTACGTTCATCGACTACCAGACCTATCTCACGTATTCGCCCAACAAGCGTTGGGACATCAAGTTCCTTGGCAACATATCGGACAACCACTACAACTTCACGCCCGAAGACCGCGAGACCAACTTTGGTACGATGGAGAACGTAAAGGCGTTCAAGGTATACTTCGACGGACAGGAGAAAGACGTGTTCCGCACCTTCTTCGGTTCGTTGGGCATAACACGCAAGTTCGGCGAGAACACAAGTCTTTCGCTCATCGCCTCAGCATTCAACACGCGCGAGCAGGAGAAGTACGACATACAAGGTCAGTACTGGCTCACACAGACCGAGACGAGCGAGAACCTGGGCATAGGCACTTACTTCCAGCACACTCGCAACTATCTTAAGGCGCACGTAGAAAGTGCAAAGTTGCTGTTCAAGACAAAGCAGAAGAAGCACGACATTGAGGCGGCTTTCACATACAAATTGGAGCATATCAACGAGAACTCGGTGGAGTACGAGATGCGCGACTCGAGCAAGTACAGCATTCCGCATACCGGCAAAGACCTCTATATGATATATAGTATGCGCGCGAAGAACACGCTCACCACAAACCGCATCGAGGCTTATGCGCAGGACACTTATCGCTTCACGGGTTCGGCAGGCAAGACGCTCTACACATTGAACTACGGTGTGCGTCTCGCCTACTGGAGTTTCACGAAGGAGACGATCCTCAGTCCGCGTCTGTCGCTGGGCATCATCCCTGCCTTCAACGACAACATCACGATGCGCTTCGCCACCGGCCTTTACTATCAGGCGCCGTTCTTCAAGGAGATTAGAGACACCACAACGGTGAACGGCATAACATACGCTTCGCTCAACCGCAAGGCAAAGAGTCAGCGGTCTATCCACTTCATTGCGGGCTTCGACTATCGCTTCAAGATGAACAACCGTCCGTTCAAGTTCACAGCCGAGGCTTACTACAAGGCGCTTGGCAATCTTGTACCGTACAGCGTGAACAACGTGAAGGTGGTATACTATGGCGACAACATGTGCAGCGGACACGCAGCAGGCTTGGACCTGAAGCTCTTCGGCGAGTTCGTACCGGGCACAGACTCGTGGGTGTCGCTCTCGCTAATGAATACGAGCATGAAGCTGAACGGCAAGTCTATCCCATTGCCTACCGACCAGCGCTATGCCGTGAACATGTTCTTCACCGACTACTTCCCCGGCACCACACGCTGGAAGATGTCGCTGAAACTGGCGCTTGCAGACGGTCTACCGTTCTCGGCCCCGCACAGAGAGCTCGAGTCGAACGTGTTCCGCGCTCCTGCGTACAAGCGTGCTGACATCGGCTTGAACTATCGCATCATCGACAATAACGACCGACACAACAAGCGCAACCCTATCCGTAACCTTTGGGTGGGCGCCGAGTGTCTGAACCTCTTGGGCATAAACAACGTTAACTCCTACTACTGGATTACTGACGTGACTGGACAGCAGTATGCAGTTCCTAACTACCTTACGGGCAGACAAATCAACGTGAAGGTGTCGGTAGACTTCTAATAGGCAAATGCTCCTAAAACAACAGATTATGAGAAAACACCTATTGGCTATAATCATCGCGTTGTCGGCACTTGCCGCCACCAACAGCTTTGCGCAATATAACGAAATAAAGTCGGAGAACATCGCGTCATTGCAGGTTGTGGCTGGCAACAACTGGCTCTCAATGCCTATAGCTACGCTAAACGGCGAAGCGATAAACATCAGTTTCGATGACCTCACGCACGAGTATCATCGCTATGCCTACCGACTACAGCATTGCGAAGCCGACTGGAGTGTGTCTGAAGGTATCTTCGAGTCGGACTACTGTGAAGGATTTGCAGACGGCAGCACCATTGACGACATCGAGGAATCGCTGAACACCAATACGCTTTACACCCACTATCGACTTTCCATCCCGAACGAGAATTGCCGCATAAAGATGAGCGGCAACTATCGTCTCACGGTATACGACGAGAACGAAGGCGACACCGTCTTTACGGCTTGCTTCATGGTTGTGGAGCCGCTGGTTAAAACGAGCATGGCGGTGACTACAAACACCGATATCGACACAAACAAAGCCCATCAGCAGGTGGCTGCAGAGATAAACTATTCGGCTCTTGGCATTACGAATCCCAACACCGAACTATATACTGTCGTGATGCAGAACGGACGCTGGAGCACTGCACGCATCAACGCTGCGCCACAATTCCAGACCGGCAGCGGACTGCGTTGGGAACACAACCGCGACTATATCTTCAACGGCGGTAACGAGTTTCATAAGTTTGAGATTCTTGACGTAACCCACCCTACTCTTGGCATTGAGAACGTAGGTTGGGACGGCAAGAGCTATCACGCACAGATATGGACCGACCTTCCGCGACCGAGTTATGTCTACGACGAGGACGCCAATGGTAGTTTCTATATCCGCAACAGCGACAATATTGAGAACGACCGCATATCGGAATACGTAACAGTTCACTTCCGTCTTCAGGCTCCACAACAGAACGGCAGAGTGTTTGTCAACGGCGTGTGGACAAACGACCGTTTTATACCGCGATACGAGATGACGTACAACGAACAAACGAAGCTCTACGAAGCGTATATACCATTGAAGCAAGGCTATTACTCATACCAATACCTCACAATGTGCGATGACGGCACGCTCCACCCCGTTTCTACAGAAGGCAACTTCTACCAAACCGAGAACAGCTACCAAATGCTTATATATTATAAAGGTATAGGACAACGCACGTATCGTCTCGTAGGTTACAACAAAATTAGAAGCTAAGCTCCAACAAAAAGTAAAAGAAAAGCAACCCAAAAGTAAAAGTATAGTAATAGGAAAGTCAACAACAATTCGAATATTTTTTTAAAATTCCGCAAACAATATAGCCGTTATATCAACTATAATCGCTATCTTTGCAAAAGAAACAAAGGAAAAAGACCATAAAAAGTCGGTTTCCAAGCTAAAAGACCTTTTTATCCACGAAAGAAACTGTTAAACTTTAAATAATAAAATGAATAATAAGGATTTAATGAATCATGCGGCAGACAACATTCGACTGCTTGCTGTATCGATGGTAGAAAAAGCCAAATCTGGTCACCCTGGTGGTGCTATGGGAGGTGCTGACTTTATCAACGTTCTTTTTTCGGAGTTCTTGGTTTTCGACCCAGATCAGCCGACATGGGAAGGCCGCGACCGCTTCTATCTTGATCCTGGTCACATGTCTCCTATGCTCTACTCAGCTCTCGCTCTGCAGGGCAAGTACACAATTGACGACTTGAAGACATTCCGTCAGTGGGGAACTATATGTCCGGGACATCCTGAGCGTGACATTATTCATGGAATAGAAAATACATCTGGACCGCTCGGTCAGGGACACACTTACGCTGTAGGTGCTGCTATTGCAGAGAAGTTCCTTGAGGCTCGTCTTGGCAGCACAATGATGCAGCACAAGATTTATGCCTACATCTCTGACGGTGGAGTTCAGGAAGAGATATCACAGGGCGCAGGCCGTATCGCTGGCCTCTTTAAGCTCAACAACCTCATCATGTTCTACGATGCTAACGAGATTCAGCTCTCTACAGAGTGCGACGTCGTGATGCGCGAGAACACGCGCATGAAGTACGAATCATGGGGTTGGAACGTTCTTGAAATCAATGGTAACGATCCTGACGAGATCCGCGCTGCTCTTATCCTCGCTAACAAGGAAGAGAATCGTCCTACACTCATCATCGGTCACACCGTAATGGCTAAGGGCGCACGCAAGGAAGACGGATCAAGCTACGAGCGCAGCGTGAAGACTCACGGCGCACCGCTCGGTGGCGGCGCATACGAGAACACAGTGAAGAACCTTGGCGGCGACCTTAACGACCCGTTCGTAGTATTCGACGACGTTAAGGAACTTTACGAAAAGCGCAATGCTGAGCTTCGCGAGATCGTTAAGGAAAGACATGATGCCGAAGAGGAATGGCGCAAGGCTAATCCGGAGAAGGCTGAGCAGATGAAGGCTTGGTTCTCTGGCGACGCTCCTAAGGTAGACTGGAGTGCTCTCGTTCAGAAGCGCGACGTAGCTACTCGTGTAGCTTCAGCCAACTGCCTCGGCGTACTGGCAGAGCAGGTGCCAAACATGGTTTGCTCTTCAGCCGACCTTTGCAACTCTGACAAGACCGACGGTTTCCTCAAGAAGACACACGAGCTTGCACCAGACGACTTCACCGGAGCATTCTTCCAGGCAGGTGTGAGCGAGCTTACTATGGCTTGCGTCTGCATCGGTATGTATCTCCACGGTGGTGTTATCCCGGCTTGCGGCACATTCTTCGTATTCTCCGACTACATGAAGCCAGCAATACGTATGGCAGCTCTCATGCGCGTTCCAATCAAGTTCGTATGGTCACACGATGCATTCCGCGTTGGTGAGGACGGACCTACACACGAGCCGGTTGAGCAGGAAGCACAGATTCGCCTTATGGAGAAGCTGAAGAATCACAAGGGTCAGGACTCTGTACGCGTATTCCGTCCGGCTGATGCCGACGAGACAACTGTATGCTGGCAGATGGCTAACGAGAACATGGACACTCCGACAGCGATGATTTGCTCACGTCAGAACGTGAACTCTCTGCCTGAAGGCACCGACTACTCTCAGGTTCGCAAGGGTGCATACATCGTTAAGGACGATCCTAACTACGACGTTATCCTCCTCGCTTCAGGTTCGGAGGTGTCTACACTCCTCGCAGGTGCCGAGTTGCTCAACGCTGACGGCATCAAGACACGTATCGTAAGCGTTCCGTCAGAGGGTCTGTTCCGTACACAAAGCAAGGAGTATCAGGAGAGTGTACTGCCGAAGGGCGCAAAGATCTTCGGTATGACAGCAGGTCTCCCCGTTACACTTCAGAGCCTCGTAGGCGTTGAGGGTATGGTATACGGTCTTGAGTCGTTCGGTTTCTCTGCTCCTTACAAGGTGCTCGACGAAAAGTTGGGCTTCAACGCAGAGAACGTATTTAAGCAGGTGAAAGATTACTTATCTAAATAAACAGGCATAGCTTATGCAGAACTTCACGTTAAGTAAGAAATTCTGCATAAGCTTGCTTTATTAATAATCCAATAAAACTACAGTACTATGGAAATTAAGACAGTAGGCATTGCATGCGACCACGCAGGTTACGCATTGAAGAAATTTGTTGTTGAGTACCTTGAGAGCCACAACATTCCTTTTAAGGATTACGGAACATACAGCGATCTGAGCTGCGACTATCCTGACTTTGCACACGAGTTGGGCGAAGCTATCTCTAACGGCGACGTTTATCCTGGTATCGGTATCTGCGGTAGCGGTGAAGGCATGGCAATGACTCTCAACAAGCACAAGGGCGTACGTGCAGCATTGGTATGGAATCCTGAGATTGCACAGCTCACACGCCAGCACAACGACGCTAACGTCCTCGTTATGCCGGGACGCTTCATCGACAACAAGACAGCAGAGAAGATCATGGACGAATTCTTCAAGACTCCGTTCGAGGGCGGTCGTCATGAGAAGCGTGTAAACAAGATTGACTTGTAAAAGTTAGAAGCGTATTACAAGGTTTACTTGTAAAATTTTGACACACAAGAAAAGCTTACAGGAGACTATGACAACACGCCATAGCCTCCTTTTTTATAATACTTAAAAACGACAATGAAGAAAATTCTTATTTCTGCATCTATATTCGCTTTGAGTCTGACAGCGAATGCGCAGGGACAATTCATTTCCGACACCAACTACCGCAACACCGTGGAGAACATCTTCAAGGAGCGCGTAAAGACTGTTGGCAAGACATTCTATAACACACAGAAAGAAAATCTGACCGCCGATGAGCAGGAAGCATTGAAGTTTCTCTATGCCTACATGCCGCTTGCCGACGTCACCGACTACCCTACCTCGTTCTTCGCCGACAACGTGCGCATGTCATTCAAGGCTCGCAAGGAGATGCCTTGGGGCAAGAACGTTCCCGAACTGCTTTTCCGCCACTTCGTTGTGCCTATCCGTGTCAACAACGAGGCTCTGGACAATGCACGCTCGGTGTTCTACAACGAATTGAAGGACCGCATCAAGGGCATGTCGATGATGGACGCCATCATCGAGGTGAACCACTGGTGCCACGAGAAGGTGACATACCAACCTTCTGACGCCCGCACATCGGCGCCTCTCGCAACGCTCAAGACCGCAACCGGACGTTGCGGCGAAGAGAGTACGTTTGCCGTTGCAGCGCTCAGAGCCGTAGGCATACCTGCACGCCAGGTGTACACACCGCGTTGGGCTCACACCGACGACAACCACGCCTGGGTAGAGGCTTGGGCAGACGGCAAATGGTACTTCCTCGGCGCCTGCGAACCAGAACCGGTGCTCAACCTCGGTTGGTTCAATGCGCCGGCTTCGCGAGCAATGCTCATGCACACACGTGCTTTCGGCGACTATAACGGACCTGAGGAGGTGATGCTGCGCACAAGCAACTTCACAGAAATCAACCTCACCTCCAACTATGCACCTGTTGCGCCTATCGACTTCTATGTAAAGGACAGCGAAGGCAAGCCGGTAGAGAACGCCCGTGTCGAGTTCAAGATTTACAACTACGCCGAGTTCTTCACAGCTGTAACCAAATATACCGACTCAAACGGTCATACCTCGCTCTCTGCAGGCATCGGCGACTTGGTTGTTTGGGCGTCGAAAGACGGCAAATACACCTACCAGAAGGTATCGTTCGGCAAGGACAAAGAAACCATACTCACCCTCCCAGAGGGTGCACCTACCAGTTCTGTTGGTGCACTTGAGACAAGTGCATCCCCTAAATGCACCTACCTGGACCTCGTTCCGCCGAAGGAAGACCCGCAGCTACCATACGTCAGCGACGAGATGCACAAGGAGAACCAGCGCCGCTTTGCTCTTGAGGACAGCATTCGCAAGGCATATACAGCAACGTTCCCCACTATGGAGGAGGCAAAGCGCATCAATGAGCGCGGCGCCGAGTACATTTTCAAGTCGCGCGGCAACAAGCAGACCATCGTCGACTTCATCAACCGCCACAGCGACAACGAAGACCGCGTGATGGGCATACTCGCCACACTCAGCGACAAAGACTTGCGCGACATCACAACCGAGATTCTCGAAGACAGCTACAACGCAACAACCGACCAGCTCTCGCCGCGTGTTGAGGACGAGCTGATTACAATTCCGTTTAAGCAGTACTTCGAGAAGGCGTTCAGCAAGAAGGCAGCCGACGCTTTCCGCGCCGACCCGATGAAGCTCGTAGAATGGATAAAGAAGAACATCCGCCTCAATCCCGACAAGAAGGCTCTGCGCATCACACAGACTCCGGTTGGCGTTATGAAGTCGAAGATTACCGACGAGCGTTCGCGCGACATCTTCTTCGTCGACGTGGCTCGCAGCCTGGGCATCGAAGCACAGAAGGACGCTGTGACGGGCAAGATACAGTACAAGAAGAACGGCGAATGGCAGGATGTGAAGTTCGACAACACAGCCGACAAGACATCTACCGCAGCAGCTCTCGGTACAATCAAGCTGACATACGAGCCTACAAAGCTGCTCGACAACCCGAAGTATTACAGCCACTTCACAATCAGCCGCATAGAAAACGGCACGGCTCAGCTGCTCAACTTCGATGAGGGTCAGGCTGACATGGGCAACGGCACAACATGGAGCAACACGTTCAAGAACGGCTACAAGCTCGACGCCGGCACATACATGCTCACCACGGGTACACGTCTTGCAAACGGCAGCGTACTCGCATCAAACCGTATCTTCGAGATTGTAAAGGGTCAGACAACAACCCTGCCTCTTGAGATTCGCCAAAACACCAACGAAGTGACAGTAATCGGTTCGTTCAACTCAGAAAGCCTCGTTACAAAGGACGGTAAGGAAGTAAGTCTGCTCTCACAGACCGGTCGCGGCTATTACGTTGTAGGCATCCTCGGCGTAGGTCAGGAACCTACCAACCACGCTCTGCACGACATCGAGAAGATGAAGGAAGCGTTCGAGGCATGGGGCCGTCCGGTAGTGCTGCTCTTCGAGAGCGAAGCCGACGCAGCCAAGTTCAACCACGACGAGTTCCCGGGTCTGCCGTCTACCGTGCAGTTCGCCCTCGACAAGGACGGATCGGTACGCAAGCAGATAGCACGTGAGATGAAGCTGATGAACGAGAAGCAGATGCCGATGTTCATCATCGCCGACACTTTCAACCGCGTAGTATTTGTATCGCAGGGCTACACCATCGGACTCGGCGAGCAGATGCAGGGCGTGTTCAAGAAGTTGTAAACAACACATTTATACTAAAAATCGGTCATTAGAAATTGGAGATCGGAAGAGCGTCGTGTAGGGAAAGA
>OCJH01000329.1_pt1 | contig 9287 bp, 6 predicted proteins | sample 1538791 | NCBI WGS metagenome assembly OCJH01 (sample SAMN04571726, study PRJEB22368) | human gut metagenome | biome: human gut; material: stool | host: Homo sapiens | place: Luxembourg | collected 2012-12-05 | reverse complement strand
GAGATAGCCGGCAGTGACTGGAGTCCAGACGTGTGCTCTTCCGATCTATCTATATGAAGAAAACATTACTGCTATGCTTCTTCTGCCTGCTTGCCATTTCGCAACTGTGGGCGGCAGAAAAGCCGAAGGTGAGCGTCGGCGACGACGTGACATGGTATCTCGTTCAGATGTCGAACGGGAAAGGTGTGCTCACGGCGCAGGGCGACGGCGAAGAAGTGCTTACGGGCATTCCGATGGGACGTGACGCACAATTCTGGAAAATCGAAGGGTCGGCAACGACGGGCTATACCCTCACAAGCCGTTCGGGCCTCATGCTCTATACCACTACGACTAAGCAGGAAGGTATGTTCAAGGCCGGAAAAACGCCTAACGCCAACAAATATTTCGTTTGGCAGACCACGACTAATGCCAACTATTCTGGCGATTTCGTGATTTCGCCGAAGGCTAATCTGGGCGTGTATATGAACCAGTGGGGTGGTGCCGGAACGGGTAAAAAACTCGGACTCTGGAACGATCGCTCTGATGCCAACCAGCCGCTCACCTTCGTGAGTGAGGAGGATTTTGAAAAGATGGGCAAGATGCTCTCTTTGGTGCCTTATCCTGCCAGTTTGACTAAGGGCGACGGCTCTTTGAGCCTCTCGAAAATCGATGGTATCGTGGCAACGGGCGACGCTCCCCTGCGCTATGCCAGCGAATTTGCCAGTCAGGCCAGGCGCACGCTGGGCATCGACCTTCAGGTGAACCCCGCTTCTGCAGCCTGCGCCATCTCTATGGTGGCCGACAAGACGCTCGAACACGAGGCTTACCGACTGAACATCAACGCCTCGGGCGTGGAAATCGCTTCGGCCGACAGCACTGGTTTCTTCTATGGTCTGCAAACCCTCAAGCAGTTGCTGCCAGCGGCCATCTATGGCAAAACGTTGCAGAAAAACGACGGATGGACGCTGCCTTACGTGGAAATCGTTGACAAACCCAACCTCGGCCACCGTGGTTTCATGCTCGATGTGGCCCGCCACTTCTTCTCTAAAACAGAAGTGATGCGCGTGCTCGACGTGATGGCTTCTTACAAGATGAACCGTTTCCACTGGCACCTCACCGACGACCAGGGATGGCGCATTGAAATCCCTGAATATCCGCGTTTGACGGAGGTGGGAAGCGTGCGTGCCGGTTCGTTCTCCAATGCTGGTGGCGCTTCGAAATTCTTCGACGACACGGAATATGGTCGCGGCATGTGGTATTCGCTCAACGACTTGCGCGAAATCGTGGCCTATGCCAAGGACCGCAACATTGAAATCATTCCTGAAATCGACCTCCCGGGACACATGGTGGCTGCCGTGGCTGCTTATCCCGAACTGAGTTGCGATCCTTCGAAGTCTTACAGCGTGCGCATCGACGGCGGCATCTCGAAAGACGTGCTCAACATCGGCAAGGACGAGGTGGTTGACTTCCTCAAATGTGTGCTCGGCCACGTGGCAGAGGTGTTCCCTTATCAGTATATTCACCTCGGCGGCGACGAGTGTCCGACAGACCAGTGGGCCAACAATGCCGACTGCCTCCGCCGCGTGAAAGAAAAGGGTCTCTCGGGCGTCAACGAACTCCAGTCGTGGCTCGTTGAAGAACTGGGTCTTTATCTGAAGGAAAAATATGGCAAGGACATCGTGGTTTGGGACGAACTCCTCTCACACTGGAATGCCGACAACAAGGTGAAACCCGTCATCATGGCCTGGAACAACATCAACATGAGTTCCAAGGCTGCCGACAAGGGCTTCAAGAGCATCGTGGTGCCTTACCAGTCGCTCTATCTCGACATGATGCAGGTGCCGACAGCGCAGAGAGACATCAACGAGAAATACCAAGGCGGATGGGGCGACAACTGGGTCAACAGCGTGGAAACCGTCTACAATGTCAACCCCGTGGCTTCGCTCTCAGGACGTGAAGACTTTTGTTTGGGCGTGCAGGGAAATATGTGGACTGAAACGTGCAACGACAGTGTAGAACTCGAATACCAGCTCTTCCCGCGCCTCTTGGCGCTCTCTGAAACGGGATGGTTGCCGGCTGCCAAGAAAAACTGGGTGGGCTTCTATATGCGCCTCCAGACGCAGCGCAGCGTGCTCGACGAAATGGGCGTGACGTATGCCACTCATTATTTCGAGAAACCCGAACAGACAGCGGCGCAAAAGGCCGTTGAAGAGGCTGAGGAAATCATCGCTGCCGCTGGCGATTACGTTGGTCTGCCTGCCGCCGACAAGAAAACGGCAATGACGGAGGCGCTCAGCGATTTGAAGGGCGACATGGAGAATGCCGACAAACTCGCTGCCCTGACAGCGTCTGTCGGCCAATATAAGAAGGCTGACATCACGATGCCGGAGGAGGGAAAATACTATCAGATTCTCTCTGCTTCCACTTACTACAAGGCAAAATATGAAGGTTCATCGCTCTATGCCAGCGACAACAACGTGCGCTTCCACTATACGAAGCAATATGAACCAGAAGAAATCTGGCAGTTTGAAGCCGTGACGGGTGGCTATAAGGTGAAGAACGTCATCACGGGTAAGGCTTTGACCATGCCGGCGGGCAATGCCGAAAACATGACGCTGACGGCAAACGGCAGTGTGATGAAAATTGCGCTCGCCACTAAAGCCAGCGGACAGTACACTTACATTCCTGCCGTGCTCAACATTTCCTCTGGCGGCAAATACCTCACGGCCGACTGCACAGGCTATGCCAAGAGCGGCACTGACGCTGCGCTCTGCTATCAGGGTACATGGCGCATTGTTGAGGTGAAAGATTTCACCTTCATGCTCAAGCACCTCGTTGAGAAATGTGAAACCGTTTTGCACAACGCAAAACCGGGCGAGATGGGCGAACCGACAGAAGCGGCCCTCAGCTTGCTCAGCGATGAAATCATCGCGCCGGCCAAGGCGCTGATTGGTAAGGGCGCTGTTTCGCGCAGCGAATACGACAAATTCCTCGCGCTCTACGCACAGTTTGTGGCCATGCCACGCACCTCTGTGCTCGACGCGCTGGATGAAGGTTACTACTATAACCTGCGTAACGCCTATTTCACCAACTATCTGGCCATGGCTTCCACTTCCAACACGGTGCAGCCTCGCACGATGAGCAACAACACCGATGCCTATCAATGGCGCATCCGCAAGAATGCCGATGGCACGGTGAGCATCTTCAGCAAGGTGGGTGACAAACCAGCCTATCCAGCTTCTGATGCCGAGACCAAGAACATCCTCTTGGGCAAGGAATATTCATGGAAGCTCAATCAGCACACTTGCGACGAGGGTAAGACGGGCATCCGCATCATTTCAGCCTCTGGTGCTTACAGTTGGTATGTCAATGCCAGCAGCTGGGCCAACAACGTCATCCTCAAGCCCATTGCATGGGGTGCCAGCATCTGGACATTTGAGAAACTCAACATCTCAACGTCCATTAACAATGTCAACACTTCTTCTGCCGTTCCTTCTAACGTCTATTACGACCTTCAAGGAAGACAGTTGCACCAGCCCGTGCAGCATGGCGTATACATCAACGGAAACGGAGAAAAGGTGATTCGCTAAATGATATGTAATGGCGTTCTTGAAATCCCTTTCAGTACGCCTAAAATATAGACATGGAGACCAAACAGCCCTGAGCGTTTGGCCTCCATGTTTTTTGTTGTGGGGGAAGGCTGTCTAAAAAGTTTTTGTGGAAATTTTATTTTGTGGTTTCAATATTTGTATATAGCTTTGCAAGTATAAACTTCATTATATTGAATGTTATATGGGAGAATAAGCCGTAAATATCATTATAATGATAATAAAAATGTGTGCAAATGGCAGACTTTTATGAATATTCAACACCAGAACTTGTGCGCTTGCTTGGAACGCGCTTCAAGGAGTATAGGATGCGCTGCAACCTCACTCAAAGAGAAGTTGCCGAACAATCGGGTGTAGGTCTGACGACAATACATAAATTCGAGAACGGAACAGCTGGCAATGTTTCATTATCTACATTCATTCTCTTGCTGAAAGTTGTGGGCCAGATTGATGCACTGGATGAAGTGCTTCCCGAATTGCCAGAGTCACCCTATCTGGTGCGTAAGGACGAAAAGAAAGCACAACGCATTCGCCACTCTAAATAACAGATGAATATATATGATAAAGTTGCTAAGAGTCATACTCTGGGATGAAGAAATAGGCAGGTTGGTGTGGGACGAGCGTCGCAGACTATCATATTTTACGTACAACCCAGAGTTCATTAAAAAAGGGCTGAACATATCGCCATTATCTGCCCCTGTTACAGGGGTAAGAGCGCTTGCGCCTGTTTGGGGCGAAAGTGAAAAGATATTCCAAAGACTTCCTGCCTTTGTTGCCGATTCATTACCAGATGCTTGGGGCAATCAGTTGTTTGACCTTTGGCGTCAGCAAAATCACCTTTCGGGTAGGCTGTTTTCGGTCGGAGCATCGTCAAACGGTCGGATTTTCGGTCGGATTGTGGATTTTCGGTCGGATTATGTTAAACCGACCGATTGTAGTCTCTCAATATCCACTTCAACCCTATTCTGCCTATCTGTTTTTCTTCATTTAATTCTACTAGTAGTCTGCCTACATAGCGAAGTTTTTGCTCTTCCGTCTTGTTGGTAGGTAGCACATCTTTGAAATATTTCTCTTTGAGATGGAACTTCTTTGTAGCATCCCTTTTTGTTGTAATTTAGGTTAATTTTTACCTTCAACTCACCGCTCCGCCCAGTCGCTGCGGTCAAGATTTCTGTATCCGATGGCTTCAGCGATGTGTTGCGGAAGAATTGTTTCGCTGGCGTCGAGGTCGGCGATGGTGCGGGCCACTTTCAGGATGCGGCCGTAGGCACGGGCGGAGAGGTTGAGCGACTTCATGGCGAAGGCCAGACGGCGGGCGCCTTCGGCATCGGGCGTGGCAAAGGTTTCGAGTTGCGAAGCAGTCATTTGTGCATTGCAGTGGATACCTGGAATGTTTCGGAAACGTTCGGTCTGTATGTCACGCGCTTTGATGACGCGCTGGCGGATGGTTTCACTCGTTTCGCCGCGCGGCGCCGTGGCCAGTTCTTCAACGGCCACAGGCATCACTTCCACCTGAATGTCAATGCGGTCGAGCAACGGACCAGAGATTTTGTTGAGGTAACGGTGGATTTGTCCTGGCGAGCAGACACATTCGTGGTGGGGATGATTATAATAGCCACAGGGACAAGGGTTCATTGAAGCCACGAGCATGAAAGAGCAGGGGAGCGTGGCGGTGTATTTGGCGCGTGAGATGGTGATTTCGCGGTCTTCAAGCGGTCCGCGCAACGTTTCGAGGGCAGAGCGGTTGAATTCTGGAAGTTCGTCAAGAAAGAGTACGCCGTTGTGTGCCAGTGATATTTCGCCCGGTTGCAGGTTCGCACCGCCGCCGATGAGTGCCACGTCGGAGATGGTGTGGTGGGGACTGCGGAAGGGACGCTGCGAGATGAGCGACGTGTTGCCGTCAATTTTTCCGGCAATGGAGTGAATCTGCGTCGTTTCGAGGCTTTCCGCCAGTGTGAGCTGCGGCAGAATTGAGGGAATGCGTTTCGCCATCATGCTCTTGCCACATCCCGGACTTCCCACGAGAATCAGGTTGTGGCCGCCTGCCGCCGCCACCTCACAGGCACGTTTTACCTGCTCCTGTCCCTTCACGTCGGCAAAATCGTAGGGCGACTGGCTTTGGGCAGCGTAAAATTCGGCACGCGTGTCATATTCCACTGGTTGGATTGTGGGGTGTCCGTTCAGCAGGTCAACCACCTCCAGCAGATGGTTGGCACCATAGACTTTTATGCGGTTGACCACCGCTGCCTCGTGTACGTTTTGCTGTGGCACGACCAGAAAATCGTAGCCCATCTCGCGGGCTTTGATGGCGATGGGGAGGGCACCGCGAATGGGGCGCAGCGAACCGTCGAGGCCCAATTCGCCAACGAGGCAGCATTTGTCGAGCAGGGTGGAGGTGATGTATTGGTTGCTGGCCAGAATGCCGACCGCCAGCGGGAGGTCATAGCCCGTTCCTTCCTTGCGCACGTCGGCCGGTGCGAAGTTTGCCACAAACGCGCTGGAGCTTAGCCTGAGTTTGGAATTGAAGATGGCGTTTATCACGCGCGTTCGGCTCTCGCGCACGGCGTTGTCGGGGAGTCCGACCATGATGGAGGTATCGCCATTGTATGTGTTGACTTCAATGCTCACGGGCAAAGCCGTCAGACCATTGAGGGCTATGGTTTGTGTCTTGACGAGTGCATTCATGTGTTTGTGGCTTTGAGGAAATATAGATGTGGGAAGACCTATGTTAATGGTGGGTGGTGACAATTGACCACCTACTTATCATTACTAAAAATAGTTGATGAGATGGTTCTCTTTGTTGAAGCGGGCTTCGAAACAGGCGATGCCGAAGTCGTGGAGGTCAAAGGAGACGCGTACGGCAGCGTCTTCTGTGAGGCGTTGCCAGGCAGCGAAGTCATTTTTGGAGCGGTGGATGCCGCGCACCACGAAGAAGGCTTTCTCTCCGCGTTTAGACAGCACCGCCTTCCATGCCGAAGGCCAGAGTTCCAAAGGAGCGTCGAGATAAAGGAAGTCAACTTTGACGGGATGTATCTTTAGGGCATTGCCTTGCGAAGTACGGAGGTCGGAAGTGGTAATTTCGCGGAAGAGGCAGGAGGGACGTCCGGCGCGGAGATAGGCTGTTTGCATTTGCAGGCCATCGCCGATCACAAGGGCTTCTTTGGCCATCGATGCGTTGATGAGGCGGAGAAGCAGGCGGTCGTCGCGCTCGCGCAGTTTTGAAGGGATGGTCTTCCGTAGGTTTCTCAGGTCGTCGTAGGCGTAATAGGCTCCGCGCTCGTAGATGACGCCCGTCACCAGGTTGAAGGCAAAGGGCGAATGGATGTTATAGCCGCGGCGGTGGCGAAAGCGTCGCATCCATCGCAGGCATCGGCGGGAGTTATCGGTAAAGGACATGGTCAGTGAAGGTGAAAAGGGGATTTCAGTGGTGTTTTTACGGTAGCCGTAAGGAAAAAACTGAAATCCCCTCTGTTTTGTTTGGTACGTTATGTCATAATTTTTTACTTACCACGCTGCCGTTCGGAACGTTGAGGCCGGCAGACCAGCAGCGTTGACGAGATTGGCGCGGGTGAAGGGCTGCCAGCCATAGCGGGCCGCAGCGGGTTGTTTCACTTCTTTGCTGCGCACGATGACGGTGTTGTTCTTGATGGTGGCTTCGGCGGGATGATAGATGCCATCGGCACCAGCCACTTCAAAACCGATGAGGCGCGTTCCCTGTGCGGCACGCATTCCTTCGGCATCGGCAAAGCGGAGGACGATGGCGTTGCCGTCAATCTTCATCGACTGATAGCGCGGACCGTTGGGCGTCACTTTATGGCCGTAGTTGCGGTTGAGCACAGAGAAGGCAAGACGTTCGCCCACTTCACGCTTGTGGCGAGGATGAACGTCGAGCGAGTCGCCGAGGTCGGAGCATACAGTCATATAGGTGTTGGGGAGCGTTTCCGCCATGCGGCGCTGGCTGTCGCGGAAATGCGGCCAGGATGGGCGCGTGCCGATGGAAGAGAGCTGCACGAAATGGAAGGGCAGATTGGGTTGGTTGAAGAACTCGCGCCAACTGCGCTCAAGCATCGGGAAAAGGCGTTCGTGGACTTCGATATTGTCGGCATTGGATTCCCCTTGATACCAAAGCACACCGCGCACGTCGTAGCCCTTAAGCGGCTGGATGGCGCTTTCGAAGAGATAGGCCGGTTCGTAGGGGTGGCGTTGGCGTTGCGAAGTGGCCTTCTGCGTGTTATAGGCGGCGCGTTCGCGGGCCCAGCGCATGATGAAATCGTTGTGTTTCCAGTTGCGGAGAATGGCTGGAAATTCCTTTTCGAGCGTTGCGCGGTCAATCCAGTTTTCCGTGCAAGAACCGCCTACTGCGTTGGAAATCAGTCCGACGTGGCAGCCCAGGCTGTCGGCAAGCATGCGTCCGAAGTTGAAGGCAATGGCCGAGAAATGGGCTGCGGCCTTGGAGTTGGCGCGTTGCCAGTTGCCAGGGAGCACATATTGCAGATGGTTGATGGAATCGAGGCGTGCCGAATCCCACACCATAGCGTAGGTGGGCACGATGGAGGGCATGTCATAGAAATGCAGGCGCGAGCAGGTGTCGGCAGCGGCGATGTCTTCCTTGCCAGTCAGCACTTGCGAGAGTTTCAGTTCCATGTTCGACTGTCCGGAGCAAAGCCACACTTCGCCCACCCATACGTCGCTCAGCGTTTTTTCTCCGCTGCGAGCCTTCACTTGCAGTTTGTAGGGGCCGCCAGCTTCTTCAGCGGGGAAGGAAACGCTCCACTGGCCGAAGTTGTCGGTGACGGCATCTGCCTTGCGTCCGTGGAAATTCACACTCACTTTCTCGCCAGCGTTGGCTGTGCCTTGAATGCGGATGGGGCGCTGGCGTTGCAGCACCATGCTGTTTCCGTAAGTGGCCGGCAACTGAAGACCGCCATAGTTGCCCGTCAGTCCGCCAAACACCGTCTTCGCCAAAATCAGCGCCCCCTCCGGATTGGGATGCAGGGCATCGGGGAAGAGGTCGGGATGGCTGTGGAGCGGCGTATAAAGGTCAATAAGCCCCACGTTGTCCGTGGCGGCAATCTGGCGGATACGTTGCTGAATGAGTCCGTGCCAGAGTCGCGTGCCGCTGTCGAAGCGTGGATGGTCGTGGAAGATAGGCGTCATGAGGCAAATCCATATTTTCGCCTTCGGGTTGGCCACGCGGAAGGAATCGATGAGGGCACGGTAGTTGGGGATGAACTCGTCGGCGTGGTGCGGCCAGTTTCTCGGGTCGGTGTCGTTGAGGCCGAGGTGTATCACAACGAGGTCGGCCTTAAAGTCGAGTGCGGCGCGAAATTCCGGCAGTTTCACGTAGGGGTTGTGTCCCTGAGTGAGGAGCGTGGCACCGCTGTGTCCGAAGTTGCGCACTTCATATTTGTCGCCGAGCATGGCTTGCAGGCGCACCGGATAGGCATCGTGTGCCCGGTCTTTAAGTCCGTAGCCGTAGGTGACACTGTTGCCAACGCAGGCTACCTTAATTCTGTCGCGTCCAGCCAAGGGAAGGCAGAGGGCGAGGCAGAAGAGAGAAAGGAGAATGTGTTTCATTGGTTATAGTTTTTGTTGTTGTCTTGTGTGTGGTTTGTAGGGGAGGAGTAGGCGTCAGAAATTCTTTTCAGAAATAGATCGGAAGAGCACACGTCTGAACTCCAGTCACTGCCGGCTATCTCG
>OCJH01000325.1_pt1 | contig 9352 bp, 8 predicted proteins | sample 1538791 | NCBI WGS metagenome assembly OCJH01 (sample SAMN04571726, study PRJEB22368) | human gut metagenome | biome: human gut; material: stool | host: Homo sapiens | place: Luxembourg | collected 2012-12-05 | reverse complement strand
CCCTTTGCACGTTTTGAAACCGTGCAAAAACCGTGCAGAAACCGTGCACTTACTCCCGGACAAACTAAAAATCACTTCATCCGACAACGACTTGACGGCATTGGTTCGAGTGACCGCACACCAAAAATCAAGTCTTGGAGGATACAACTATGACGAAATTGCTTTTCTGCCGTTACAACATGGACACCAACCGGGTGGAAGCCCGGTTCACAGATGGCTCCACTCTTGCCATTGACTGCATCGCCATTGAGGACGAGTACGGCAACACCCCGGCACAACGGGCAGAGCTGGATTGGCTGCTCTATAACAAGCCCTTGGAGTATGCACAGATGGTGCTGAGAGGGGAGATAGAGCACTATCTGTCGCTGGGGTGTGACCACGGCAGGCTGGAGGATTGATCTACGAGATCGCACGGTTGATTGCACGCGTGCATTCGCCGTGCGATCTTTTCAGCGTAAATTCAGCGCAAATCAAACTTTCAGCGTAAAAGTCAGCGTAAATTTTCACTTAACGCTTTTGTACTTTGTTCCCCGGCCTACACCATCAGGCTGCAAGATGCCGTCCTTGCACATCTGACACAAGATATAGCGGTTCTACTTTTTGCAGAATAACACGATGCGGTGCGTCTGCGCCCATATGAATTGTTTTTTCCACGAGGCAATTTGCATCTCATAAAATACGCTTCTTCCGGTTTTCGCGCGTTTATATTCTTTCCTTATACCAGTCCATCGCCTGCTTCATCGCAGCTTCGGGGGCAAAGACATAGCGGCGGTCCAGCACTTCCAGACCCAGTGCACCGGTATAATGGATCGCCTTAAGCTTTTCCAGTGCGCTGTCCAGATTCAGAACGCCATCGCCGGGCACCAGATGTCCGCCGGGGTTGCCGTCCACAAAATGGACGTGTCCCAGATTCTCCGGGCCGATCACATCAAGGAAGGTGGAGAAGGTGTCCACCGCCGTTGTGGCGATGACATCCGTATCCGCCAAGCCCGTAAGGCGCGGGCTGTTGACCGTGCACAGCAGACGTCGCAGCTGGCTTGCCTCATTGCAGATGTGGGTGGTGTACTTAGTAAAAGGCTCTACCGCCAGCGTCACACCCTCCTGCTCTGCCTTGCGGGCAATGCGTCCCATTGCCTCTGCGCACCAGCCAAAAGCATCCTCAGCATCCACATCCAGATAGGCAAAGCCGGTGGACACCACCATGTGGTCGCAGTCCAGCTGTACGGCCGCTTCGATGTGCTGGTTGAAGAAGTCCACGGTGCGGTCCCGATAGACCTTATCCGGATGGGAAACGCTTATGGCATACACGCACTGCTCCGGCGTAAAGCAGCGCAGAGCAAGATGATGCGCCTTGATCTTGTGGTTCAGCTCAGCCAGACGGGCAGCATCGAAATCCTCCAGATGGAGGTGGGGGCCGGATGCCCACAGCTCGATAGACTGATAGCCCAGCCGCTCGGCAGATTCCAGAAAATAATCCAGCGTATAGCGCTTGTAATGATAATTTGCTGCACACAACTGTGAAAGTTCCATCGTTATTACGTTATTACTCCTTTTCCTATAAATAAGGCTCAAACTGCTGCACGATCCGGGTCGCAAGGGCCTTGCCCCGCGCCATGCACTGCGGGATGCTCTCCCCAAGGCTCACCCCATAGGTGAATGCCGCAATATAAGAATCGCCTGCTCCCACCGTGTTTACCACCGGCACATTTTCCGCCGGCTGATGATAGAATTTCTGTCCATCGTAGGCAAGACTTCCATGCTCGCCCAGCATGGCGATCACACAGCCTGCACCCTTCGCTTTCGTGCGACGCATAAATTCCCGGATATAATCATTATCCTTGTCGTAGGAGAAAAAAGCATAGTCCAGATAGGGGAGAAGCGCGTCGTTGGAGGGCTGCTCCAGTCGTTTCGAAAAGTCGTAGACCCAGATCTGCCCCGGCTGGCGCAGAGCAGCGATATAGCGCTCTACCTTTGCCCAGCGCTCTGCATACACGATGTCAAAGCCCTTGACAAATTCCATATCCTCCGCGGAAAGTTCGATCTCCTCCATGGCGTTGCCGTGAAATTCCAGATGCTTTTTGTCCCCGGCTACGAGGTCCATCTTTGCCATACCGGTGGGGCGGTCGATCTTTTTGAGCACCCGCAGCGGAATGTCGCGCTGTTTCAGCCGCTCCACCAGCGCATCTGCAAAGACATCGTTGCCCAGCACGGTCATTTCGGTCACATCGCCGCCCTGCGCCTTGTAGTTGAGGGCGAAGTCGATGCTGTTGCCCGTCAGATAGTACCGGTCCATCCGGTAGTAGACATCAATGCAGTTATCTGCCATTGCGATCGCTTTTTTCATTTCGCAGCCCCCTCACTCGCCCATGACGTAGATCATATATTTGCGGTTTTTGATGCCATCGTACTCACAGAAATAAATATCCGCTGCGCTGCCCAGCTTGATCTTGCCCTCTGCGATCGGAAAAACACAGTGGTTCCCCGTGAGCAGACTCTTGAGGTGGCCGGGTGCATTGCCGCCGATAGTGCCGTAAGTGGGCAGATAGTGGTTGTGATGATAAGGATAGTCTTCCGGCGCAATCCGATCCAGCGTCTCCATAATATCCTTTTCCACGCAGGGCAGGCTCTCGTTCACCATGATGCCGGTGGTCGTGTGCTCCGTGATGACATAGACGATGCCGTTCTTCACTCCGGTCTGTGCCACAAATTCACGCACCGGGTCGGTGATGCGGATCAGCTCAAACTCCTTCTCTGCGCAGATGCTTACTTCCTTCAGCTCAAACCTCATTTGTTCTGGCCCTCCCATCCAAAAAAGCGCATCGCATTTTTCCAGTAGATCTTTTCCCTCGTCTCAGGCAGCATCTCTACGCTGTCCATCCCACGCTTGCTGCGCACCGGGCGAATGCGGGGCGAGTCCGAGCCAAACATGACCTTATCGGCCAGATTATGATCCAGCCAGTATTCGCCCATGTCCTGCTTGAACACTTTGGGAAACAGCTGGTAGGGACCATCAAAGTTCATCAGTGCGGTGTTTGCGTAGAGATTGGGGTACTTGAGCAGCAGTGCCGCCGTCTCCTGTACCCACGGCCAGCCGAAATGAGCAAGGCAGAGATTAACCTCCGGCCAGCGCAGCGCCACCTCCTCAAATTCCATCGGGTGGGCATACTTTGCCAGTGCGTTATTTTCCAGACAGAATCCGGCGTGGAAGATGATCGGCTTGCGGTATTTGCGGCACAGATCATACAGCGGCACAAGGCGCTCGTCCATGGGGTACATTTTGAGCCGTGCTGTGTTCACCGCTAATCCGGCCAACCCCAGCTCAACAAAGGCACGCTCCAGCTCCTGCACAGCATCGGGGCGGCGGGGGTCCACCGCTGCCATACCGATATAGAACTGTGCATCCAGCGCCACCAGCTTTGCGATCTCATCGTTGGAGATCTCCACCATACCCGACTCCACAGAGCAGTCCTCCGGCAGCAGCACCACCCGTCCGATGTCTGCAAGCGCATACTGTTTGCGCAGCAGCGCCATGTCAGAGGGCTTCATCAGGTGATAATTCATGGCATCACAGCGGCGGCGAAAGCGCTCCTCATCCTCACAGATCGGTGCAAACAGTGCCGGATGGATATGAGTATCAATGACCATCGGATTGTCTCCTCCTTATTTTTGCATCCTGTGCATCCTGTCCCGATTTTCCAGATAAAGATCCCGGAAAATCGGGTAATGCTCCTGATAAAATTCATGGTTTTTCCGGTCCGGCTGCAAGATCCTGCCCTGCGGCAGCGCGGCGCGAAGCGCGGAGAAATCTCTCAGCCGGCCGCAGCCTACCGCCGCCATCATGGCATCCCCATAAGCAGAGCACTGAAACGGCTCCGGGATAGTGATGGGAATTCCTACCATATCGCAGATAATCTGCATCCATGCAGTGTTTTTCGTACCGCCGCCCGCTGTGATGATCCGCCGGGGCGGCACCCCCAGCTCCTCAAACAGCAGCAGATGCTGATAGGTGGAATAGCCTACGGCTTCCAGTGCAGCGCGGTTGATCTGCGCCCGCCCATGCGTTCCCTTCAGCCCGAAGAGCATTCCGGTGGCCTCTGCGTCCTGCAGGGGGCTTCGCTCACCGTAGATATACGGCAGCATGATCAGCCCGTCGCTGCCCGGCGGCACAGCAGCCGCCTCCCGCGCCATGACTGCGTAGGCATTTTCGCCGCCCTGCTTTTCGGCGTCCAGCTCTTTGCTGTACAGCAGGTCACGCACCCAGCGGGTCAATGTGCCCGCCGCATTGGTGCCGTCGCCCAGACAATAGGTGCCAGGCACAGTGAACGCCTTCCCGCCCTTGAGGGCGCCGTTGCCCTGCGGCGAAACATAGCTGCCCACGAAGTGATCCGTACAATAGTAATAGAACATCGAGGAGCCATACTGAAAAAAGGCCGTGCCCGGTTCCACCAGACCCACGCTGATGGCCTCTGCCGTGGAGTCACCGGTACCGGTAATGACCGGCGTTCCTGCGGCAAGGCCGGTCTGTGCTGCAGCCTCCGGCGTGACCGTGCCCACGATGTCTGTGGACCATGCACACGCCGCGATCTGATCCGGGCGGCAGTACAGCCCGCACTCTGCCTCGTTCACACTGCCGTCCGCTTGGTACAGCGGCCGGAACGAGCCTTTGGCAAGGGACTGGTCGATGACATATTTCCCGGTCAGGCGCGCCGTCAGGAAGGAGCTTCCCGTGAGGAAATAGGCCGTCTTTGCGTAGATCTCCGGTTCATGCCGCCGCAGCCAGAGGATCTTTGTGGCCGTGTCGCCGGAACAGATGGGATGGCCGAACAGCTCCTGCACCCGCACCTGTCCATAATACTCTGTCAGCCACGCTGCTTCCTCCGATGCGCGGGCATCGATGCCGTAGAGGATGGCCGGGCGCAGCGGACGGCACTGTTCGTCCACCGGCAGGCAGTCGGTGCCCAGTACGCTGGTGCCCACGCAGGCGATCTGCTCCGGCCGGATCCCGCTCTGTTTTATCAGGGTCCGGCACAATTTGCACAGGTCGCCCCACCAGACTGCCTCGGCATCCTGCTCGAACCACCCAGGCTGCGGGTTGTCCATCCCATGGGGCACCGAGGCGTCTGCCGTCACCCGGAAACTTTCATCGATCAGGATGCCGCGGGACGCAAAGGTCCCGATGTCGATGCCCAGAAAATAGCGTTCCATCCTGCTCTCCCCTCTCACAGCCGGGCGCGGATGTCGTACACGATCTCCATAAAGCTGCGCACCCGCTCTTCGTCCACACGCCCGTTGAACACGCCGTCCTTCTTGAACGCAGTGCCCATGCAGACGGCATCACAGTATTTCAGCTTATCTCTCACATTTTCGTGGCGGCAGCCGGTATTGCAGAACACCGGCACATTGCGGGGCTTTGCCACCTCGTAGACCTTGTTCAGGATCGAATCGTCCGGCTCGCTGCCGGCAGAAGCGCCGGACACGCACAAGCCGTCTGCAAAGCCACCGAACATAATAGACTTTGCCACCACCTGAATATCCCGCTGCACCAGATAGCTATCCGCCTCCGGGTTCACCTTGTACAGCAACTTAAAGTCCTCAATTCCCAACGCCTTGCGATGGCGGACTGCCTCGCCGCTGTTAGAGGTGTACAGGCCGTACTCCCCCATATAAGCTCCGGAAAAGCAGCTGCGGCCAAACTGAGCTCCGGTCGCTGCGCCCAAATCGATCGTGGCAATGGGGTTTTTTACCACATTTACCCCAAAGGGAACTCGAATTTCGTTTTTCAGTGTGCCGATGATGTACGCCATGGCCGAAACCACCGCAATATCCGCCACCGGCTGGTAGGGTAGGCTGAACTCGTTGGCGAACAGGATACCATCTACTCCGCCGTTTTGCAGTGCCCTGAGATCAGCCCCGGCATGCTCCAAAACCTCCGACATACTCCCGCAAAAACCGGGATCTCCGGGCAACGCATCAAGATGCAGCAGCGCAATGATAGGTTTTTCTGTGCCAAACATGTCATGAATCCACATGATCGTTCCTCCCAAGCACTCAATCCAACTCGGTAGTGTTTGCCTTCATCCAAGCCACAATGTCGTCAATGGCCTTATCAGGGTCACAGTAGTAGCGGCGGTCGCAGATTTCGAAGGAACAGGTTCCCTCATAGCCGTGCGCCTTGATCTGGTCGTAATACTCTTTCATGGGGAAGTCCGCATCTCCCGGTACGGTATGGCCCCGGTCATTGAAATGAATGTGCTGCAGCTTATCACCCAAGTTGGCAAAGTAGTCATCGATGGTCTCTCCTGCGTAGGTCATCTGATCCATATCCACCATACCAACAACGGCGGGCGAATTGATCTCAGCAATCATCTTTGCCAGATCCTTGCTGGTAATGAGGACGTTAGTAGTGGTTACCTTCAACTCCTCCAGCCACAGAGTAACCCCCTTGCGCTCGGCGTAGGCAGCCAGAGTTCCCACACTCTCCCGGCAGAATTTCCAGGCTTCCTCGCGCGGCATATCAAAGTATCCAAACCCGGTGCTGATTTGAATTGCGGGGCATTCCAAAAACTGGGCGGTATCAATCGCACGCTGGTAGTAGCGGATGCTGGACTCCCGGGTCAGGGTATCCTGAGTGCAGAAATTCACCGGATAAACGCAGTTTTCCGGGGTCATGGCCATAACTGAAAGGTGATGACGGCGAATACTCTTATCCAGCTCTAAAAGACGGCTGACCGGATAGTCGAACATATTCAACTGAGGCGCACTGCAATAGAGATCGATACTGTCAAAGGGAGACCGCTCGACCTTATCCAGAAACTTCTCAATGGGATAGCGTACATAGTGATAACTCATGGGCGCGAGTTTCATAAAAGACCATTCCTTTCTCTTCCATACAGGCAGCCCGATTTCTACGGGCTTCTGCCCCGAATAGGTTCAGGCTTTCAAAACATTCCGGATATAGTCGATATACGCATCGGTAGCCTTGTCCGGATCCAGATAATAGTCTCGGCTACACATCTCGCAGGAACACCAGCCCTGATAGCCCCTGCGGACAAGGGTGTCGTAATACTCCTTCATGGGCAGCCCGCCGGTTCCGGGGATCGTATGGTTCAGGTCACTGAAATGGACAAAGCCATACTTATCGCCCAGATTGTCAAAGTAATCGTTGATGTGCTCCCCGGCCTGAGACATTTGGTCGGTGTCGGAAAGACCCAGCAGATTGTCCGCGCCCACATCATCGATAAACCGTTTAAGCTCCTTGCTGGTGACCACCAGATTGGTGGTGGTTACCTTACAGGTCTCCATAAAGATGGTGACGCCTTTCTTTTTGGCGTACTCCGCCAGAAACTGCACCGCCTCAACCTGACGTTTCCATGCCTCATCCTTGTCAGCATCATAATATCCCGTTCCCGGGCAAATCTGGATATGGGGACATTCCAAAAACTGAGCCGTGTCAATCAGGCGCTGATAGTATCGCTGAGTCGATTCCCATGTCAGGAAATCCGATGTGGCCAGATTAACCGGATAGACGCAGTTTTCGGCTGTCAGAACATAGGGGGTCAGGTGCCGATCCCGAATGTCGCGGTTCAACTGAATCAGCGCGCCCAAAGAATAATCAAATGGGTTAAGCTGGGGGCCGGTGCAATAGATATCGATTCCATCCAAGCCGGCCCGTTCCATCTTGTCAAGATACTTTCGTATAGGATATCGGAGATAGTGATAGCTCATCAGGGTAAATTTCATGGATACTTTCTCCCTAAAATCACTGCGTATGGATTGGGCGGTGGGCCTACACAAGGGTAGCCCACCGCCCAAATCCCAACGCAGCATAAAAATTACAGGATTACACTTGCCAACAGGAACGCTACTGCGGCATCCACGACGGCCATAACCAGAGAGGGTAACAGATAGCTGGTGTTGAATACGAATTTGCCGATTTTGGTCGTGCCCGCCGTATCAAAAGCGATGGCAGCCAGACTCTCGGAGGCAGCGGGAATCAGGAAGTGTGATCCGATGGTGACCCAGCCAGCCAGCAACACGGGAGTGCTGATGCCGAGTGCCAAGCCCAGCGGAATCACGATTGCGGTGGTGGAGCCCTGCGAAGTAGTGATATTACCCACCAAATAGCAGGCAATAATGAATACCCAAGGGTACTTATTGGTGAACTGCGAGACCGTCTCGGTCAGGAAGGCGGACTGCGCGCCGATGAAGATATTGACCATCCAGCACAGGCCAAGACAGATGACGGCCGCAAACACACCGGACTTAAAAACGGGCATCTCAAGAATAGCATTGGGCTTTTTGTCCATCACAAGACAAATTACCGCAGCGGCGCAGAGCATGAAGATTTGGATGATGTCGGTCATGCCCATAACGCTGCCGTCAGCCAAAACAGGACGCAGAGATTTGACCACACCCAGAAGAACGACGGCTGCCATCGCAACCAAGAAGGTGATGACAGAAATCTTGGACTGCTTGCTGAAAGAAGAGGTGTCGACCACTTTTTCTTCCTTGTGCCCATGCAGTACAAGGGTGCCATCGGCAACACGCCGCTGGAACTCGGGGTCATCTGCAAGTTCCTTGCCTCGCTTCATCATAACAAGGCCGGAAGCCAGAGAGCCAAGAAGGGTAGCAGGAATGACAACCATCAGGACGGTAGTCATATCTACGCTGCCCGACTCCTCCAAAAATCCTACCAGCGCGGCGGTAGCAGCGGCAAGCGGAGTGCCGCAGACCGCATTTTGGCTGGAAACCACAGAAGCGGCGATCGGCCGCTCGGGACGGACGCCGTTCTCGATGGCAATTTCGTTGATGATGGGCAGCAGGCTCCACAGAATGTGGCCGGTTCCGCAGCAGAAAACAAACAGCCAGCTGATCATGGGCGCCAGAATGGTGATTGATTTAGGATGTTTTCTCAGGATCTTCTCCGCAAGAGCCACCAGGTACTCAATACCACCCGCAGCCTGCATCGCGCCACCCGCAATAACCACGGCCAGAATAATTCGCAAAACCGTGAGCGGGGGATCCGACATGGGCGACTTAAAGATAAATGTAAAGACAAACGCGCCGACCGCACCGGCAAGCGTAAGGAAAACTCCTCCCTTGCGAACGCCCCAGAAGATGAGAAGGAGCAGGATGACAAGCTCAATCCAGAACATGATTTTTTCTCCTTTTTCTTTGATTTTTCCCAGCGACCGCATACCCAGCAAGTTCATGACGCTTTCTTTGCCTGCCGCCCCGGGCCCGTTTCCGTCAGTTTTCATCAGAAAGATGCGCACATTCTCTGTTACAAGCAATCCATCCCGATTTGTCTTTGTATCAGGTATCGAAATGAGATCGGAAGAGCACACGTCTG
>OCJH01000300.1_pt1 | contig 9573 bp, 7 predicted proteins | sample 1538791 | NCBI WGS metagenome assembly OCJH01 (sample SAMN04571726, study PRJEB22368) | human gut metagenome | biome: human gut; material: stool | host: Homo sapiens | place: Luxembourg | collected 2012-12-05 | reverse complement strand
GAGATAGCCGGCAGTGACTGGAGTTCAGACGTGTGCTCTTCCGATCTCAAAAAGCCATGATGGCTCAGTTGGTAGAGCAACGCATTCGTAATGCGTGGGTCGCGGGTTCGAGTCCCGCTCGTGGCTCTTTCTTGTGAAAGGAGTTAGTATTTTCCTTCGCGAGATTAGCACATCGGTAGTGCACGGGCTTCCCAAGCCTGTGAGGCGGGTTCGACTCCCGTATCTCGCTCAGAACATCAGCAAACCCAGGGTTCAGCCCTGGGTTTCTTGTTTTATTAACATCTTTTCAATCTTCTACTACAACAAAATAACTCATTTCGAGTTATTATATAAATTAAACTAAGATAAAAGAATAATAATGAAGAAACATATCATACTTGTACTGGCGCTCGTCCTGTCTTCAGGACCACTTTTCGCACAGAGTTCACACATGACCGATGATCAGGTCATGAGCTTTGTGGTGAAAGAACATGAGCGTGGCACATCCAACTCACAGATTGTTACCAAACTGATGCAGCAAGGCGTAGACATCTCCCAGATTCGTCGTGTACGCAATAAGTATCAGAAGATGTCGCAGCAGAACGAGCTCTACAGCACAACCGCTGCAGGAAATGCAGGCAACAAGAGAATGCGGACCAACAATGGTAAGCAAAGAGAAGATTACCAGGACAAGGACAATGAGAAGCAGGCTTCAACCTATAGCAATTATCGCATCCAGAGCAAGCAGAACGACAGCTACTATTCATCTTATGATGAGAATAATCCTGACTATGCTAACTTCAGCAAGGAGATGAACGCCCTGGTACCCGATACAGCTACCATGGTAAAACAGATGCAGGCTGAGCTCGGCATCAAGCGCAACAAGGTATTCGGCCGCGACATTTTCAATAACAAGGATCTCAGTTTCGAGCCAAATATGAACATCGCTACCCCACAGAACTATCGTCTGGGACCTGGCGATGCGGTTATCATCGACATCTATGGTGCCTCACAGAAAACCATAGAGAGTACCGTTTCGCCAGATGGTGAAGTAACCATCGAGGGTTATGGACCAGTCAGCGTTTCAGGCTTGACTGTAGCTCAGGCTAATGCCCGCCTGCGCAATACAGTGGGCAGCAGATACCGTTCAAGCCGCATCAAGCTTACCGTAGGACAGACCAAGACCATCATGGTAAACGTGATGGGCGAGGTTAAGATTCCGGGCACCTATACCCTCTCAGCCTTCGCTACCGTATTCCATGCACTCTACATGGCAGGCGGAACCAACGATCTGGGTACATTGCGAAACATCAAGGTTTACAGACATAATAAACTGGTAACGGTTGTTGATATCTACGACTATATTCTGAACGGCAAGCTGACGGGTAATGTCCGCCTTGCCGACAACGATGTTATCGTAGTAGGTCCATACGATTGTCTCGTAACCATCGCCGGAAAGGTAAAGCGCCCGATGATCTACGAAATGAAAAAGAACGAGAGCGTCAATTCCCTTCTGAAGTATTCCGGTGGTTTTACAGGCGATGCTTATAAGAAATCAGTAAGACTGAACCGCAAGACAGGCAGAGAACATGCCGTATATAATGTTGGGGAGTTCGACTTCTCAAGTTTCCGCATCGATGACGGCGACTCAATCAGCGTAGACAGCATCCTGCCACGCTACGCCAACACCGTAGAGGTGAAAGGAGCTGTATTCCGTCCGGGCATGTACAATCTCGGCGAAGAAATCAACAGCGTACGCACCCTTGTAGAGCATGCCGAAGGATTGACTGAGGAGGCATTCACTAACCGTGCCGTAATGCACCGCATGAAGTCTGACCGATCGCTCGAAGTAATAAGTGTAGACATCTCCGGCATCATGAACGGCAAGACTCCAGATATCCCATTGAAGGAGAACGATGTCCTCTTCATTCCTACCCGACAGGAAAAGATTGTAGAGCGCACCCTCACCATCCGTGGCGAAGTACAGTATCCAGGCGTCTATCAATATGCCGACAATGAGACCCTCGAAGACTTCGTTCTTCAGGCAGGCGGCTTAACCGATAAGGCTTCAACCGTTAATGTAATGGTAAGCCGTAGAGTAATGGATGCCAAGGCTTTACGTCCAGATAGCGTTATCGCCAAGACCTACACCCTATCTCTCAAAGACGGCTTCGTTATCGACGGCACTCCTGGCTTCAAGCTGATGCCATTTGATGAAGTAATGATTCGTCAGAGTCCGGCGTATGTAGAGCAGCAGAACGTATCAATTACCGGTGAAGTGATGTTTGCCGGTCTCTATACATTAGACCATCGCAACGCCCGTTTGAGTGAACTCTTCAAGAAGGCAGGTGGAGCTACCGACCAGGCATATCTCAAGGGAGCCCGCATCATCCGCAAAGCCAACGAACAAGAGAAGCAGCGCATGGAGGCAGTATTGAAGATGCAGCGCGAAGAGATGCAGAAAAACCTTCTGCAGCTTGCCGCCAGCAGCAACAATTCCAGTGCACTTACCCAGACCTCTAAGGATGTAGAGCGCACCAACATAGAGAAGTTCAACGTACCTAGCGAATACCCTGTAGGTATCGACCTTCCAGAAGCACTGGCGAACCCAGGCAGCGATGCCGACATCATCTTACGCGAGGGTGACCGTCTGGTCATTCCTCAGTACAATGGTACGGTAAAGATCAATGGTGCCGTAATGTTTGCTAACACGGTAGCCTACGAAAAGGGCAAGAAGCCAAGCTACTACATCGACCAGGCAGGTGGTTTTGCCTCAGATGCATTAAAGAGCAAGGCATACATCATCTACATGAATGGCAAGGTAGCCAAACTCTCTCATGGTGCCAAAGTGCAGCCAGGCAGCGAGATTGTCATCCCAGCTAAGCTGAAGCGGAAGATGAGTACCGCAGAAATGATGAGTATGGGAAGCAGCATGAGCAGCATCGCCGCCATGATTGCTACGATTGCCAATATGAGTAAGTAAGAATAATCAAACGCCTATAAGAAAGGAGCCATTCTATGAAATATCCTATAGGAATACAAGATTTCGAAAAGCTACGTACAAATGGATATTCGTATGTAGACAAGAGCCGATTCGTGTACAAGTTGGCGACAGAGGGAGAATACTATTTCCTCAGTCGTCCACGCCGATTCGGAAAGAGTCTCTTTCTGTCTACTTTGGAAGCATACTTCCAGGGTAAGAAGGAACTCTTCGAAGGCTTAGCCATATATGACTTGGAGACAGAATGGAAGAAATATCCTATCTTCCATATTGATCTCAACACAGCCAACTTTCGAGAGAAAGACAGCCTGTATATGGTGCTTAATGACTACCTCACAACTTGGGAAAGCAAATATGGAGCCCGTGAGACAGAAGCCACGCTTGCCCTTCGTTTCAAGGGTGTGATAGCACGAGCTGCAGAGAAAGAAGGATGTGGTGTTGTAATTCTTATAGATGAATACGACAAGCCTATACTTCAGACCTTGCGCGACCCAGAGTTACAGGCTGAACACCGTGCACAGCTGAAAGCATTCTATTCGGTATTGAAGACACAAGACCGATATATCAAGTTTGCATTCCTCACAGGTGTAACCAAGTTTGGCAAGGTTAGCGTGTTCAGCGACCTCAACAACCTGACGGATATCTCGATGGACCACCGCTATATTAGCATCTGCGGAATGACAGAGAAGGAACTGCTTACGAATTTCAAGGAAGGTATCAACGAATTAGCCGAAGCCAATGGCGATACAGAAGAAGCCACAATAGCAAAACTGAAGGCAAGATACGACGGATATCATTTCGAGGAAAATACAGTAGGCATCTATAACCCATTCAGCGTACTGAACACTTTGTCAAGACTTCGCTATAAAGACTACTGGTTTGAGACTGGCACACCCACATTTCTAGTTGACTTGCTGAAAATGCACAACTATCGTTTGCCAGACATGACAAAGGAAAGGGTATCAGACGATGTAATCAACAGCGTAGATTCGCTGTCAACCAATCCGATACCAGTAATATACCAGAGCGGATATCTCACTATCAAAGACTATGACGAAAGGTTTAAGAAATATCTGCTAGGCTTCCCTAACAAAGAAGTGGAAGAAGGTTTCCTTAACTTCCTGCTGCCGCTATACTGTTCTGCAGGTGATCGTTCCGCCTTTATGGTCGATGAGTTTGTGAAGGATGTTGAAGCAGGACATGTTGAACAATTTATGAATCGGCTTACCGCTTTCTTTGCAGACAACAGCTATCAGGTAGCAGGCGAAGCAGAACTTTACTTCCAAAATGCCCTATATCTCATTTTTAAGATTATGGGATTCCACACACAGGTAGAAATACCGACAAGTGATGGCAGGATGGACGTTCTCATTCAAACTTCCGACTACATCTACATCATCGAATGCAAATTAGATGGAAGCGCCGAAGAAGCTCTGCAACAGATAGAAGTCAAAAACTATGCAGCTCCTTTCGCTATGGATAAGCGAACAGTTGTCAAGCTTGGCATCAACTTCTCCAGCAGGACAAGAAGAGTTGAGAGTTGGAAGCAGGGATAAGTTATTAATAGAAAACATAATAGTAATGGAAAAAAAAGAAGAAGTAATCAAACAAATCGATTTGATAGATTTAATCAAAAAGATGGGCAAATATATAAGACTATATACAATAGTTTGTCTCGCCACAGGAATACTAGGTATTATTGTAGCCTTCAGTATTCCTAAAGTTTACAATTCTAAAGTTGTCCTAGCTCCAGAAATGGGCAACAATAGTACTGTCGGAGGTGGGCTATCGTCATTGGCAAGTATGGCTGGCATAGACTTAAATAAAATGGGCGATGCAGATGGCGCACTATATCTACAGATTTACCCATCTATCATTTCGTCTACAACCTTCATCAAGGAACTAGAGAAAATTAAAGTACTACCAAAAGATTCATTGAAGGAAATGACCTTTAAAAAGTATCTCAAAACAGAGAAATCAGCGTGGTGGAATTTTCCTTCGGTACTCATATCAAAAATGATTAAAGACAAGAAAAAAGAAATCAATAAAAATCACATAGTTTCTGATTTAAACAAATACTATCTATCTAAGGAAGAATGGAAATCTATCGAAAACATACAAGATAGAATTTCTTGCGACATAGATAAAGAAAATGGACTAATAACTTTGACTGTCAAGGCACAGGATCCAAATGTCTGTGCCATGATTGCTGACAAAGGGCAAAAATTACTCCAACAATACATTACAGACTACAGAACAAAAAAAGCTCGCAATGACTTAAATTACTACATTAAGTTACGATCTGAAGCAAACAAAGAGTACATAAAAGCTCAGAAAGAATATGCTTCATTTTCGGACTCAAATTTTGATATTAACTTACCATCACTGCAAGAGAAAAGAGATTATTTAGAAAACCAAATGCAGTTGAAATACAATACTTATACCCAATTATCAGACAGGGTAAATGCTGCTCAAGCTAAAGTTCAAGAAAGAACCCCCGACTTTGTTGTATTACAACCAAGTCTAGTTCCATACAAAGCAGATTCTCCTAGAAAAATATTAATAATAATAATCTATGGAGTTCTCGGTTTTATAGGGACAACCATTTGGATTTTCAGAAAGGATATAAAAAATTCATTTAAAACAACAATGTAAAATGTACCAAACAAAGAGCTCAAACAAAGCAATAATTCGAGAGAAGACAATCAGGAAAAATGTATTTTATTCGATTGTTTTCAAGGGGTTATCTATAATCATATCCTTACTTCTAGTACCTTTAACACTCCATTATATAGACAAATATAACTATGGAATTTGGATGACTATTAGTTCTATCCTTGTTTGGATTTACTATTTTGATATCGGAATAGGAAGCGGATTAAGAACAAAACTAGCTGAAGCTATTGCACAAAACAATGGTCATTTAGCAAGAGGATATATAAGCACTGCTTTCTATGTCCTTGGTAGTGCTATGCTTGTACTTGTAGTAATATACATCATAATCTCAGGCTTTATAGACTGGAATAAAATATTTAATATTTCATACTATATTTCGCCACAATTAAACGAGATTATGCTTGGGGTCATTGTATTAACAGGACTTAGTTTCGTGTTAAAACTTATTGTAGCCATATTTCATGCTTTACAATATTCATCCATCAATGAGTTTCTAAACTTCTTTGCAAATTTTCTTTCATTTGCATTTATTTATGTATATACGCAAATAATGCCAAAAGGAAATCTTGCACTCATTGTATATACATTTGTCGCCATGCCTATACTAATTTATGGCATAGCTGTCTTCATCGTTTTCACGAAGAAGATTAAATTTCTAAGTCCTAGCATCAAATATGTTAGCAAAAAAAACATCAAAGAACTTGTAGGTTTAAGTGGTAACTTCTTCATAATACAAATCATAAATTTGATATTATATTCAACAACAAGTTTACTTATTGCACATTACTTTACACCAACCTCTGTAACTTACTACAGCATTTCATATCGCTACTTCTCAATAGCTATGATAATATTCACTATTGTCATCAATCCCTATTGGGGTGCCATCACAAATGCTTATGCAAAGCAAGACATGAATTGGATAAAACTTGCAATAAAAAAATTAATGCTTATTTGGGGAGGGTTAAGTGCATTAGTCCTTCTTCTATTGGCTTGTTCAAATTTGGTATATAACATTTGGTTGGGCAAAGAGATTAGCATACCAATAAGTATGTGCATTAGTGTAGCAGTGTATATCATCATGTTCAATCTCAACAATATATACGCATCTATTATCAATGGCATTGGTAAAATTAGATTACAGCTATATACAGCAATCGTACAATTACTCATATTTTTTCCAGTAGCTCTGAGCCTATCTAAAATTGCAGGAGCACCAGGAATCATATGGGCTACAAGTATTTTACTAGCTATTACAACGATTGCTCTTGGATGGCAAGTCCTACTATTAACAAAAAGAAGTCCTATCAAAATAATAAATCAATAGAAAGCAATGAAAAATAAGCATATTCTTATGATAGCTCCAGCCTCCATACCTGTAACAGGAGCAGAGGCTATTTGCAATGTTAAACTACTCAAGGTACTTTCTGAAAATGGGTACATAATAGACTTAATTTCTAAAAAAATGAAATATACCCATTACCCAGAAACGGATTTAGCAGAATTAGGATTAAGCCTAAATTCTGTTAGCATAATAGAAGTTGACAACAAGATGAGCCTCAAGGTAATTTGGCAACATTTGTGTTGTCTTTTCATTTTTGGAACAGTATTCAAAGGTGCTCATTGGGCATATAGTGCTCTTAAAGTTGCAAAAAAGTTATGCAAAAAGAATCAATACGATGCTATTATTACCAAAAACAGCCCAAGTGAATTGCTAGGCCATTATTTAAAGAAAAGAAACGGCTTAAAATGGATTGCGACCTGGAATGATCCATATCCCTCTGAGAAATACCCACAACCATACGGCAATGGAATCAATGCGAAATTGTTCATACTAGAAAAGCCTCTTCTTGGTCAGATGGAAAAAGCAGACATTCACATTTTCCCTAATTCAAGAATTAGAGATTATATGAAAACTTACATAAGAATTCCTGATAAAAAAGCAAGAATAATTCCACATGTCGTAATTCCAAGAGAGCATCAAGATACACCACATGAGAATCTTAGAATCGTGCATTTGGGGAATATTCTTCCACCAAGAGACGCTACAACATTTCTAAAAGCATTTACAGAATTCATCAAAAACAGATCTGATGCAAAAATAGAAATAGCTTTTATCGGACAGACTCCAAATAGTGTAAATGACTATATCAATACAACACACTTGGAAAAGTACATAAAAGTCTTTCCACCAGTAAAATATGAAGAAAGTCAACAAATATTGGAGACTTACGACATACAACTCATAATAGAAGCACCTTGCAAAGAGGGAATATTCCTTCCAACTAAAGTAAGCGATAGTATGCAGTTAGGGAAGCCTATATTCACCGTAAGCCCTCCAGTAGGAGTTTTGAACGACTTGTATATGCAAGGACATATCAGTTATTTCTCGTCTGTTAAAGACGAGAAGAATATTCTTACAACACTTGAACAAGTGTACAAGGACTTTAAAAATGGAAAATTAAAAACATACTCTTTGGAAGACTCGTATTCACCAAAAACGATATTCCATCAATATGACGAAATTATTTAAACATGGCATTATACTTTTTATCCTTCTGTACGGCATACGCATTTGTTTTCATCAAGCAGGCAAATAAACCTGCTTGGTTTAAAACATATGTTGTATTACTATGTCTTTTTCTCTGCTTCGGTTATATGACAGGAACAGACTGGAGAGTCTATGAAGAAATTTATACCCACATAAACTTCAACAATCTCTTTTACAACTATTTTCAAGAACCCGGATATTATATCTACATGCTTCCTTTTAGGTTCTTGAACATAGATTTTTTTGTATTTTTCATATTCACAAAAGTATTATGCTACATTACAATCGTCTGCAAGCTGATTACATACTGTGAGAGATTTAAATACATCGGATTGATGTATTTTATACCATGCTATGGATTCTATTTATTTATAGACAATCCAATGCGTAACTTAATAGCAGTAAGTATAGCCTTGTATGCTGTCAGATTTCTCGTGGAAAGGAAGCCAATCCACTATTTTATTATTGTCATAATAGCTATGACATTTCATACGTCAGCATGCATTATGATACCAGCATATTTTTATATGAACAAAGACTTAAGTACTAAAAAGATTATCATTCTTTATATTGCTATCAATGTTTTATTTGCAAACAGAGCCTTACTTGCACTTATTATCAGTAATGTCTTTGGTTCCATCCCTTATGTAGCAGGAAAAATTAGCTCCTATATTGAATCTTCGAATACAGAGGGAGGAGGAAGAGTTATTTCATTAGGATTCATCATATTTTTTACATTTTTCATTCTACTATGTTTCTATAAAAGCCAAATTTACAAAATGAAAAATGGAAAAATAATTTGGAATGGAGCTATCACCTTTTTGATTCTCTACAGATTAGCTACAACTATTGAAGTTTTTATGAGATTTCAACTTTACTATATGATATTTTTTGTAGCAGGAATTAGTTATCTGACTGTTTTCTTTACAGAACGTTCAAAAAAGATATACATTTCGTATCTCCTAGGCTTATCTATAATAGGTAGCAACCAAATTTTTTCCACATGGCGGTATCTTCCATATACCAATTATTTAACATATGCTGTAAAGGGAGAATTCCCTTCATATTCTTTCAGAAGTGCATATAATCCGAATAACAGTCCATATAAGTCAACAAATAAAGAAAATAAAAATAATGAAAAATAAAATCATAAATGCATATATCTATAGCTATGCTTCACTTCTAGTTATAATAGCCAGTTACAAGATAATTGCCCTCCTTTTACACAAGAATTACATGAATGCCTTTGCTGATCTATTTATCAACTACCAAGGAGGGGTTATACGCAGAGGGCTTATAGGTTCCCTACTATTATCAATATACCAAATAAGCGGTATAGATCGGAAGAGCGTCGTGTAGGGAAAGA
>OCJH01000257.1_pt1 | contig 10084 bp, 6 predicted proteins | sample 1538791 | NCBI WGS metagenome assembly OCJH01 (sample SAMN04571726, study PRJEB22368) | human gut metagenome | biome: human gut; material: stool | host: Homo sapiens | place: Luxembourg | collected 2012-12-05 | reverse complement strand
GATCTACACTCTTTCCCTACACGACGCTCTTCCGATCTCGAGTGGAATAGAAATGCAGAATTATATTTTTTATTCTTGTTATTTTGCAGAGCTTTCCATTTGTTAGGATAGTTAGCTTTGTATTTGTTTGACATCCATATCCAACAGCCAGGATAATGCAATGCTTCTGCTTCTTCTCCGTGTCCGAAGATTCCTTTTTCTCCCAAACTTTCTGCATGATCAGAAAGATAGATAATGGTGGCATTCCGATTTCGGAACCTGTTTCTCACTTCATTCCAAAAGAAGTCGGAATAGAGTACGGAATTGTCATAGGAGTTAAAGAATTCTTCTTTGGTGTTGGCAGATAGTACTCTGCTTTTAAGTTCTGGTTTCCAACGGGCATATTGGCGTGTATAATGTATGTTATACCACCAGTGGGAACCTATTGTATGTAAAATAAATAAGTTTCTTCTGCCGAAGTTCTTATTCTGAATTTGCTTGTCTAGTAATGGTAGGATATCTTCGTCCAGCCATTGGTCGAAGATATAAACCGATTTTCCGTTATTTACGTAAATAAGCGAATCTGTTTCTTTCATGAAATAAACGTAAGTATCAATACTTTCTTGGTTGGCAATCCATGTAGTATGGAAGCCTGCTTTTTTGAAAATATCAATAAAAGATCTTTCTTTATAGGCTGCATCCAGATTCTTTGGGCATGCTCTGGTAAGCAAATATGGTACACTGGTATGCGTAAATCCATATTCTGAATAAATATGAGGCATGGATACAATGTTGCTGTCTGTCATCAGAAAAGGAGTTGTTGCTCTGTGATAGCCGTTGATTTGCATATTTTTAGAGCGTAGGGTTTCACCTATGATGAAGACAACATCTATAGAGTCACTTTTACAGATTCCTTTCTGCTTGAAAGCCGGTCTGTTTTCTTCTATGATATTTCTGTTATCTAAATAATCATTGATGGAGAAATAGATAACGAAAGGAATGCGGCTCTTGATAGGTAAGGATATTCTTGGAATACTGATGTATAGCGTAAGCCCAATGAAGGCTAGTATAAACTGGAGCCAAGAATGGGAAAATCTGATGTATTTAATACGAATATAAATGATACCTATACATATCAATTCTGTCACAATAACAAACAGTATCAACGGAATGGTAACAACGTCCATGGTTGTTCTGAAATCGTTGGTTATAGATAAATCTATAGTTGCTGCTGTAAGTGAGATTTGAGCAGTATATCTAAAGTATGTAGCTACAGAGCAAGCTAGGGTATATATAGGATAAAGTATGGCAAAGACATATTTATTGCTAGCTATACACCACATAAATAGGAATATAGCTATTTCTATTACCAGAAATTGTGCGATAAGGATAAATAAATCTTTCATGCCTCTGAAAGGCATATTGTAGAAGTCACCCATGGTGTATAATACTCCTGAAAGAAGAGTCAGCCCTATGAGGAATAGGACTGACTTATAAAGTTGTTTCTGTTTCATTTTCTTGTTATTTGATAATGGCTATTTTACAAACCACTCCTCTTTCTCCTTCGGAAGTAGCAGTTTCTACCATATATATGCCACTAGATACTTTTCTGCCTTTTAAGTCGCACTGGTTCCATGTGTAAGTACCTCCGATGCTTCTACCTTGGTTTACCAGAACTCCATTGCTTGTTACAATCTTTACATCAGCGTCAAATGTTAATCCTACGATTTTCACGAGTCCAGTATAATCCGGTTTTACAGGATTTGGATAGGCATAAACATCATTTTTGTTCATTTCATTGCTTGGTAAAGTAACATCACTCATATATGAACAAAGTCCTTTAGGAGTTGCAAAATATACTTTTCCGGAAGGCTCTATCAGAATGTCAAGTATTGTATTGGATAGCAGCGGAGAATTCTCAGATGTAAAGTGCTGTATCTGCGTATTGCAATCAGTACTGATGAGATATACACCATTTGATTTGGTTCCAATCCATTTTCTGTTTCCTCCATCTATGGCTATACTTCTTGTATCTATTCCGTCTAGCAGATAATCAGCATAATTGGTACCATCGTTTCTTGGTACCTTATGCTGGGTTACTTCTTGTGCTCCCAAACGTATGTTGTCTGCCGACAAGTAAAGAGGGCCACTGCTAGTGCACATCCATATATTTCCTTCTCTATCTTCTTTTATCTTGTAAAAAAAGTTTGGAGTAATTTGAACACCATCTTCATTTATGTAGGTAGGGCCGTAAGTATGCAAAGTATTTTTTATATAGTCGTATGCATATAATTGACTTGTTTGCCAATAGTTGGATAAAAACCACATTTTATTGTTTGTTCTACTGATGAATAGACATCTTAAATCATCATTGTATTTAATCTGTGAACAGATATCTAGGGACTTCCATTGTTGATTTTTATCAAGGGTCCAAAAACAGTTTTCTACAGAAGAATTGAATACCCATAGTGTACCTTCTTTATCATACATGAGATCTGAGACCAGAATATAGTTATCATCGTTGACACATGATAGGAATGGACTATTGTTTCTATTGTAACATTTTATGAATTCTCCATCTTGAAATTCATAAAGTCCACTCTTGGCAGCTACCATCACGTGTCCTTCTTTTGTTGGATCAAAATCCATGCTTAGCCAGTCTACGTTGCGATGACCAAGAACATCATTAGATGGTTGTTCAAATTCAGACCAGTTTTCTCCATCCCATACATGAACTTCTCCTGGGTAACTTCCATCATTCTCTTGTGCATAGAAACCACCAGTAGCATAGAGTTTTCCGTTGTGAAAGAAAAGATTGTAGAAATTGTTAGAAGCAGGTCCTTTAGGAAGTATTCCTTCTGTCTTATAAACAGGTTCATTATTCGAATCTACTGTATAATAAGTAAGTTTTCCTTCTTTGGTAGTTGTCCACCAAAAGCCTGTTCCTTTATCATATACAAGTTTCTTGTTTTCAGAAAGCTGTTTGTAACTTCCAATTTTTGTCCATTCTTTAGAATTCAGTAAATTACCAGTTAGTTTTCCTTTATATAAGCCAGTTTCTTTCGAAGCTGCATAAAGGCAGTTGTCTTCTATATAACTATAGTTAACATTAAAGCCCAACTTGTATGCATCGAGTATTTTTCCTTCTTTTGTATCTAATTTAATAATTCCAAAAGGGAGAGATAAATAAGCATTTGTCCCACTTATATATATATGGTTTATCTGTTTATTATCTGTCATACTTTTCAGATACAAATCAGGCACATTAACTACATTTCCATTGGTATCCAACAGGTCAATATTGCCATTGGTATATGTAATTACCAATTTTTTTGTAGTCTTATTCCAAGCTATATGATTAATATCAAAGTCGGAAAGAGTGTTTGCTTTATCATATGTCGTAACTGAACCATCTTTTATATGATAAGAAAAAAGTCCGTTAGATGCTAAGGCAAACACTAGGTTTCCCGCTGGCTCGATTTCTGTTATATCATTATAACTGGTGTATATTTCCCAACTTTCCTTATCTGTGGCCGATAAGGGAAGTACCATGAATAGTATTGTAATTAATAATGTTATTGTCTTCATTGTCTGTTATTTTAAAGCCTAATACTATATTAACTGCAAATATAACTATTTATTGTTTTTATAAACAGATACTTATAGATATTTTTGAAGTTGATGCTGGATGGGTAAAACGATGGCTTTCTTTGCTATCCATGCTGTGAGGATAATAAAAGCGAGGGATAGGATGAATTGGAATTCTTGATGTGGATTTCCTTCTCCATATCGTTTAAGAAATATACTCTGTATGATGCGAAAGCAGAGATTATGACAGAGAAATATTTCTGTTTCCCAATACTTCTTTCTGTAATTTTTCTCCTTTGCTTAAAGAGAGTACAAAGCCACTGATAACAAAGAAAATGGCAACAGGAAACTCGCCCAAGTAATTGATTAAATCTTGGGATATGGGTAGGGTGGAATGCGAAATCACAATCATTAGGATAAGAATGAATCGCAGGGAATTGAGTGTCCTGATCATGATGCCTTTTCTTTGTTATAATGTTATTCTATTCTGTATTGAACAAGAATAAATCTTATTTTTTTTTCAAATACTCTACCAATTTAGCCACGGCTCTGGCTCTGTGGCTGATGCCGTTCTTGATTTCCTCACCCAGCTCAGCAAAACTCTTGTCATAGCCTTCCGGAACGAAGATTGGGTCGTAGCCGAAGCCTTCGGTACCATGTTTCTCGGTGGCGATATGGCCGTTTACAATACCCTCGAACTGGTGGATTTTCTTGATGCTGGTGCAGCCGCAAGGACATACATCCTGCTTCTCGATGTAGCAGATAACGGTGCGGAAGCGGGCCTGGCGGTTTTCCTTGCCGTTCAGTTCTCTCAACAGCTTAGCCATGTTAGCCTCACTGTCGTGGTCGGTACCCTCAGCATAGCGGGCACTGTGAACGCCAGGGGCACCATCAAGTGCCTCTACCTCCAGACCGGTATCATCGGCAAAGCAACTTACGTGGTAATGGTCATAAACATACTGCGCCTTCTGCAAGGCATTCTCTTCCAATGTGTTGCCTGTTTCAGGAATATCCACATCGCATCCTATCTCCTTCAGCGATACTACCTCGTAGTCGCTGCCCAGGATGTCGCGAATCTCCTGGAGCTTATGCTGGTTATTTGTTGCAAAAACTATCCTTTTCATAAGTTTATAATTTATAGTTAATATTTTATAGGGCATTCTTGCAATAGTGCTTCTTGCTATACGGCGAAACCGCTATAAACTTTTAACTTTTAATTGTTTTAATGTCTTTATCTTTGATTTTCACCTTCATCTCATCAAATCCCTCGCCATACACACCGATTACGGAACTCTGACTTACAAAGGCATTTGGGTCGATGATCTTGACGATACGGAAGATGGTGACGCTCTCGTTCTTCTTTGCTAGGATACAGAGCACCTTCATCTCGTTGCCCGTGTACCAGCCGTGCCCATCGAGAATGGTTACGCCATGATCCATCTGCATACCGATGGCATTGGCTATCTCCTGATATTTCTTGCTGAATATCATAAACTGCACACTTTCTCGCTTGGCATTCATCACATAGTCGAGTACCAGGTTTTCTATCACCATCGTACAGAGACCGAATACTACCTTTCTAACAGCGTCTATCGCGGTAAACTCAGGTTTTGCATTGAAGACGAAGAATGAACTGCCCACGATGAGGAGATCCACAAAGATAAGCACACGGCCCAGTGAGATGTTGTGATATTTGTTGACGATGGCAGCAATGATATCCGTTCCACCTGTACTTCCATTATGCAGAAAGACGATGGCGAGTGATAAACCCGTAAACAGACAGCCGATGATGAGCGACATGAAGTCCTGTCCCTCTCCCAATATCTGCACCATCTTGCCATCTTCACCTATCATCCAGTCTTGTGCTAGAGCCAGAAATAGGGAGAGCATGATGATAGCGTAGATGGTCTTCACCATGAACTTGAATCCCAGTATCTTCAGCGCGGCAAGCAGCAAGGCGGCATTAATGAGAAAATAAGACAAATAGATAGGTATCCCCGTGCCGTAGTAAATCACGGCTGCGATACCCGTTACGCCACCCGTTACTATCTGGTATGGAAGCAGAAAAATGGTCCATCCAAATGTGTAAAGCAAGAGTCCAAGGGTAATGTAGAAATAATCCTTGCACTCATTCTTAATTGTTTGACTGATTGCTATTTGCATAATATTTTCCTCGTATTTTTAAAGCACAGAAGGTCGCCCATTTTTAGATGAGACGACCTTCTGTATATTATCAATAATTACTTTTTCAACACAACGTTGACGATCTTCTTTGGTACGATGATCACCTTCAACACGTTGAATCCTTCCAAGTACTTCTGGCTCTTCTCGTCTGCCAATACCTGCTTCTGGATTTCCTCGTTAGGAGTATCCACAGGGAAAGTCATCTGGAAACGAGCTTTACCATTGAAGGAAATGGTGAGCTGCATATCGTTCTCCTTCAGATACTGCTCATCATACTTTGGCCATGTTGCATCGCAAACGCTGCCCTGCTCGCCAAGTGCTGCCCACAACTCTTCTGCGATGTGTGGAGCGAATGGAGCGATGAGGATGACGAGATCTGTCAGGAGTTCCTTGTTGCGGCACTTCTGCTGACCGAGTTCGTTCACGGCAATCATGAAGGCTGAGATAGAAGTGTTGTAAGAGAACTTCTCGATATCCTCGCTTACCTTCTTGATGAGCTTGTGAACACTCTTCAGGCTCTCTGGCTTAGCTGCCTCGTCGCATGGCAGGAAGTTGTCGGTACGGTTCTCGTAGAACAGACCCCAGAACTTCTTCAGGAAGCGGTGGCAACCGTCAATACCATTGGTATCCCAAGGCTTGCTTGCCTCTACAGGACCCAGGAACATTTCGTAGAGACGCAGGGTATCAGCACCATACTTCTCGACAATCATATCTGGATTCACCACGTTGAACATACTCTTAGACATCTTCTCGATGGCCCATCCGCAGATGTACTTGCCATCTTCCAGGATGAACTCAGCGTTCTGATACTCAGGGCGCCAAGCCTTGAATGCCTCAATATCCAATACATCGTTGCTTACAATGTTTACATCTACGTGGATAGGAGTTACGTCGTAATCCTTCTTCAGATTCAAACTTACGAATACAGGAGCCTTGTCGTGGTCATCGCTGTTGATGCGGTAAACGAAGTTAGAGCGGCCCTGAATCATACCCTGGTTCACCAGCTTCTGGAATGGCTCTTCCTTGCAGCTTACGCCGAGGTCGAACAGGAACTTGTTCCAGAAACGGGAGTAAATCAAGTGACCGGTAGCATGTTCGCAACCACCTACGTAGAGGTCTACATTCTGCCAGTACTCATCAGCCTCCTTGCTTACGAGTGCCTCATCGTTGTGAGGATCCATGTAGCGCAGGTAGTAAGCAGAAGAACCTGCGAAACCTGGCATAGTATTGAGTTCCAGTGGGAATACGGTCTTGTTATCTACGAGGCTCTTGTCAACCACCTCTTTCTTCTCGGCATCCCAAGCCCACTTCTTGGCTCTGCCCAATGGTGGCTCGCCTGTTTCTGTTGGCTTGTAGGTCTCAATCTCAGGCAATTCGAGTGGCAGGCACTCCTCTGGAACCATCTGTGGCATTCCGTCCTTGTAATATACAGGGAATGGCTCACCCCAGTAGCGCTGACGGGAGAAGATGGCGTCGCGGAGACGATAGTTTACCTTTACTCGGCCGATGCCCTTCTCAGTAACAAATTTCTTGGTAGCTGCGATAGCCTCCTTCACGGTGAGTCCGTTCAGAGAGAAGCCATCCATGCTGCTCTTGCCTGCTACAGGTGAGTTGGTTACGATACCTTCCTTGGCATCGAAGCTCTCCTCTGAAACATCAGCACCCTCGATAAGAGGAATGATAGGCAGGTTGAAGTGCTTGGCAAAGGCGTAGTCACGGCTATCGTGAGCTGGCACAGCCATGATGGCACCTGTACCATATCCAGCCAATACATATTCTGAAATCCATACTGGGATTGCCTCGCCAGTGAATGGATTGATGGCATAACTTCCTGAGAATACACCGGTTACGCTGTGGTTGGCCATACGGTCAAGCTCGGTACGCTTCTTCACGTAGTCGAGATATTTCTCCACCTCTTCCTTCTGCTCGGCAGTAGTTACCTGCTGAACATACTCGCTCTCTGGAGCCAGAACCATGAAGGTTACACCAAACATAGTATCGGCACGTGTGGTGAAGATGGTGAACTTCACGTCGCTGTCCTTTACAGAGAATTCAACCTCTGTACCCTCAGAACGGCCAATCCAGTTTTTCTGGGTTTCCTTGATACTATCGCTCCACTGGATGGTCTCCAAACCGTCGAGCAGACGCTGAGAGTAAGCAGATGTTCTCAAGCACCACTGCTGCATCTTCTTCTGGATAACAGGATAACCGCCACGCTCACTTACGCCGTTTACTACCTCGTCGTTGGCAAGCACAGTACCGAGACCTGGGCACCAGTTTACCATCGTTTCGCCGAGGTAAGCGATGCGGTAGTTCATCAGGATCTGCTGCTTCTTCACGTCGTCGTAGCTGTTCCACTCCTCGGCTGTGAAGTCGATCTGCTCGTTCTGAGCCACGTTCAAGTCAGCAGAACCCTTCTCCTCGAAGCGCTTGATGAGCTTTTCGATAGGCTGAGCCTTCTGGCAGCTGTTGCAGAAGAATGAGTTGAACATTTTCTGGAAAGCCCACTGAGTCCAATGGTAATACTTAGGGTCGCAGGTACGAACCTCACGGTCCCAATCGAAGCAGAAGCCAATCTTGTCGAGCTGCTCGCGGTAGCGGTTGATGTTAGCCACGGTAGTAACCTCTGGGTGCTGACCTGTCTGGATAGCATACTGCTCTGCAGGCAATCCGTAAGCATCGTAACCCATAGGGTTCAGTACGTTAAATCCGTTCAAACGCTTGTAGCGTGCATAGATATCGCTAGCGATATAACCAAGTGGGTGACCTACGTGCAAACCAGCTCCTGATGGATAAGGGAACATGTTGAGCACATAGAATTTCTTCTTGTTTTCATCCTCTGTCACCTTGTAGGTCTTGTTCTCGACCCATTTCTGGTGCCATTTCTTCTCGATTTCTCTGAAGTTGTATTCCATTGTTTTATCTAATAATTATGTTTCTTTTCTTAAATATAATAAGGTGTAACCCTATTCAAGGTGCAAAATTACATTTATTTTGGCACATAACAAAATAAAATGCAAGTTTTTTATGAATTTAATGTCTTAGCATGCACACACTTCATGTTCTTTTCCAGTTGGGCGGTAGAGCTGGCTCCTACCAATACGCTGGTTACACCTTTCTGCTGCAATATCCAGGCAAGTGCCATTTCGGCGAGTGTTTCGTCTTTTTCTCCTGCTTCTGCGTTCCATTTCTTGAGCTGTTCCAGCAGTTCTGGAGTTAGAGCAGAGTGTTTCAGAAAATGCTCTTTTGCCATACGGCTGTCTGCCGGTATTCCGTTGAGATATCGGTCGGTGAGAAGTCCCTGTGCCAGAGGTGAGAACGAGATGAAACCGATGCCGTTTTCTGCGCAATAATCTAAGGTTCCATTCTCTTGTGGCGCATGGTCGAGCATGTTGAGTCTGTCCTGAAAAATGAGCAGCGGACAGTCGCGCTCCTTCAGATATTGGTCAGCAAACTTCAGGGCTTCCAGTGGCCAGCGGCTGATGCCGAGATAAAGAGCTTTGCCTTGCTTCACGATGTCTACCATGGCTTGAAGGGTTTCTTCGAGCGGTGTGTTCGGATCGTAGCGGTGGCTGTAGAAGAGGTCAACATACTCGAGATTCATTCTCTTGAGACTCTGATTCAGACTGGCCATCAGATACTTACGGGAACCCCAGTTGCCGTAAGGACCTTCCCACATATCATAACCTGCTTTGGTTGAGATAAAGAGTTCATCGCGATAGGGTTTGAAATCATCTTTCATCAGTCTGCCCATCGTTTCCTCCGCACTTCCGTATGGAGGTCCATAGTTGTTAGCCAGGTCGAAGTGGGTGATACCATGGTCGAAGGCATAGTGAGTGATGGCACGACTTCTTTCGTAAGGATCTACCTCTCCGAAGTTGTGCCAGAATCCCAAACTTATTTTAGGCAGCAAGATACCACTCTTGCCGCATCTCTTGTAGAGCGCTTCTGCATCGCTATAGCGATTGGCGTCAGCATGATAAATACCTTTAATGTCCATTATTCCTTATATTTTTTATTACGGCGAAGAGCCAGAAACTCTTCACTCTTCACCTTTCCTTTGTAAATGCCTATAAACAAGGCATTTGGCGTGGTGAAGAGTTTTTGTTCACTCTTCACCCACTCTTCACCACTCTTCACCGGTATGTGGTTAGGAGCCTGCCGGCTCTTTCTTTTCTACATCGCAAAGGTAATAAAAATATTCAATATAATCGTCGTATTGAATAAAAATTATATTTTTTTCGATATGGAAGAGTAAGTGGGGATGTAGTAAAGGTTCTCTTCCTATCAGTCTCTGTTCCATATCTTAGATCGGAAGAGCACACGTCTGAAC
>OCJH01000256.1_pt1 | contig 10091 bp, 8 predicted proteins | sample 1538791 | NCBI WGS metagenome assembly OCJH01 (sample SAMN04571726, study PRJEB22368) | human gut metagenome | biome: human gut; material: stool | host: Homo sapiens | place: Luxembourg | collected 2012-12-05 | reverse complement strand
ACTGGAGTTCAGACGTGTGCTCTTCCGATCTCAAAAAGGAGGTACGATATGAAAAAGATGAAAGCGGTGTGTGCCAAGGGGGATGGAACAGTAGAAGTGGTAGAGGTTCCGGCTCCGGACATTACAGATGATTATGAATGTCTGGTACGCGTGACGGCTTGCGGTCTCTGCAGCAGCACAGACCTGAAAATTATCGGTTATGGAAGCGTGGGCGAGATGCCGATTGAGTATCCGACGCTGGTGGGACATGAAGGCATCGGCGTCATCGAAAAAGTGGGAAGCAAGGTCCGGAATTATAAGGTAGGTGATCGGGTTACTTGTCCCATCGGCCTTCCGGTAGAGGGCTACCACAATAACTGGGGCGGCATGAACGGCTATTGCGTGACCTTTGACGCGCAGGCAATTTTTGAAGATGGTCTAAAATCAGAGTACGAATTTACAAAGAATCTGGATGACCCCATCGATTTCCTGACGAAACCGATTCCGGAGGGAATGTCAGATCCGGATGCGGTCATGATTCTGACCCTGAAGGAAAATTACAGCGCACTGAAAAATTTCGGCGTGAAAAAGGGTTCCCGGGTATTGATTTTCGGAGATGGCGCTGTAGCGTTGGGCTTATCGATTTTCGCAAAATGTCTGGGAGCAGAATGGGTAGGAAATATCGGACATCACGACGAACGGCTGGCCCGCATTAGAAACCTGGCAAAGGTAGATATGACAGTAAATTCCCATACAGAAAATGTAGAGGAAGCGATAGGAGATAGAAGATTTGACGTAGTAGTGGATGCGGTAGGAAGCGTAGACATCATCAAACAGGGAGCAAAGTTCCTGGTTCCGGGTGGACTGGTAGGTATCTACGGCGTATTGCATAAAGGACATTCCACACTGGATCTGCAGGATTTACCGAACAATGTAAGACTCCAGATGCTGAACTGGCCTTATCATGAGCACCGTCAGCATGAGGAAATATTAGAATTAATCAGAGAAGGAAAAGTAGACCCGAAAGAATTCTACAGCCATGTACTGCCGATTGATGAAGCGGAAAAGGGCGTGGAAATGATTAAGAAACGGGAAGCATATAAAGTGATTTTTACAATGGAGTAAGGAGCGCCTATGAGTGAAGAATATGCATTGGAGCTGTCCAACATAACAAAAACATTTCCGGGCGTGAAAGCTCTGGATCATGTAAGCTTCGGGGTAAAGAAGGGTACGGTTCATTCTCTCGTAGGTGAGAACGGAGCCGGAAAATCGACCTTGATGAAAGTAATCAACGGAATGCACAAGGCGAACGAGGGAACCGTCGCGGTACATGGAAAGGTAGAAAATATCACCTCTCCGGGTATGGCGGAGAAGCTGGGAATCGCCATGATCTTTCAGGAACTGGTCTATGTGCCGGGACTTACGGTAGCGGAAAACCTGTGTCTGGGCCATCATCCGACGACCAAGCTGGGACTGGTAGACTGGAAGAAAATCAACCGGGAAGCGCAGGAGCTTCTGGACAGGGAAGGTATCCATGTAAAAGCGACGACGGTAATGGCAGAGGTTCCCATTTCAGATGCGCAGATGATTGAGATTGCAAAGGCGACCAATAAGGGCGCGAACATCGTAATCATGGATGAGCCGACCTCCTCCTTGACACAGCATGAGTCAGAAAGACTGTTTGCAAAGATTCATGAGCTTCGGAAAAACAACTGTGCTGTGATTTATATTTCCCATAAAATGGAAGAGGTCTTCGAACTCAGCGACTATATTACGATTATGAGAGACGGCCACAGCATCCAGACAGGACCGATCAGTGAGTTCGATGAAAAGAAGGTTATTTCCGCGATGGTAGGCCGGGAAGTGGAGAATATCTACCCGGTGAAAAAGGGAGAACCCGGAAAAGTCCTGCTGGAAGTAAAGGATCTGAATGCAGGAAGAACCACCCGCAATATTAACCTGAAGCTGCGGGCTGGAGAAATCGTGGGAATGGCCGGACTGGTAGGAGCAGGAAGAACCGAAACCGTACGCGCTATCTGCGGCCTGGATCCCTTTGAGTCAGGGGAACTGGTACTGGATGGAAAAACCTACACCAGCATGACGGTGAAGGAGGCAATTAACAACGGTCTGGTGATGGCTACCGAGGACAGAAGAAAATACGGAATTATCCCCTGTAGAAGTATCAAAGAAAATATTTCACTTCCAAACTTGAAAAGTCTCTGCAAAGCTGGCTTTCTTAATAAGAAAAAGGAAAAGGAACAGGTACAGGATTATTTCAAACGCCTTCGAATCAAAGCGAACAATATGAATGTGGATGCCTACACGCTTTCCGGCGGAAATCAGCAGAAGCTGGTGCTGGCAAAGTGGCTGATGTCGAATCCGAAGGTTCTGATACTGGATGAGCCCACGCGAGGCATTGATGTGGGAGCCAAATATGAAATCTATGAACTGATGAATGAAATGGCTGAGGCAGGAATGGCTGTGCTTATGATTTCGTCCGAACTGCCGGAGCTGATTGGTATGTGTAAGCGGATTTACGTTATGGCAGAGGGTGAGATCAAAGGGGAACTGGAAAATGAAGATATCAGTCAGGTAAGCGTTATGCAACTGGCGACAGGAGGACACTAGAATGGCGAAAATAAACAGTAAGCAGGCTGTCAATTTTGTGACACAATACAGTATTTATGTTATTACCTTGTTTTTCATGATTATTTGTGCATTTATCAATGACAGGTTTCTGACGGCAGATAATATTATCAATATTCTTCGCCAGGTATCGGTATATGCATTGCTTGCTTTCGCAGAGTCTGTCTGTATTATTTCAGGCAACCTGGATTTGGCTGCGGCGTCCACGCTGGTATTTGCGGGCTGCCTTTCCATATATGTATATGTGGGAACCGGATCTTTGCTTCTGGCGGTGATTGTGGCAATCCTGATAGGCGTGGTGATTAACCTGATCTCCGGTATCATTGTGGCTTATTTCAATATTCCGCCATTTGTGGCGACATTGGGTATGCAGATGTCTGTACGTGGAGCAGTTTACCTGCTGACAGACGGTATGACAATCTCCGAAACAGGCGAGAATTTCAAGGCACTTGGACAGGGATATGTGGGACCCATCCCGAACCCGGTCATTGTCATGATGGTTTGCGCGGTTATCTTCTGGGTGATTCTGGATAAAACGCGTCTGGGACGTAATTTCTATGCGGTAGGCGGCAACCGAGAAGCAGCCAGAGCTTCCGGTATCAATCTTCGTAAATATACCATTCTGGCTTATCTGGTTGCAGGCGCCTTCACAGGCCTGGCAGGAATTGTATACTGCTCCCGAATTAACGCGGGAACTCCGGCAGGAGCGCAGGGCTATGAGGGCCAGGGAATTGCAGCGGCGGTTATTGGTGGTATCGGTTTCGCGGGAGGTACCGGTAATGCGTGGGGAGCGGTTATCGGTGCGGTTGTAATTGGTATCATTAATAATATATTGAACCTGATGGGAGTGAATTCATATATGCAGCAGGTAGTAAATGGCCTCGTAATAGTTCTTGCTGTAGGTCTGGATACTTTCACCCGTTCAAAACGTACATCATCATAAAGGAGGAAGAGTATGAAAAAGAGAATTGCATTACTTTTAGCAGGAGTTATGGTAATCGGTATGCTGGCAGGCTGTGGAGGAAAGAGTGAGACTCCATCCTCTGACACAGCGGCAGCCACCACAGAGGATGGAGGTTCTGGCGCGGCAGCGGAGCTGGCGGGAACGAAGATTGCGTGGGTAACGAATCAGTCTGACGCATGGCATCATCAGACAGCGGTGACCACACAGGAAAAGTTAAAGGAAAATGGCTATACCGTGGACCTGTTTGATACCAAGAACGACGACGCAAAGGGACTGGAGTGCCTGGAGCAGATTCAGATTGCCGGAGATTATGGTCTGGTTATTTATGCAGGAAATGTAACACAGGTAGATGCTTTCAAGAAGCTGATGGCCAGCGGAACCAGTGTTGTAATGTATTCGAGTGATTGGGAAGAGAATCATGGCGTAGTATCCACCTGGGTATGTTCGGAGTATGATCTGGGATATCTGGTATCCAAGAAAGCGGCAGAGCAGCTTCCCGAGAACGCGAATATTGTAATTCTCCGCGGCGTGGAAGGTTATTCAGGCTCCATTCTCCGAGGAGAAGGCTTCCATGCGGCACTGGAAGAGGCAGGCCGTGACGATATCACAGTTCTGGCAGAGAAGTTCCAGAAATTCCAGAAGGCAGACGCGATGACCTGTATGGAGGACTGGATTACTGCTTACGGCGATAAGATTGACGGCGTTATCTCTGAAAATGACGATATGGCTCTGGGCGCAATTGAGGCGCTGCGCGGCGCAGGCATGACGGCAGACAAGGATCACGTTCTGGTATACGGTATCGACGGACTGTACCAGGGCTGCAAGGCCATCAAGGAAGGCAGCATCCAGGCGTCCGCATATCAGAATTCCAATGATTATGCAGAAGCTACATTAACCAGAATCCAGAAGCTGGAGAGTGGTGAGATGAAGCCGACGGATGTGGAGGATCTGACCTTTGACGCAGCTTACATTGATTCTTCCAACGTAGATGAATTCCTTACCTATTACGAAGAGAACGGAATGGCGCAGTAAGGAAAAGAACTGAAAAAACCGAATAAAGAAAAGAACGAGGCGGAAACGGAGACACCCCTGTGGGTGTCTCCGTTTTAAAATAAAAAGAGTTGTGACAGAGCGAAAGGCGAAAAGCGAAAAGGAGATAGGGGTATGAAAAAATTAGTATTGGGCGTGGCCCCCATTAAGCGTGCCTTCCTTCCGATGGAAGCGGCCAAGGAGCAGAAAGATATTTTTATGGAAGTCATCAGGGGAATCCGCCCGGATGCAGTGGAAATTGTAGATATTGACGATTTATGTGAGAATGGAATTGCGTTTGAATACGAGACCGTAAAAAAGGCTGTAGATAAATTTAAGGATGCGAGAATCGATGCACTGTTTCTTCCGTTCTGTGACTTTGGAGAGGAAAGCGTAGCGGCAGGAATCGCTTCTCAGTTCCAGGTGCCGACCCTTGTATGGGGACCGCGGGATACCATCCCGAATACCGATGTCAGCAGAGGAAGAGATACCCAGTGCGGAATCATCGCGGCGACCAAGGTGCTGAGCCGGAGCGGCGTAAAATTCAGCTATATTGTGAATAGTCCCGCAAAAAGTAAGAAATTTACAGATGGATATGAGACCTTTATCCGCACAGCAATGGCGGTAAAAGCGATGAAGGGACTTCGCATCGCGCAGATTGGAAGCCGTCCGGAGCCGTTCATGAGCGTTATTTCCAATGAAGGGGAATTGCTGGAGAAGTTTGGAGTGCAGCTGGTTCCGATTGCGATAACCACGATTGCCGGATATACGAAGCAGATTGTGGAAGAGAACGGCGAGGAACTCAGAAAATACGTAGAAGAGTTCAAGGGCAGAATGGCGTTCGTAAGAAATATGAACGAGGAACAGGTGGTATGGACCTGTGCCATGACCATGGCGATGGAAAAGGCGATTCGGGAAAAGGATTGTACCGCTGCTTCCATGGAGTGCTGGACCAGAATGGAAGAGCTGAAGGGACTTCCCTGTATCAGTATCGGTGAGCTGAGTGATCGGGGACTTCCGGTTTCCTGCGAGGGAGACGTAAGCGGAGCAGTAACCCTGGCGATTATGAACGCCTGCTGTCTGGGTGACACGGCACAGTTCTTTGCGGATCTGACCATCCGTCATCCGGAAAACGATAACGCGGAGCTGTTATGGCATTGCGGACCCTTCCCCTATTCCCTGCGGGATCCGGAGAAGAAGGCAGGAATCGACGCGTTCAACGGACGCTGGGAGCTGAAAAAGGGCGAGATTACCGTATGCCGCTTCGACAGCATCGGCGGAGAATATGTGCTGTTTGCAGGAGAAGGAAAGGCTACCGACGGACCGGAGACCACCGGAACCTACGTATGGTTTGAGACGGATAACTGGGAGCAGTGGGAAGAGAAGCTGGTATTCGGCCCCTATATCCACCATGTAGGCGGTATGTACGGCTCCTACGCAAGAGCGCTGGAGGAAGCAGCAAGATATCTGAACGTAACCTACGATACACCGGGAAAGAATCAGATAAAAGGTCTGTAGGAAGGAGAAACACGGATGAGAACCATTCAGGCAAAACCCATTACAAGAGAGAATTTCAGAAGCTACGGAGAGATTGTGGATATGTTTCATCCGGATTGCTGGGGCTTTGGAGCCGGGACCGAATCGGCGTTTTTCCCGGATGCATTAACCCTTCCCATGGGAAACAACAATCCGCCTTCCGTATGTATCTGCCAGGTGAAGAAAAGAGAAAATATCATAACCAATTATGAATACCACGATTATACCTGCGAAGGCCTGCTTCCCATTGACGCGGACATCGTTATTTACGCGGGCTGGGGCTTCGGGGAAATTGGACCGGAGTGTATCGAGGCATTCGTGGTACCGGCGGGAACCTTTGTCAAGCTGAAGCCGGGCGTGCTGCATGGAACGCAGTTTGTAGTGGATAAGGAGCAGGCGACGATTCTCTGTGAGCTTCCGGGCAGAACCTTTGCGACAGATTTCAAAGGCGGAAGCTTTGAGGAAAAGGATTATATCAAAGTAGAAGTATAGAGCAGGGAGGAGCTCAGATGGCAGAAGGAATTGTTTTTGGAATTCAGAGATTTTCCATCCACGACGGACCGGGAATTCGGACGACTATGTTTTTGAAAGGGTGCAATGTGAATTGTGTCTGGTGTCATAATCCGGAGGGAATTCCTCTGCGTCAGATACTTTCCTATAACGCATCCAAATGCATCGGCTGCAGAGGCTGTGAAGCAGTCTGTCCGCAGAAGGTACATACTTTTACGGAGGAAGGACATAAGGTAGACCGGACGCTCTGTCAGTTTTGCGGAAAATGCGTGGAAATCTGTCCGGCAGAGGCCCTGGAGGTCCTGGGCGAGCGGATTACATCGGAAAAAGCAGTTAAGCAGCTTCTCCGTGACAAGCATTATTTTACAGGAGAGGGAGGAATTACCTTATCCGGCGGAGAAGCCCTGATGCAGCGGGAATTCGCGACAGCGATTCTAAAAGGAGTGAAAGCGGAAGGCGTGAACACGGCGCTGGAGACCAATGGAACCCTTCCCTGGGAATACTATGAAGAGGTACTTCCCTATGTGGATATTTTCTTAATTGATTACAAGGTGACGGATCCGGAAGTTTACAAAAAATATGTGGGCGGAGATAACAGTAAGGTCGAAGAAAATATCAGACGGCTTTATGCTTCCGGTGCTAAGCTTCGAATTCGCTGTCCGATTATTCCGGGCGTGAATGATACAGAGGATCATTTTAACAAAATTGCGGAGCTGACGAAGGAGCTTCCGGACGTAGAAGGGGCGGAGATTTTGCCCTATCATAAGCTGGGAGTGTCAAAGGCGGCGAGAATCGGCATCGAAAGTGAAGAATTCGAGATGCCATCCAACGAAACAGTAGCAGAATGGAAAAATTATATCTGGAGCCAGGGAGGACGCCTGGTGAATGCAGATTGAGAGGAGGAAAAACGATGAGGGATTTGACAAGAATCAGTTCTGTAAAAGAAATTAAGGGACGCGGCACAGAAAGAATCGAGGCCATGCGGAAGGTGGTACAGGATTTAAACGACGCGGGACTTCGGCAGACGCTGCTTTATACCAATATGGCTGCATCCATAAAGGCAACCAAGGGCGAGCCTACGGCAATCCGCCGCGCGAAGGGCTTTGCGTACCATCTGGATCATATAGAGCTCCCGATCTATGAAGCAGAGCAGCTCATTGGGTCTGTGACAGGTATGTGGCCGGTAGACGAAGAGAGAAATAAGCTGACCTACGAAGATTATTATAAAATGGCTGTGGAAGCCCTGGACGCCCATGAGGCGACACGGGGCGAGCAGGAAGAACGGGAGTCCAGAAGTCACATGAGTGACGGAGAAGGTAATATGTCATTTGAGGAAAATGCGAACTCCGGCAAGATGCGTTTCGGTTCCCTGATGGCCAGAGACCATTACGACGCGTCGATTCCCTTTGATATTCTTCAGAAGCTGATCAAGACGCTGAATGAGGAGCGGGCAGACAGAAAGTATGAGCCCTATGAGGTCGGCAAGGTTCTGGAGCTTACCTTTACCTATGATTACGGAAAAGAGACGACGGACGCGCTGCATGAGATTAACTGGAAGGTTGCAAACCATACCAATCTGAATTATAAGGATCTGGTAAAGCGCGGATATCAGGACATTCTGGATGAAATCAACGAGAAACTGGAAAAGGCACAGGACGAGGACAAAAAGGTCTTCTATGAATCCACCAGGATAGCGGTGGAAGCAGTGATCCATTATATCCGTAAGTACGCGGCTGCAGTAGAAGCGGAGGCAGAAAAAACAGCAGATTCCGTTCGAAAGGAAGAACTGCTGGAAATGGCCCGGATCATGAAGAAAGTTTCCACAGAAAAGCCGGACACCTTTGTGGAGGCCCTGGAGCTGGTATGGCTGACCCAGCTTATCGGCAACCTGGAGGGAGGCTCCGCTCTTTCTCTGGCACGCTTCGACCAGTATATGTATCCCTTCTATGAGAAGGATATGGAAGAAGGAAGACTGACGGAAGAAAAGGCCTTTGAGTGGATGTGTGCGCTCTATCTGAAGCTGAACGAGCCGAAGATGCGTACGGTGCAGAGCCTGTGCGTGGGCGGCGTTACCACAGAGGGCGAAAACGGAGCCAACGAGCTGACAAAGCTTTGCCTGGAGGTCATGACATTTCTGGCAATGCCTTATCCGAACATGTCTGCCCGTCTGAATCCGGAGAAAACACCGAAGTGGCTTTATGAAGAGGTTATTCGTACAGTGAAGGCAGGCTGCGGCCAGCCTCTGGTGCTGAACGACAGTGTCTGGATTCCGAACCTGATGAGTGTAGGCGTTCCCCTTGAGGCGGCACGGAATTATTACAACATGGGCTGTACAGAAATCATGATCGAAGGAAAAGACGCAAACTGGGTGACAGGAGGTATGCTGAGCTTCCCGGAGATTCTGGCAGATCAGGTGCATGCGGCGGCAGCAAGCGGCAAAACATATGCAGATTTTGACGAATTCCTGGAGGAATATCTGACAGAGCTCCGTCAGGAAGTAGATAACAGCGGAAAGGCTGGCGCAGACTTCCTGAAAGTAGAACGGCAGGGAAGTCAGGATCCCTTTGCATCTGCATTAATTGAAAACTGCCTGGAAAAAGGACTGGATTATTTCCAGGGCGGAACCCTGATGGGAAGCCCCATTGCCATTATGGGCGAGGGATTGGGAACGGCTACAGACTCTCTCTCTGTTATCAAAAAATTCGTATTTGAAAAACAGGATCTGACCCTTGCGCAGCTTGCCGAGGCCATGGACGCGGATTTTGAAGGCTATGAGCTTCTCAGAAAGAAGCTGGAGAAAGCACCGACCTTCGGAAATGACGATGATTATGTGGATGATATTGCGACGAAGATCTTTAATACCTACTCCGCTCAGGTGCGGAAGCAGAATGAGATTTATAAGCTGGATAACGCCCGTTTTGTAAACAATGTGTTCAGCTACAACCTGCATATCGAGCTTGGTGAACTGACGCCTGCCACACCCAACGGAAGAAAGAAAGGAGAGGCGCTCAGCGATTGCGCGGGACCGAGCCAGGGCAGAGACAGCAATGGACCGACCGCGTTGCTGAATTCGATTTTCAAACTGAGTACAGACGATATTACAGGAGCATTTGCGTTGAATGTGAAGATAAGCCCGTCTCTGGTAAAGGATCAGGAGGGAACGGCTGCGGTGGTTCGGCTTCTGGAAACTTATATCAGAGAAAAAGGAGCAGAAGTACAGTTCAATTATGTAGATGCTACAGCCCTGCAGGAAGCCCAGAAGGAACCGGCAAAACATCGGGATTTGGTAGTACGGATTGCTGGCTACTGTGAATATTTTGTAAATCTGGATTACAAACTGCAGAACGAGATTATTGAGCGGACTCTTCAGGAAGCAATGTAACCGATAGATCGGAAGAGCGTCGTGTAGGGAAAGAGTGTAGATCTC
>OCJH01000246.1_pt1 | contig 10240 bp, 9 predicted proteins | sample 1538791 | NCBI WGS metagenome assembly OCJH01 (sample SAMN04571726, study PRJEB22368) | human gut metagenome | biome: human gut; material: stool | host: Homo sapiens | place: Luxembourg | collected 2012-12-05 | reverse complement strand
TGTCTTGAAGAAGGAGCGTAGCGGGCTACGTGACTGATGAAAGACAGTTGTAGGGGCAAAAGAATGCGGCAAGGCAATATTAAATTGGCTTATTCCTACATGGATAGTATAAACTAATTTTGAACACCTACTTACCACCAACTTTACTATGTTGCGCCTTCAGCATGGTGTAGCGTTTCGGAAGCGCAGGTTGGGCGCGTCCTTTAAATATTGCACCTCCTTGAAGGCATAAGTGCGGAGTTTCTGTTTTTCATCGCGGAGCATGAGGCGCCCGTCAGGCAAAACCGTCTTGATTTCCGCTTCAAAGTCGCCGTTGGCATCGCGAAAGCGGTGGCGGCGTCCGTCGCGGCGGTAGAGGCGACGGAGGTAGGCGCGATGGATGGTGCCTTCACCGCCGTTCAGCAGTCGGCGGTAGAGGCGGTGGAAGCGCCAGGCGATGTGTCGCATGAGCTGTTCCCTGTCGAAAATGCTGCCCGTGATTTGGCGCAGGGACATGGGATTTGGCGCATCGCTTTCAAAGACCACCTGGTTGACGTTGAGGCCGACCCCCGTGATGGTGGTGTCGATTTGTGGACCGACGAGCGTATGCTCCAAGAGCATGCCGCAGATCTTCGTGTCGAGCCAATAGATGTCGTTGGGCCATTTCACGCGAATGCCGCCCACAATCTCCTCCAGCGTCTCTGCCACAGCCAGCGCCTGCACCTCAGAAAGCAAAAACTGGCGGCTGGGGCGGACGGCGTGGGGGTGAAGGCGGATGCCGAAGAGTAGGTTTTCGCCGCGTGCCGCTTCCCAGTGCGTGCCGCGCTGGCCGCGTCCCGCCGTTTGGTAGTCGGCCGTCAGAAGCAAGAAAGGCGCAGTGGCGTTGGCGTATGGCGGCTGCTGGAGGTCGAGCATCGTCGATGCTGTTTCGTCAACGTGGCAGTGTTCCCATTCGGGAGGATATGATGTGATGAATCTCATGTCTTGAGTAGGTAAGTGGGAGTCTAGATAAGTAGGCTACTTATGCTTTATAGCTCAAGCCTCAGTCCTTTTGCAGGCAAACCTGTGCATATTCCGCTTGGGTGCGTTTGGGAAGTTTCTTGAGTACCTCAGAGAGCGAATGATCGATGAGGTGTAGGATGAGTTCTTCGGGAACGTCGGCATCGAAATGTATTTCGTTCCAATAGCGTTTGTTCCAATGCCACGCCCCGCAGATACCATTGTATTTGTCGCGCAGGTCAATGGCATAGTCAGGGTCGCATTTGCACACCACCAAGTCGGGGCGTTCAAGGTCGAGGTAGGCAAAGATTTTGCCGTACACACGAAACAAGACACCTTCTGGGCCGAAGGCGCTGTCTTCCGTTGCCAGTGGTTTGGAGAGGCAATATTCTCGGATGCGTTCGATGTTCATGATGATGAATGTTTTCGTAATGATTGCCCATTACTTATGGGGAAAAGAAATCCTCAGAAGGCGGCAACAAAATGCTGGAAGCGGTATGGCTTCTCCTCGCCCACCACCGTGATGATGTCGAAGCGGTAAGGGCCGTCGAAGCGGTGCAGATTCATATAATGTTTTGCGGCCTCGCGCACATTCCTCCGTTTTTCCTCGTCAACAGCTGCGACGGCTGGAAGATAGTTTTCATTGCGTCGTGCCTTGACCTCCACGAACACCAGTTCGCCGTATTGGTCGGCAATGATGTCGATTTCGTGGTGGTGGCTGCGCCAGTTTCGCGCCAGGATTCTGTAGTTTCGCGCGGCGAGGAAGAGACAGGCTTGCTCTTCGCCCTCGTGTCCTCTTTCGTTATAGTCGAGCATGGCAAGTTGGGTTCAGAAGGTCAGATAAGTAGTGGTGAATTTCGCCATTACTAAGTAATACTGAAAAAGCGAACGATGCTCCTCCGCTCACCTTTTGCGGCGGAAAAACTCCTTCATCAGTGCGCCACATTCATCGGCCAGCACCCCGCTGACCACTTCCGTCTTGGGGTGCATCGCTTTGGGCGCGAAAACGGCAAAGCCGCGCTTGGGGTCGGCGGCGCCATACACCACGCGGCCCATCTGCGACCATCCGATGGCGCCGGCACACATCACGCAAGGCTCCACGGTGACATAGAGCGTACACACATCGAGGTATTTCCCGCCCAAGGCGTTGGCGGCGGCGGTGATGGCCTGCATCTCGGCATGCGCCGTCACGTCGTTGAGCGTCTCGGTGAGGTTGTGGGTTTGTGCGATGATGTGGTCGCGATAAACCACCACCGCCCCCACGGGCACTTCGTCTTTCTTGAAGGCCATCTGCGCCTGCTTGAGCGCCAGTTTCATATAATATTCGTCTGTCATTGCATTCAAAGGTTATGTGGGGCCAGTGGTGTTAAGTAGGTTAAGACAACTTATCCCGCCACATCTTTCATGGAGAGCGCCACGCGGCCACGTTCTGGGTCAATCTGTATGACTTTCACCATGACCTGTTGCTGGATGTGTACGATTTCCGATGGGTCTTTAACGAAGCGTTCCGCCATTTGCGAAACATGAACGAGGCCCTTCACCTTGATGCCCATGTCGACAAAACAGCCGAAGCGCGTGATGTTTGTGACAACGCCTGGCACCACCATGCCCACCACGAGGTCGTCGATGGTGTGGATGGAATCGTCGAAGGAAAACACCTGTGCTGTGCCGCGTGGGTCACGCCCCGGTTTGGCAAGTTCGCCCATGATGTCGTTGAGCGTCGGGAGGCCCACCATACCGCTGCAATAGCGCTTCAGATCGATGCCGTTGCGCGTTTCTGTGGAGGCGATGAGGCGTTCCACGGTGCAGTCCGCGTCTTTCGCCATCTGTTCCACCAGTTCGTAGCGTTCAGGATGCACCGCCGTGTTGTCGAGCGGGTTTTTGCCGCCAACGATGCGCAGGAAGCCCGCACATTGCTCAAAAGCCTTCGCTCCCAGGCGCGGCACTTTGAGAAGTTCGCGGCGCGAAGCAAACGGCCCGTGTTCGGCACGGTAGTCCACAATGTTTTGCGCCAGAGAAGGGCCGAGGCCCGACACATAAGTCAGCAGACTCTTGCTGGCCGTGTTGACGTTGACGCCGACCGTGTTGACACAGCTCTCCACCGTTTGGTCGAGCGATTTCTTGAGCGCACCCTGGTCAACGTCGTGCTGGTATTGTCCGACGCCGATGGCCTTCGGGTCGATTTTGACCAGTTCGGCCAAGGGGTCCGCCAGTCGACGGCCGATGCTGACCGCGCCGCGCACCGTCACGTCGTAGTCTGGAAACTCTTCGCGTGCCAAGGGAGAGGCCGAATAAACCGATGCTCCGTCTTCGCTCACCAAGAAAATGTCGACATTCTCCAAATGCGCTTCGCGCACGAGCTGTTCCGTTTCGCGTCCCGCCGTTCCGTTGCCGATGGCGATGGCTTCAATGGCATATTGGTCTGCCATCGTGGCGATGCGGCAGGCAGAGCGTCCCCACTGGTTTTGCGGTTGATGGGGATAAATCGTTTCATTGTGCAGGAGATTTCCCTGCGCGTCAAGACACACCACCTTGCAGCCCGTTCGGAAGCCCGGGTCGATGCCCATGATGCGGCGTTGCCCCAGAGGAGCCGCCAAGAGCAGTTGCTTCAGATTTTCTGCAAAGACAAGGATGGCTTCGTCGTCGGCTTTCTGTTTCGACGATGTCGCAAATTCGTTTTCGATGCTTGGACGCAGGAGGCGTTTGTAGGCATCCGCCATGGCCAGTTGCATTTGCGTTGCAGCAGGCGTGCCAGGTTTCACGTAATGGCGTGAGAGGCGTGAGAGCGTCTCCTCGTCGTCGGCAGGGGCGATGGAGAGGCGCAGGAAACCCTCGGCCTCGCCGCGGCGCATGGCCAGCAGACGATGGGATGAGCAGCGGCGGAGCGGTTCCTGCCAGTCGAAATAGTCGCGGAACTTGCCAGCCTCCTCCATTTTCGATTTCACCACCTTTGAAGAAATAACAGCCGTGCGCTCAAAAGTGTGGCGCAATGTCTGTCGCGTGCGTTCGTCCTCACTAACATGCTCAGCAATGATGTCGCGTGCCCCTTGCAAGGCAGCTTCCACGTCGGGCACCTCCTCCGTCACAAATTTCTCTGCGGCCTTCATCGGATTGACGTGCGGCGTGAGCATGAGCTGTTGTGCCAGCGGTTCGAGTCCCTTCTGTCGCGCCGCTTCCGCCCTCGTTTTGCGTTTGGGCTTGAAAGGCAGATAAATGTCTTCCAACACCGTAGCGTCCCAGCATTCGCTGATGCGCTGTCGCAGCGCATCCGTCAGTTTGCCTTGCGCTTCAATCGTTTCGAGGATATATTCGCGGCGATGAACGAGTTCACCCAGCTGTGTGTTCAAGTCATTAATCTGTGCCACCTGCACTTCGTTGAGGCCGCCGGTGGCTTCCTTGCGGTAGCGTGATATAAAAGGAATGGTGGCGCCGCCTTCAAGCAGTTCCATGGTGTTTTCCACCTGCTGCTGGCGTAGGTCAAGGCGCTTGGCAATTATTTCAGAAATGGTCATGTTTTATATGGTAAGTAGGTTATGGTAGAGTTCCCCATCGTTGTTTCATTTCGTGGAGAGATACTTCCACAGCGGCGCCAACATCAGCGCCTGTTTGATTTCGTCGTTTTCGAGAAGTTGGCGCACCTCAGCTTCAGAGAGCAGGTGTACGGTGATGTCCTCCGTGGCTTCAAGATGCTGCATCGATGTCCTTTCCACGCCCTCCGCCACGAAGCAGTGTACGAGGTTGTTCATGTTGCTCGGGTTGCACGAGATGACACTGATTTCGCGCCATGTGCCGCCCGTATATCCCGTCTCCTCGTAGAGTTCGCGTCGTGCGGCGGCCTCTGGCGAAGCATCGGTGGGGTCGATCACGCCGGCCACGATTTCGTAGCACGTTCGGCGCAGTCCCGGCCGGTATTGTCTGATGAAGATGAAATCCCCGTCGGTTGTCCGGGCAATGACGTTGACCCAGTCGGGAAATTCCAGAATGTAATATTCATCGTTGACAACGCCGTTCGGCAGTTGCACCGTGTCGCGCCGTGCCGTCAGCCAAGGCCGCCGGTAGAGATATTCGCTTTTGAGCACTTTCCAGGCTCGCGGGTCTTTTTCTTCCATAATGAGTTGTGGCTTGATGGAAATGGTTTGTCTGGCTTTGAGCGGTGTTCAAAACCTACCCTCAAATGTAGCCATTTCGTTTGACCCCACCAAACGTCTGGCACAAAAAGAAGCAGCGGGGGACGATGGCGGGGCCTGCCTGCTGACGATTGCTCGAAACAAACAGCGCGGAGAGGGACGGCGATGCCCTGCACGCCCTGCCTTCTCGTGGATTATCTCTCTCCCAGGTCGTCGTATGCCACCTGCAACAGTGCGTTGGCAGCATGGCGGCGTGAGGGAGAAGGTTGCGGCGTTTCGCTGAACACGCTCTGCGGTTTCGCGAGCAGGTTGATGGCCGACACGCCACTATTGTCCATATAGAAGATGCCCTCGCTCCAAACGTGAACGGCCGACGGACGCGTATAAGTGCGGCTCATCACGTCGCGGCTGAAGCGGAAATCATCGTGGGGAAGTCCCAACTGTCCGAGCAGGGTGGCTGGCAGGTCGGTTTGGTTGCAGATGAGGTCCACGCGTTGCGCTTCCTTCACGGCCCCTCCCGTCCAGATCATCGGGATGTGGCTTCGGCGCGGGTCGGTATCGCTGATGCCCGCAGGATAGCCGATGCCGTGGTCTGGCAGGATAATCACCAGCGTGTTGTCCCATTGTTTCGTCAGCTTCAACTGCGCCACGAAACGTCCGATGCAGTCATCGAGATAGGCAAAAGCGTTGGCAATCGTGTCGCCCTTGATACGACTATAAGGCACGCCCCACGGCTCGTGGCTCGCCAGCGTGAGGAAAGCCGTATGCCAGGGCTTTCCCTGCGGCTTTTCGTTGATCATTTTCAAGAGGCGGTTGAAGGTGATGCGGTCTGTCACGCCCCAGTTGTGCGTGCTGCGTTCTTCTGCCGAAAACGACGTGTCGCCAAACGTCTTGTCATAGCCCGTTGAGAGCAGATAGCCGTTGGTGTTCGTGAAATTGATGTCGCCGCCGTAAAGAAAGTCCGTGGCATATCCAGCCCGCTTCAGCGACGCCGCGATGGAAGGCAGTGTGGCACATTTGTTGGGGAGTTTCATCACGCTCACGTCGGGAAAGGCAGGATAGCCGCTCAGGGCGCATACCGTGCCGCGGTCCGTGCGAAACGAATTGGCGTAGCAACGGCTGAAGAACACCCCTTCGCGTGCCAAACGGTTGAGATTGGGCGTGATGGCGGCGTCGGCCTGTGGGTCAACGGCATTTACCAGAGTGCCCCCGCAGCCCTCCATGATGATGAGCAGCACGTTGGGACGCTGCGTCGTTAGCAGCTTCTGGGTGTCAACACTTTTCGAAGAATAGCCCAGCGCCTCCCATTGTGCGGGGAGCTCCTCATCAGAAAAATAGTTGTGTTCGGCAGCGAAGTCGCGGGTTTTGAAGGCCGACGACACGAAGCTGAACACGGGGTTGACCGCTGCATGGTTGAGCACCTGCTTGTCACTGTAATACACCATGCCGACGTTGGCCGTCGACTTCCCGATGCCGCCGCGGATGGCCAGAAAGAGCAGACCGCCAAGGAGGAGCGCCACGCCAGTGCTGAGAGGGCGGCGCGGGCAGCGAGGCAATGTCTTGGGAAAAAAGCGAAACAGGAGATAGAGGGGCAGGAGCCACACGATGAGGAAGTCGCGCAAAGCGCCAATCATAAAACTGACAGAAACGCTGGCCGCGGCCCCTCGGGGCGAGTCGAGATAGTTGAGCACCGTGCCGTCGAGTGGAACCCCCCAGAATGGATAGAGGCGGAGGTTGGCCACGAGCCCTAAGGCCACGAGGCCTGTGATAACCGTGGCATATATCTTGCAGCCGAGGCGGAACTTCGGGATTTCCAGCCAGATGCTCGCCATCAGTGCGAGCCAGAGCGGTGCGCTGACATACGCGGAAGTGGCCAGGTCAAGCGGAAGTCCGTGCCAGATGACCGACAGCATGTCGCCCACATTCTTTTCTCCCTGCAACAGCAGGAAGCACGGTTTTGAGAGAATAAAGAGAAGAAGGAATGCGCCATAGAATTTCAGCAGAAACGCCAGGCGTGCCTCAAGTTGTTTTCGTTTCATATTTTCTTCTGATGGGATAATCGTTTGGTGCAAAGTTACAGAAAAGCGGAAGGATAATGCCCTCCTTCCAAAATAAAAAACCGTTGGAGCGTCTTCTGATGCTCCAACGATTGTGCTTATGGGGTTTAGTCATGCCGCCGTTATTCAAAACAAACAGCCTTGCTTTGGAAGATGGCATCGGCAGCACCAGCGTTGCCTGCGATATAGTTGGCTGCGGCGTCGCCAGCCTCCTTCAGTGCTGCTTTGTCGTTAAGCAGCGTGCTGAGCGTGCTGTTGAAATCTTCAGTGTCGTGAATTTCCTTCACGCCGCCGCAGGCGATGAGGTCGCGTGCCTCGCGAAACTTCTCGTTGTTGGGACCTATCATGACGGGACATCCGTAGACCGCTGCTTCAGGCACGTTGTGTATGCCCACGCCGAAACCGCCGCCAACATAGGCCACGGTGGCATAGCGATAGATGGAAGAAAGCAGGCCGTAGCAGTCGATGATGAGGCATTCCGCCTCCGCCACGTTAGCTTCCGTGGCACAGGAGTAGCGGAGCGTTTTGCGTTGCAATTTCCGTTCAATCTCCTTCAGATGTTCTTCGCTCACCACATGAGGCGCCAAGACGAGACGCAGTTCGGGATGGGCGTTGAAGAAAGGAATGATGAGGTCTTCATCGGGCGCCCACGAACTGCCCGCCACGAGCACCTGTCCTTTGGCAAAGCGCTCAACGAGCGGCAGGGGCTTCGCAGCGTTGCGTATGTCGATGACGCGGTCAAAACGCGTGTCGCCGACAACGCTCACTGCCGTCACGCCAAGGCGCGAGAGCAGTTGGCGCGAGGCTTCGTTCTGCACGAAGAAATGCGTCACGCGGCGCAGGCAACGTGCATATTTCTGGCCATACCAGCGGAAAAATACTTGGTTTTCGCGGAAGATGCTCGACACGCTGTAGACGGGAATCTCGTGGCGGTGGAGCACGTCGATGTAATTGCGCCAGAATTCATATTTGATGAGAAACACCGCTTTGGGACGCGCCAGACGCACGAACTTGCGGGCGTTGGCCGGCGTGTCGAAGGGAAGGTAACACACCACATCGGCCACCTCGTAGTTCTTCCTCACCTCATAGCCCGAGGGCGAGAAGAAAGTGAGGAGGATTTTGGCTTCGGGGTGTTCGCGGCGCAGGCGTTCCATGAGGGGGCGCCCTTGTTCAAACTCGCCGAGCGAGGCGGCATGAAACCAATAGTATTCGCCGTCGCCGATTTTCTGGCGCAGGATTTTCCAAGCCTGATGATGGCCGCGCATCATGAGTCGCGCCTTCTTGTTGAAGAGCGACACGATGTTTGCGCAGAGCATGTAGAGATAGATTGCTAATGAATACACAGCTCTTTTTTCTATGTGGGTAGTCAGATTTTTTGTACTCAGAACACTTGCTTATGCTTCAGGCAGAGCCTGCAAGGCGTTGTCCATGCGTCGCAGTGTTTCCTCTTTGCCGAGGAAAGCGGCGAGTTCATACATGTCAGGGCCCTTTCCTGCTCCTACGAGGCAGACACGCCAAGCGTTCCAGGGCTTGTGGCCTCCAGCTTCCGCCCAAGCGTCGATGGCCGTGCGCTGGCTTTCAATGCTGAAGTCGTCGAGTCCTTCGAGGAGCGTCTTGAGCTCGCGCATTTCGGCGGCGGCACCGTTCTTCCAGTTCTTGCGGGTGAACTTGTCGTCCATGCTGTATTCCGTCGGGGTGATGAAGAAGAAGTCGCAGAGCGGCCAGAGCTCTTTGATGAAAGAAATCTTCTTCATTTTCATCATGCCCACCACCTGCTCCACGCGTTCGATGGGCGCTTCGATGCCGTTTTCGCGGAGAATCTTGTCAAACTGCGGAGCGAGCACACTGTCGTCTGTTTTGAGAATGTATTCGCGGTTGAACCACTGTCCCTTGACATAGTCGAACTTCGCTCCGCTCTTAGAACACTTCGAGAGGTCAAACTGCTCGATGAGCTCCTGCATAGAAAGGATTTCCTGGTCTGTTCCTGGGTTCCATCCGAGCAGGGCGAGGAAATTGATGACCGCTTCAGGCAGATAGCCGCTTTCGCGGTAGCCAGAGCAGATGGTGCCGTCGGCACCGTGCCATTCCAGCGGGAATACGGGGAAGCCGAGGCGGTCGCCATCGCGTTTAGAGAGCTTGCCTTTGCCGTCGGGCTTGAGCAAAAGCGGCAGATGGGCAAAGCGTGGCATGGTGTCTTCCCATCCGAAGGCGCGGTAGAGGAGCACGTGGAGTGGGGCACTTGGCAACCATTCCTCACCGCGAATCACGTGTGTGATTTCCATGAGGTGGTCGTCAACGATGTTGGCCAAGTGGTAAGTGGGGAGCTCGTCAGCACTCTTGTAAAGCACCTTGTCGTCGAGTACGTCCGACATGATGCGCACGTCGCCACGGATGATGTCGTCAACATGAACCTCTTCGCCCGGCTCGATTTTGAAGCGCACCACATACTGCTCGCCAGCTTCGATGAGGCGTTGCGTCTCCTCTTCGCCGAGGGTGATAGAGTTGCGCATCATGCCGCGTGTGTGGGCATCATATTGGAAATTCTCGATTTCCTCGCGCTTCTTCGTCAGTTCCTCTGGCGTGTCGAAGGCGATGTAGGCCTTTCCAGCATCGAGCAGCAGTTTGACATACTTCTTATAGATGTCGCGGCGTTCACTCTGTCGGTAGGGGCCGTGTTCTCCGCCGAAGCTGACACCTTCGTCAAATTGTATGCCGAGCCATCGGAACGACTCGAGGATATAGTCTTCCGCGCCGGGAACGAAGCGGTTGGAGTCGGTGTCTTCGATGCGGAACACGAGGTCGCCGCCGTGTTGGCGTGCAAAGAGATAGTTATAGAGGGCTGTGCGGACACCTCCGATGTGCAGAGGTCCGGTGGGGCTGGGTGCGAAGCGCACTCTCACTTTTCTTTCAGACATGTTTTTCTTTCTTTATGGATTTTATAGTGGATGGGGCTTGCCGCCTCGGAGCATAACGCTCCGTTGGCATGTGGCCAGCATCTTTGATGTTCTCGAAAGAACAACCGATGGTCTTGCCAGATCGGAAGAGCACACGTCTGAACTCCAGTCACTGCCGGCTATC
>OCJH01000227.1_pt1 | contig 10435 bp, 10 predicted proteins | sample 1538791 | NCBI WGS metagenome assembly OCJH01 (sample SAMN04571726, study PRJEB22368) | human gut metagenome | biome: human gut; material: stool | host: Homo sapiens | place: Luxembourg | collected 2012-12-05 | reverse complement strand
TGAAAAATAAGTTTGCAGCTTTTGCCATGCTGTTCATGGCGGTTTTTGCACTCGCATCGTGCCTTAATGACGACAACGAATACGTGTACACCGACGACAGCGCCATCACATCTTTCTCTGTGACGGGAGCAAAACGATACATCCATACCAAGACCAAGAAGGAAGGCAAGGACAGTGTATACACCGTCACTTCGTCGTACACAAGTTACAAGTTCTGCATCGACCAAAGCAACAACACCATCTACAATCCCGACTCGCTGCCCTGCGGCGTAGACGCCAAGAAGCTCGTCTGCACCGTGACGGGTCTCAACTCGATGGCGGTGCTGATAAAGAGTCTGAAGGACGAGAGCTTGGAGTACATCAGCGGAACCGACTCGCTCGACTTCTCGCAGGAGCGCGAGCTGCAGGTGATGAGCAACTCGGGCAAGCAGCTGCGCAAGTACAAGGTGAAGGTGAACATACACAAGGAGCAGGCCGACTCGTTCTTCTGGAAGCCGATGGCTAAGAACGCCGAGATAGAGCAGTTCACAGCCGTGAAGACCTGCGCCGTGAAGACCGCCGAGGGCGGCGTGCGCCTCTTCCTCTTCGGCACCGACGGCAGACAGACACGCGTATACGTGATGAACGACGCACAGACATGGAGAGCGGCTACGCCCAACTTCAACGGAGTGCTCGCTGACGACGCCTATGAGGGCGTGGTGACGAAAGACGACAAGGTATATCTGAGCCACGGCGGCAACATCATCTGCACCACAGACGGCAACAACTGGAAGCAGACCGGCTCAGTTACCGGCGTGAAGAAGCTCGTGGCAGCAAGTCCGCTGCGTCTCTACGGCTACAACGCCGAGGGTCAGCTCGTGGCTTCTGCCGACAACGGTGCCACATGGACCGTGGCTACCATCGACAGCGACGCAGCGTTCCTGCCCACAACCAACCACTCGTACACATGCAACGCGCTCGTAACCAACAACGACAGCTACCGCGTGACGCTCTACGGCACAACAGCCGACGGCAAGATGGCTGTATGGGGCAAGGTGGACGAAGGCGCAGCGCACAGCGAAAACCAGCCTTGGACCTACTACGAGGTGTCGGCTGACAACAAGCACGCTCTGCCGAAGCTCAAAAACATGAGCGTGGCTACATACGACGGCAAGACATACGCCTTAGGTACGCCCGACGGCATGAGCGAGAGCAACACCGCTCTCTACAGCTCTAAGGACGGCGGACTGACATGGGCTGCCGACACTACGCTGAGCCTTCCGGCCAACCTCGCGGTAGGCGTCACAACTTCGGGCGAACCGAGAATGGCGCTCACCGTAGACAGCGACAACTTCATCTGGATCGTTAACGCAAAGAGCGGTTCGACATGGCGCGGAAGAATCAACCGCCTCGGATGGAAGAAAGAGCAGACCGATTTCACAGAATAAAAAAAAGAACAGACCGGGCTAACGGTTAGACAATACCCGACCGGTCTCACAGAATAAAGAACCGACAGGTTGCACTCTAATGACAATGAAGAAAATCCTCACCCTTCTCTTGATGACTCTGACGTTTGCGACGGCTAAGGCGCAGACCGACGACGAATACCGCATGGAGATTGGTGCGGGCGTAGGTCTCGTGTCGTACGAGGGCGACTTCAACGGCAGCGTGCTGAGCAACATGCAGATGGGCGGCTCGGTCGTCCTGCGCCGCATATTCAACCCGTACATGGGCGTGAAGATGGCGGCGATGTACGGCAAGCTGACCGGTTCGTCAAAGGACGTGAAGACCTACTACCCCGACTTCGTTGGCAACCCCTACTCGTTCAGCAACACGCTCGTAGACGCCAGCGTGACGTACGAATACAACTTCTGGCCCTACGGCACCGGTCGCGACTACCGCGGAGCGAAGCGCTTCACGCCGTTCGTCTTCGGCGGACTGGGTGCCACGTTCGTGACGGGCGGCGGCAACAACGTGTTCACGGCTAACGTGCCGCTCGGCTTGGGCGTGAAGTACAAGATAGGACCGCGACTGAACCTCGGACTCGAATGGGCTGTACACTTCTCGCTCAGCGACAAACTCGACGGCGTGAAGGACCCGTACAACATAGAGAGCAGCGGACTCTTCAAGAACACCGACTGCTACTCGGCGTTCCAGCTCACGCTGACGTACAGCTTCATGGCGAAATGCCGCACCTGCCATAATGCGGACGAATAGCCCCTCAAAAAAACAGAATATGACACAACTCGATACAACCAACATACCCCAGCACATCGCCATCATCATGGACGGCAACGGACGCTGGGCAGCAGAGCGAGGCAAGCCGCGCAGCTTCGGCCATCAGGCAGGAGTAGACGCCGTGCGCCGCATCACATCAGAGTGTACGCGCCTCGGCGTGAAGTATCTCACGCTCTACACCTTCTCTACCGAGAACTGGAACCGCCCCGCTACCGAGGTGGCTGCGCTCATGGGTCTTGTGCTCACATCGCTTGAGGACGAGATATTCATGAAGAACAACGTGCGCTTCCAGGTCATCGGCGACATAGAGCGCCTGCCGAAGGAGGTGCAGCAGAAGCTGCAGGAGACCATGGACCACACAGCCCACAACTCGGCGATGACGATGGTTGTAGCGCTCAGCTACTCGTCGCGCTGGGAGATTGTGAAGGCTACACGAGAGATAGCAGCCGATCTCGCTGCAGGCAAGATTCAGGACGCCGACATCAACGAGCAGCTCATCTCCGAACACATGACAACGAGCTTCATGCCCGACCCCGACCTGCTCATACGCACCGGCGGCGAGCAGCGCATAAGCAACTACCTGCTCTGGCAGATAGCCTACTCGGAGCTGTACTTCTGCGACACCTTCTGGCCCGACTTCGACGAAGAAGGTCTGCACCAAGCCATCGCCGACTACCAGCGACGCCAGCGACGCTTCGGAAAAACAGAGGCGCAAGTGGAGGCTGAGCAAAAATAAACCCCTAACAGCCCCTCCCAACCCTCCCCGTCGGGGAGGGCTTAGTTAGCCAAGGCTTAAAGAGGCTTAAGAAGGCCTAGAAAGGCTTAGAAAAAAAACAGCTAAGGCTTAGAAAAAACAGCCAAGGCTTAAAGAGGCTCAAGAAGGCTTAGAGAGGCTTAGAAAAAAACAGCTAAGGCTTAGAAAAAAAACAGCCAAGCCTTAAAGAGGCTCAAGAAGGCTTAGAGAGGCTTAAGCGCTGCCTTCAGCCAATAACAATCAGAAAAAGAACAATCAAGAGAAAAACGATGAATATAATTAAGGTGTTGACAACAGCCTGCATCCTTGTAAGCAGCTTCGCAGCCCAAGCGCAGGACAAGATTACATACCCCGACATCTCGTATGCAGGAACCCCGCGCACTGTGACACTCGGCGGACTCGCCGTGTCGGGAGCGGAAGGCTACGAGGACTACATGCTCACTGGCATCTCCGGACTCTCTATCGGACAACAGATAGAACTGCCTGGCGAGGCTATCACCGACGCCGTGAAGCACTACTGGAAGTACGGACTCTTCTCAGAGGTATCTATCTCTGTCGACTCGCTCGTAAACGACAAGGCTTATCTGCACATCCATCTGCAGATGCGTCCGCGCGTGTCTACCATCAACTACGTCGGACTGAAGAAGTCGGAGCGTACGGACATGGAGGAGAAGCTCGGACTGCTCAAGGGCGCACAGATTACACCTAACATGATAGACCGCGCGAAGATTCTCGCAAAGAAATACTTCGACGAGAAGGGCTTCAAGAACGCCGACATACAGATCGTGCAGCGCGACGACGTGGCTAACAAGAACCAGGTGATACTCGACGTCATCATCGACAAGAAGCAGAAGATGAAGGTGCGCGACATCTTCATCGAGGGCAACAAGGCGCTCTCCACAAGCAAGATAAAGGGTAACATCATAAAGAAAGGTGTGTTCAAGGAGACTCACGAGGCGGGCAAGATGGCTACGCTCCTGAAGTTCAAAAAGAAATACACGCCCGAACGCTGGAAGAACGACAAGCAGAAGCTCATCGACAAGTACAACGAGCTGGGCTACCGCGACGCATACATCGTGAGCGACACGGTGTGGAACGTCGACGACAAGCACGTGAGCATGCGCGTGAAGGTGGACGAAGGCAAGAAGTACTACGTGCGCAACATCACATGGGTGGGCAACACGATATACAGCTCCGACTATCTCGCTGCCGTGCTCGGCATGAAGAAGGGCGACGTCTACAACCAGAAGCTTATGAACAAGCGACTCACCGAAGACGAGGACGCTGTGGGCAACAACTACTGGAACAACGGCTACCTCTTCTACTCGCTCCACCCGACAGAGGTGAACATCGTGGGCGACTCTATCGACCTCGAGATGCGTATCTTCGAGGGTCCGCAGGCACACATCAACCACGTGCGCATCAACGGCAACGACCGTCTGTATGAGAACGTGGTGCGCCGCGAACTGCGTACAAAGCCGGGCGACCTCTTCTCTAAGGAGGCTCTGCAGCGTTCGGCTCGCGAGATCGCGTCAATGGGCCACTTCGACCCGGAGAAGGTGAACCCAGACCCGAAGCCCGACCCCGAGAACGGAACCGTAGACATCAACTGGAACCTCGAACAGAAGTCGAACGACCAGATCGAGTTCTCGCTCGGATGGGGACAGACCGGCGTCATCGGACGCATCGGCTTGAAGCTCAACAACTTCTCTATGCGCAACCTCTTCGGAAAGAACAAGGAGCGCCGCGGATTCCTGCCCGTAGGCGACGGCGAGGTGCTCTCTATCGGAGCACAGACCAACGGTACATACTACCAGTCGTACAACATGTCGTACTCTACCAACTGGTTCGGAGGCAAACGACCGATACAGTTCTCGGTAGGCGCCTACTTCTCTAAGCAGACCGACGTGTCGAGCAACTACTATAATAGTGGTTACTTCAACAACTACTATAACTATATGTACGGCTACGGCAACTATAACGGCTACAACAACTACGAGAGCTTCTACGACCCCGACAAGTACGTGAAGCTGTTCGGATTCTCGCTCGGATGGGGCAAGCAGCTGCGCTGGCCAGACGACTTCTTCCAGTTGTCGCTCTCGCTGCAGTACACACGCTACATGCTGAAGAACTGGAGCTACTTCCTCATGACCAACGGCAACTCCAACAACCTCAACCTCAGCATACAGCTCTCGCGCAACTCTACCGACAACCAGCTCTTCCCGCGCCGCGGCTCTGAGTTCACAGCCTCGGTAACTATCACCCCGCCGTGGTCGGCATGGGACGGCAAGGACTACAAGAACCTCGCCAACAACCCGAAGTCGGCTACATACAACCGCGAACAGCAGGAGAAGTACCGCTGGGTAGAATACCACAAGTGGAAGTTCAAGGGCCGCATGTTCACCGCACTCACAAGCGGACAGAAGTGCCTCGTGCTCATGACACGCGTAGAGTTCGGCTTGCTCGGCTCGTTCAACAAGTGGAAGAAGTCGCCGTTCGAGACCTACTACATGGGTGGTGACGGCATGACCGGCTACTCTACATCGTACGCCGAGGAGACCATCGGTCTGCGCGGATACGAGAACGGATCGCTCACACCGTACGGCCACGAAGGCTACGCATACGACCGCATGACGCTCGAGCTGCGCTACCCGTTCCTGCTCGGCAACACCACTATCTACGGCCTCGGATTCATCGAAGGCGGTAACGCTTGGACCGAAACCCGCAAGTTCAACCCGTTCGATATGAAGCGCTCTGCCGGCGTAGGTCTGCGCATCTTCCTCCCGATGGTAGGTATGATGGGTATCGACTGGGCTTACGGCTTCGACAAGGTATTCGGAACGAAGGGCGGATCGCAGTTCCACTTCATCCTCGGTCAGGAATTCTAACAGCCGATGGCTGAAAGAGTTTTGAATTGTGAGTTTTGAATTTTGAATTGTCGGCTTAATGCCGATTAGGAATTGTTCAATTTAGAATTAAGAATCAGACTATGAGGAAATTAATGCTTATCTGCCTCTTTGCCATTACGGCGCTGACGGCAAACGCACAGAAGTACGCGCTACTCGACATGGAGTACGTTCTGAAGAACATACCTGCATACGAGCGCGCCAACGAGCAACTCAACCAGGTGTCGAAGAAATGGCAGGCTGAGGTGGAGGCGCTCAACACCGAGGCGTCTACCATGTACAAGAACTATCAGAACGAGATGGTCTTCCTCTCGCAGGAGCAGAAGAAGGCACGCCAGGAGGCAATCATGAAGAAGGAGAAGGACGCCAGCGACCTCAAACGCAAGTATTTCGGACCGGAAGGCGAACTCTTCAAGAAGCGCGAAAGCCTCATGTCGCCTATCCAGGAGGAGATATACACCGCCGTTAAGGAGATAGCAGAGCTGCGCGGCTACTCGCTCGTGCTCGACCGCTCAAGCAACACCGGCGTAATCTACGGTTCGCCAAAGGCTGACATCAGCAACGAAGTGCTGCAGAAGCTGGGCTACGCCAACTAAAGAGTTTTGAATTAGAAAGGCTTAGAAAGACCTAAAGAGGCTTAGGAAGGCTTAGAAATAATTAATAACAAAAAAATAAAAAGCAAAAATGAAGAAATTGATTTTAATGCTTATGTTGTTCATGCCAATGGCAACATTCGCACAGAAGTTCGGTCACGTAAACGCACAGGAGATCATGGCTTCTATGCCTGAGTTCATCAAGGCTCGCGGCGAGGTAGAAGCACAGGCAAAGCAGTACGACAACGACCTCAAGGCTATGCAGGACGAAATGCAACGCAAGTACGAGGACTACGAGAAGAACAAGTCTACAATGAACGAGACAAAGCGCAAAGAGACCGAGGATAGCCTCTCTCAGATGTACCAGAAGATCCAGCAGACAGCGCAGGACAACCAGCAGGCTCTCGGCAAGCTCCAGCAGGACAAGATCAGCCCTATCACAAACAAGCTCGTTGAGGCTATCAAGGCTGTAGGCAAGGCAGGCGGCTACGTTTACATCATGGACGTAACAAGCGGCATACCTTACATCAGCGAGACTCTCAGCAAGGACGTTACAGCAGAGGTTAAGGCTCAGCTCAACAAGACAACAAAGTAAGAAAGCACAGCTCTCTTACACAAGCAGCGGCTGCCGTGGCAGCCGCCACTCAACCATTACTATTCAATTGACAACAATATAAAGCAGCAAAAGACATGAAGAAATTGTTCCTTCTCATCGTGCTCGGCGTACTCTCGCTCACGGCGAACGCACAGACACGCTTCGGCTATTTCAGTTTCGACAACGTTCTCAAATCAATGCCCGACTATGTCATGGCACAGCGCAGCATCGACGATTTGAGACAGAAGTACGACGCAGAGATGAAGCGCGCTGAAGACGAGTTCAACAGCAAATACGAAGAGTTTCTCGACGTACAGAAAGACCTCGTGCCTGCCATCCTGCGCAAGCGCCAGGCTGAACTCCAGGAGATGATGCAGAAGAACATCAACTTCAAGAACGAGTCGCAGCGACTTCTGAAGCAGGCAGAGGCTGACGCCTTCGCGCCGGTGAAGAACAAGCTCTACAATGCCCTCACAAAGGTAGGTCAGGCTCAGGGCTACGCCTTCATCCTCAACACCGACGGCGACGCCTGCCCGTACGTCAACCCCGAAATGGGCGAAGACGCTACAGAGCTTATCAAAGAGGCGCTGAACTAAAGGCAGAAAGCTGCTACATATTAGGAAAAAAGAAAATTGATAATTGAAATTGCTGACCGCCGTAAATACACGGCTGCCACAGGTTTCAATTATCAATTTTCGCATTATATAAAATAGAAAATTATGCCATTTCCCTCTAATCCCGGTCCAATCGGTGTTTTCGACTCTGGTTACGGCGGACTCACCATCCTTCACGGCATCCGCCAACTCCTCCCGCAGTACGACTATATGTACCTCGGCGACAACGCACGCGCCCCATACGGCTCGCGCTCCTTCGAAGTGGTCTACCAGTTCACGCGTCAAGCGGTTCTGAAACTCTTCAGCATGGGTTGCCACCTCGTCATCCTTGGCTGCAACACAGCCTCAGCAAAAGCGCTGCGCAGCATTCAGCAGCGCGATCTGCCCGTGCTCGACCCCGACCGTCGCGTGCTTGGCGTCATCCGCCCCACGGCAGAGGAGGTGGGCAAACTAACAAAGACACGTCATGTGGGCATACTCGCCACAGAAGGCACAATCAAGAGCGATTCGTATAAGATAGAGATTCAGAAACTCTTCCCCGATATTGAGGTTTCGGGCGTTGCCTGCCCGCTTTGGGCAGCGATAGTAGAAGCCGGCGAAGCAGACTCGCCCGGCGCCGACTACTTCGTGAAGAAGCGCATCGACCAACTGATGCGCAAGGATCCGCTCGTCGACACCATCATCCTCGGTTGCACCCACTATCCGCTGCTCATGAGTTCGGTTGTGAAGAACGTTCCAGACGGAGTGCGCATAATGGCGCAGGGCACCTACGTAGCCAACTCGCTTGCCGACTACCTCAACCGTCATCCCGAGATGGAGCAAAAGCTCACAAAAGGCGGCACATGCCGCTATTTCACCACAGAAAGCGAAGAACGCTTCCGCGAAACAGCCCGCATCTTCCTACACGAAGACGTCAATGTCAATCATGTGAATATTGACAGCGAGAAGATGTAAGGTTGAGATGGTGAATAGTTACGAATGACAACATTTCCGCTATTCTCTTCGACGGCGGCTACGCAAGTGTGGATGACGACAATGGAATAGTAATGCATTTTTAAAAGTGGAATGAACAGAATATGATATATACTATCGAAGAGATACGTCAGATGCCCGAAGGGCAGACTTTCGACTGCAAGAGCATTCATATAGAACCGAAGGCTCTCGCCAACACTATTGTCGCTATGGCAAATGCCGATGGCGGCATGATAGCCGTAGGTATACTCGCCGTATCGAGGGTGTCAACCAAGACAAGGCTCATTTGAACGAGATACTTCGCACTCCGTTTGATTTCTGTGTACCCACCATTTCTGTTACAACAGAGTTCATGCCTTGCCAAGACAGCGAGGGCAATGACAACCACATACTGATAATCCATGTCCCGGCCAGTCCTCGCCTCCATGCCAACCAAGCCGATGAGGTGTTTTGGCGGGTGGGCGACAAGTCGCGTAAGCTACCCTTTGAGGAACGTCTGCAACTGATGTATGACAAGGGTGAACGATACTATGAGGACAGCCCTGCCTACGATGCCACTATCGAGGATATCGACATAGATGCCGTAAAAGCATATATGAAGCGCATTGGTTATGGCAAGTCTCCAATGGAATACCTGCAAGAGAACAAAGGATTCCTGACTTACAAGGGCAATGTACCACAAGTCAGCACTGCCTGCATCTTGCTCTTCGGTAAGAATCCCCAGAACTTTTTCCCTCGTGCCCGTGTCCGTTTTATCAAGTACTATGGTACGGAAGAGAAAGTCGGCAGGGAAATGAACGTCATCAAGGATGTCACCTTCGAGGGGCGCATCCTCGACCAGATACAGAAAACCATCGACTACCTCGAAACGCAAGTGAAGGAACATTCCTATCTCGGTGAGGACGGACTCTTCAAGACCGACAGGGAATATCCTAAGTTCGTGATACAAGAGATGACGGTAAACTCGGTTTGCCACCGCGATTATAGCATCAAAGGAACGGAGATACAGATAAAGATGTTTGATGACCGACTTGTGTTCGAGACCCCCGGTAAGCTGCCAGGTATCGTCCGCACCGACAATATCCGCCACACCCATTTTTCCCGTAATCCCAAGATAGCCGAGTACCTGAAAGCCTACGACTATGTAAAGGAGTTCGGTGAAGGAGTTGACCGTATGTGTCGTGAGCTTTCTGCCATCGGCACGAAGGAACCCCAATATCATTTGGTCGCCTTTATAATGAAAGCTTCTGTGTGGGCTAATTTATTGGAGGAAGGGCAAGAAAAGACTATATTCGACCAGAAGCGACCAGAAAGCGACCAGAAAGATAGTGAAACTACCCAGAAACTACCCAGAAACTACCCAGAAACTACCCAGAAACAAGCTCTGGATATAACGCCCGTACAAAAAGAAATTATCGATTTCCTGCTTAAATGTCCATATGCGGGACGTAAAGAAATATCATCTCACTTAGATTCTTTATCAGAAGATGGTGTAAAATACAACTTAAAATTACTCCAGCAGAAAGGCATCATAAAACGCATAGGTCCAAATAAGGGAGGGTACTGGAAAGTTTTGATATTTGAATAGGAACTAAAACAAGGACTAATTATGTGGACAATAGGATATATACACTATATAACAAACAAGATTGCTTATATTACATATTCTCATGTTGATCAGGATATACCTTACCAGTTAAAATGCGATAAAGGGTTGTTCCACGCATGGGATATAATAGCTGTAGGGTTGCAGGAGCATATATATAAGATCGGAAGAGCGTCGT
>OCJH01000225.1_pt1 | contig 10438 bp, 20 predicted proteins | sample 1538791 | NCBI WGS metagenome assembly OCJH01 (sample SAMN04571726, study PRJEB22368) | human gut metagenome | biome: human gut; material: stool | host: Homo sapiens | place: Luxembourg | collected 2012-12-05 | reverse complement strand
TAGCCAAACTGGGATATATGCTGTTCAATTGCATGGGAAATATCGCCGACGCGGTTTCCAACAACCGCCTGTTCAATTCCCTTGTAGAGGGCCGCCTCAGTTTCCCGAAGCAGCTTCTTGTTCTCCTCGGAGGTATCGCCTACGATGAAGGTATAAGCGTTGTCTCCGTGGAAGCCGTCGCAGTACGCACCGACATCGACGCTTACGATATCGCCGTATTTCAAGCGAGTATCGTCCGGGATGCCGTGGATAACCACGTCATTTACCGAAATGCACGCCGTTGCCGGAAATCCGTAGAGTCCAAGGAAGCTGGGCTTTGCGCCGCTGCGGATAATGAAATCGTAGAGCGCCTTATCCAGTTCTTTGGTCGTGATGCCCTCACGGATTGTTTCCTCAGCAATGTTCAAGGTCTCAGCGGAGATCCGCATCGCCTTCATCATTGTCTTTAGTTCAGACTGCGTCTTTAAAACGATCATGAAAAATTATGCCTCCACAGCTTTAAGAGTCAGGGCCGAGGTATCGGCAACTTCTTCCTGACCTTCAACAATGACCAGCTTACCAGTCTTTTTGTAATAATCTTTCAGGGGCTCGGTCTGTGCGTGATAAACGCTGAGCCGGTCGCGGATGATCTCGGGGGAGTCATCCTTGCGCTGAACGGTTTTTCCGCCGCACCGGTCGCATACGCCCTCCACTTTCGTGGGTTTATATGCAACGTGGTAAGAGCTTCCGCATTTTTCACAGACTCTTCTTCCGGAAAGACGGGACATGATCTTTTCATCGGGAACTTCGATATCGACGACCCGATCGATCACAACGCCCATCTTATCCAGAGCTTCCGCCTGAGGAACCGTTCTGGGGAAACCGTCCAGAATGAAGCCGTCTTTGCAGTCATCTTCTTTCAGGCGTTCCTTGAGGATATTGATGACCACTTCGTCAGGGACGAGCTTACCGCTGTCCATATAAGAAGCTGCCTCAAGGCCCAGAGCGGTCTTATTTGCTTTTGCTTCTCTGAGGATGTTGCCTGTGGATATTGCAGGGATGCCGAGCGTATTGCAGATGACTTCAGCCTGTGTACCTTTTCCGGCACCGGGGGCGCCTAACAAAATCAATCTCATACCAGTCATTCCTTTCTATCGTTTAAGCGGCTTACTCCAGGAAGCCTTTGTGATGGCGCATGGTGATCTGCGATTCGAGCGTTCTGACCGTTTCCAGCGCGACGCCGACGATAATCAGAATCGAAGTACCGCCGAGGGAGACGTTGGCTTTGGTGATCATCGAGAAGATGATCGGGAACACTGCGACCAAGCCGAGGAAGACAGCGCCCATGAGGGTGATCTTAGAAATAACTTTCGAGAAGTAATCAACCGTGGGCTTGCCGGGCCGAATACCGGGGATCGCGCCGTTGTTTTTGCGGATCGAGTTCGCAATTTCCACGGGGTTGAACTGGATCGCGGTGTAGAAGTAGTTGAACGCCAGGATCAGCAGAAAGTAAAGAACCCCATAGAACATACTGTTATAATGGAAGAGTCCGAAGAACTTTTCCCAGAAGCCGCCCTCTTTAGGAGTCACAAAGGACTCGATCATGCTGGGCAGCGACATAAACGACATAGCGAAGATGATCGGCAGGACACCGGTCATGTTGACCTTAATCGGAATGAAGGTCGACTGGCCGCCGTACATCTTACGTCCTACGACCCGTTTCGCGTAGGATACCGGGATTCGTCTTTCCGCATTGGTCATGAACACGATGAACGCGACCATGACAACAAATACGATGACGACCAGCGGTACGATGAAGTAGTATTTCGGTTCATCCGCGCCGAGCTTCCACCAGGCCGCCAGCGTAACAAACGCATCGGGGCCGCGGGAAAGGATACCGGCGAAAAGGATGATCGAGATACCGTTTCCGACGCCCTTTTCAGTGATCTGATCGCCCATCCACATGACCAGCATGGTACCGGCTACGAAGCAGGACACGATGATGATGCCGCTGAACACGCCGGAGAAACCGGAGTAGTAGTTCAGGACACCCTGCTGATTGCGGAGAACGAAGTAGTACATGAGGCCCATCGCAAGCGAAATGCCGAGAGTCGTATAACGGGTGATTTTCTGGATCTTCTTCTGACCGTCGTTGCCCTCCTTGGCGAGTCTTTCGAGCGCCGGGATGGCGATGGTCAGAAGCTGAATGATAATGGAAGCGTTAATATACGGCGTGATTGACAGCGCGAAGATTGACGCATCCGCCAGAGCGCCGCCGGTCAAGACGTTTAAGTAGGACAGGAAGTCGGAGGACTGACCTGCGCCGACCATACTCTTGAGGGCGGTGGGATTAAGAAACGGAACTGTGATCGCACAGCCCAGACGGAAAAAGACGATAACGATGAGGGTGTAAATGAGTTTCGAGCGAAGCTCTTTCTGTTTGAAAATCTGAGAGATTGATTCAAACACGATTACATCACCTCAGCCTTTCCTCCTGCTGCTTCGATTTTTGCGATTGCGGATTTGGAGAAGGCTGCCGCTTTAACGGTCAGGTTCTTGGTCATATCGCCGTCGCCGAGGACTTTAACGCCGTCCATAACCTTGTTGACCAGGCCGACATTGATCATCGCTTCGGTATCAACAACTGCGCCGTCCTCAAACTTGTTGCAGAGGTCGGTCAGGTTAACGATCGCGTAGTTGGTCGCGAAGTTGTAGTTGTTGAAGCCTCTCTTGGGCAGACGTCTGTACAGAGGCATCTGACCGCCTTCAAAACCGGGACGGACACCGCCGCCGGAACGGGCGTTCTGGCCTTTGTGGCCTTTGCCAGCAGTCTTGCCGTTGCCGGAGCCTGCGCCTCTGCCTACACGGAAATGTTCCTTGGTAGAGCCGGGAGCCGGTGCTAATTCATGCAGTTTCATTGGTGAGCACCTCCTTGATTATTCTTCCGTAACCTCTACGAGGTGAGAAATTTTGAAGATTTTGCCTTTGGTTGCGGCGTTATCGGGCTGAACCGAAACGTCGCCGGTCTTTCTCAGGCCGAGAGAAGCAGCAATGGCGATCTGGTCTTTTTTCTTACCAGCCAGACCTTTGACAAGTTTAACTTTCAGTGCCATGATGATCCTCCTTAACCTAAGATCTCTGCAGCGGTCTTGCCTCTGATGGCAGCGACGTCGCTGACGTTTCTCAGAGATTTAAGACCTTCCATCGTAGCCTTAGCTACGTTGCAGGGATTGTTGGAACGCAGGGATTTCGTTCTGATATCCTTGATACCAGCCGCCTCAACGATCGCACGGACAGCGCCGCCGGCGATAACGCCGGTACCCTGAGGAGCGGGTCTGAGGAGAACGCGGCCTGCGCCGAACTCACCGATGATCTCGTGGGGAATGGTGGTACCCTTCATCGCAACGGTGAACATATTCTTCTTTGCATCTTCCAGACCCTTGCGGATTGCGTCCGGAACCTCGGCGGATTTGCCCATGCCGAAGCCGATCTTGCCGTTGCCGTCACCGACAACAACCAGAGCAGCAAATTTCATGATACGGCCGCCTTTTACGGTTTTGGATACGCGGTTGATTGCGACAACCTTTTCCTGCAGTTCCTGCTCGGGTTTGTTTTCAAATCTAGCCAATCGAAACCCTCCTCCGTTAGAAATTGAGTCCGCCGTCGCGGGCTCCAGCAGCGAGCTCTGCTACTCTTCCGTGATAGATATAACCGCCGCGGTCGAATACGACTTCGGTGATACCCTTTTCAGCAGCTCTCGAAGCGATCATCTGACCGACCTTGAAAGCGCCTTCTTTGTTGCCGCCGCTTACATCAAAGCCTTTTTCGGTGGAAGCAGCGGAAGCGATGGTCACGCCGTTTACATCATCAATCAGCTGTGCGTAGATGTGCTTCGCGGAGCGGAATACGCTCAGACGAGGGCACTGAGCGGTACCGGAGATTTTCGCGCGTACTCTCTTGTGTCTCTTTAAACGAGCCTTGTTGCTATCAGGCTTGTTGATCATTGCTTGTCACTCCTTTATTACTTCTTCTTACCGGTCTTGCCTTCCTTGCGGATGATGGTCTCGTAATCATACTTGATGCCCTTGCCCTTATAGGGTTCCGGAGGACGTTTCTCACGGACTTCAGCCGCGAACTGACCAACCTGCTGTTTGTCAGGACCGGAGATGATGATCTGGTTGGGCTGAGGAACATCGATATGGATACCGGGAACTTCAGCAACATTGACAGGATGAGAATAACCCAGAGTCAGCACCAGGGTGTTGCCCTGCTTTGCAGCACGGTAACCGACGCCGTTGACTTCCAGTTTCTTGGAGAAGCCTTCGGAAACGCCGACGACCATGTTGTGGACGAGGGTTCTGGTCAGGCCGTGGAGAGCTTTCATTTCGCTCTCGTCGTTCGGTCTGCTGATTACGATCTGGCCGTTTTCCATAGAAGCGGTCATCTCGGGGCGGATATCTTTCTCAAGGGTTCCCTTGGGGCCTTTAACAGTGATATGGCTGCCGTCGATTTTAACTTCAACGCCGGAGGGAACAGCAATGGGTTTCTTACCGATACGGGACATTCGTGTTTACCTCCTTACCATACAAATGCAAGGACTTCGCCGCCAACGTTCTCTTTGCGGGCTTTCTTATCGGTCATAACGCCCTTGGAAGTAGAAACGATTGCGATGCCGAGGCCTTTCATGACCTTGGGCATATCCTCACAGTTGGAATAAATACGCAGGCCGGGTTTGGAAACTCTGCGCAGGCCGGTGATAACCGGAGTTTTGCCATCGACGTATTTCAGGGTCATACGGATGACGCCCTGTTTACCATCCTCAACTACCTGGAAGCTCTTTACGAAGCCTTCGTCAACCAGGATCTGTGCGATGGACTTTTTCATGTTAGATGCGGGAATATCAACAGTCTCGTGTCTAGCAGAGCTCGCGTTGCGAATGCGAGTCAGCATATCTGCGATAGTGTCGGTGATCTGCATACCATAAACCTCCTTTACTTGGTTTACTTACCAGCTGGCTTTCTTTACGCCGGGAATCTGGCCTTTGTAAGCCAGTTCTCTGAAGCAGATACGGCAGATGCCGTATTTTCTCAGATATGCGTGGGGACGTCCGCAGAGTTTGCATCTGTTATATGCACGGGTGGAGAACTTAGGCTCTCTCTGCTGTTTTAATTTCATCGAAGTTTTAGCCATTGAATTCTACCTCCCTTATTTCTCGAACGGAGCGCCCATCAGGCTGAGCAGCTCGCGGGCTTCCTCGTCGGTTTTTGCGGTGGTGATAAAGCTGATGTCCATGCCGCGGATCTTGTCGATTTTATCGTACTCGATCTCGGGGAAGATCAGCTGTTCCTTCAGACCTACGGTGTAGTTGCCGCGGCCGTCGAAGGAGTTTGCATTGATGCCTCTGAAGTCTCTTACGCGGGGAAGCGCGAGATTGAAGAAGCGATCGATGAATTCATACATTTTCTCGCCGCGAAGGGTAACCTTTGCGCCGATAACCATGCCTTCACGAATCTTGAAGTTTGCAACGGATTTTTTAGCCTTGCAGGTGATGGGCTTCTGACCGGTGATCGCAGCCAGATCCTTAATGACGGCATCCATAACCTTGGCGTTTTCCTTTGCCTCGCCGGCACCTACGTTGATGACGACTTTTTCAACCTTCGGAATCTGCATGACACTTTTGTAGCCGAACTTCTTCATCAGAGCCGGAGCTACGTCGGATTTATAGTAGTCGTTCAGACGAGCCATGTCTTTTTCCTCCATTTAAAGTTTAGAAAGTTTCGCCGCACTTCGCGCAAACGCGAACCTTGGTGCCATCTTCCTTGATTACGTGCCGGGTTCTAACGCCCTTGCCGCACTTGGGGCAAACGGGCATAACCTTGCTTGCGTACAGAGGAGCCTCAGCCTTGACGATACCGCCCTGCTGGCCCATCTGACGGGGTTTCATGTGCTTGGTTGCGATGTTCAGGCCCTCAACGATGACTTTGCCTTCTTTGGGGCTGACAGCGACGACCTTGCCCTGGTTGCCTTTATCCTTGCCGGAGATGATAACTACGTTATCGCCGGTCTTGACGTGCATCTTAGCCATTCCTTAGCACCTCCTGATTAAAGCACTTCCGGTGCGAGAGAAAGAATCTTCATGTATTCTTTTTCACGAAGTTCTCTGGCGACCGGCCCAAAAATACGGGTGCCTCTGGGGTTTTTATCTTCCTTGATCAGGACAGCTGCGTTCTCATCAAATCTGATGTAGGTGCCGTCCTCACGACGAAGTCCCTTTACCGAACGGACGATGACTGCTTTAACAACGTCACCTTTTTTTACAACTCCGCCGGGTGTTGCTTTTTTAACGGAACAAACTACGACGTCGCCGATATTCGCGTATCTTCTCTTAGAGCCGCCAAGCACGCGGATGCACATCAGTTCTTTTGCTCCGGTGTTGTCAGCGACTTTCATGCGAGTCTGCATCTGAATCACAGTGCGTTCCTCCTTTTTAGAGATTTAGAAAGTTGTGATAGGGGGTATCCCCTGTGGGTGAAATCTTTGCTTATTTAGCCTTTTCGATGATCTCGACAACTCTCCATCTCTTATCCTTGGACAGAGGACGAGTTTCCATCAGAGAGACCTTATCGCCAACGTTGCAGGCGTTCATCTCGTCATGCGCTTTAACCTTAACGGTGCGCTTTACGATCTTTTTGTACAGGGGGTGTTTTACGTTGTCGTAGATTGCGACGACGACGGTCTTATCCATCTTGTTGCTGACAACGGTACCAGTCCTGGTTTTTCTTAAGTTTCTTTCCACGGTCTGATCTCCCTTCCTTAGTCAAGCCCGCCAAGAACCGTCATGACGCGGGCGATATCTTTCTTAACCGCCTTAATTCTCATGGGGTTATCAAGCTGATTTACAGCAAGCTGAAAACGCAGGTTGAACAGCTCGGCTTTGAGATCGCTTAACTTGTTCTGGAGTTCAGCCTTGGACATTTCTCTTACGTCTTTTGCTTTCATTCCTGCTCACCAACCGTTTCTTCCTTGCGGACGAATTTAGTCTTGATAGGCAGCTTATGACCTGCAAGACGCATAGCCTCGCGAGCCAGCTCTTCGGAAACGCCGCCGATCTCGAACATAACTCTTCCGGGTTTAACAACTGCTACCCAATACTCAGGAGAACCTTTACCGGAACCCATTCGAGTTTCAGCAGGCTGTTTGGTATAGGGTTTGTCGGGGAAAATCTTGATCCAGACCTGACCGCCACGTTTGATGTAACGGGTCATGGCGATACGAGCCGCCTCGATCTGTGCGGAGCTGATCCAAGCAGACTCGAGAGCCTGCAGACCAAACTCGCCGTGGGTAACGGTATTGCCGCGAAGGGCTTTACCTTTCATGCGTCCTCTCTGCTGACGACGATATTTAACTCTTTTCGGGAGAAGCATTACTTGTTACCTCCTTCCGCATTTCTCGGTCTTCTGTTGCGGGGTCTGTCATTGCGGTCATTTCTGTAAGGTCTTGCGGGCTTCTTGGTAACTTCGCCCTTGAGAACCTCGCCGGTGTAGATCCAGGTCTTAACGCCGATCTTGCCGTAGGTGGTGTGTGCCTCAGCAAAGCCGTAATCGATGTCAGCGCGCAGGGTCTGCAGCGGGATGGTGCCTTCGTTATAAGACTCGCTTCTTGCGATTTCAGCGCCGGCAAGACGACCGGAAACGGAGGTCTTGATACCCTTAGCGCCGAGTCTCATAGCTCTGCCGATTGCCTGTTTCATAGCGCGGCGGAAAGAAATTCTTCTTTCGAGCTGAGAAGCGATGCTCTCTGCAACCAGCTGGGCAGAGAGGTCAGGCTGTTTAACTTCAACGATGTTGATGTGAACCGTTTTGCCGATCATTTTCTCGACCTGAGCGCGCAGTTCGTTGATCTTAGCGCCGCCCTGGCCGATGACCATACCGGGTTTAGCGCAGTGGATATGGATTCTCACCATCTTCGCATCGCGTTCGATCTCGATGCGGGGGATGCCGGCATCTTTCAGGCCCTGTTTGAGGAAGTTACGGATTTTGTAATCTTCTACCAGGGTGTCGCCGAAGGCGTTGCCTTCTGCGTACCAGCGGGAATCCCAATCTTTAATAACTCCAACACGAAGTCCGTGCGGATTTACTTTCTGGCCCATAGTTTACCTCCTCTTAGAGCTTCATTCCTGTTCTTTCAGAACCAGGGTAATGTGCGAAGATCTCTTCAGCACCTTGAATGCACGGCCCTGTGCGCGGGGTCTGATTCTCTTCATGGTAGGACCGGGGCAAACAAAGCACTCGGCAACGTAGAGGTTGCTGGTGTCCATACCGAAGTTATGATCAGCATTTGCGATAGCCGATTTCAGAAGTTTCTGGAGAGGCTCACACGCAGCTTTGGGTGTATATTTCAGAATTGCCATAGCAGTTTCGGTGTCTTTGTTTCTGATCAGGTTCAGAACGACGGAAACTTTTCTCGGAGAGATGCGTACATTTCTCAGGTAAGCTTTAGCTTCCATTCAAAATCCTCCTTTCGGCTATTATTTGCCGTTATTACTGGTCTTGGAACCGTTGTGGCCCTTAAAGGTTCTGGTGGGAGCGAACTCACCCAGTTTGTGGCCTACCATATCTTCGGTAACGTACACCGGAACGTGTTTTCTTCCGTCGTGTACAGCGAATGTATGTCCAACGAATTCAGGGAAAATAGTGGAGGAGCGGCTCCAGGTCTTGACAACCTTCTTCTCGCCGGCCTCGTTCATTGCAGCGACCTTTTTGAAGAGGGATTCTTCAACGTAAGGCCCTTTCTTAATGCTTCTGCCCATGGATCATCTTCCTCCTTCCATTACTTCGCGTTTCTGCGTTTCACGATAAACTTATCGGAGCGCTGATGATGCTTGCGAGTCTTGTAGCCAAGAGTGGGTTTGCCCCAGGGGGTAACAGGTCCGGGACGGCCAACAGGAGATTTGCCTTCGCCGCCGCCGTGGGGATGGTCGTTCGGGTTCATAACAGAGCCGCGTACGGTAGGTCTCCAGCCCATGTGACGTTTACGGCCTGCTTTACCAAGCGAAACGTTCTCATGGTCGATGTTGCTGACCTGACCGATGCAGGCGATGCAGTTGATGTCGATGTTGCGCTGTTCGCCGGAGGGAAGTCTTACGAGAGCGTAGCTGCCTTCCTTAGCCATCAGCTGAGCCATGTTGCCGGCTGCACGGACGAGCTGAGCGCCCTTGCCAGTGTAAAGCTCGATTGCGTAGATGAAGGTACCAACGGGGATATTTGCCAGAGGCAGAGCGTTGCCGGGCTTGATATCAGCGTCAGCGCCGTTTCTGATGATATGGCCGACTTTGATTCCATCGGGAGCGAGGATGTATCTCTTCTCGCCGTCTTCGTACTGAACCAGAGCGATGAATGCGCTGCGGTTGGGATCGTACTCGATGGTCTGAACGGTTGCGTTCATGCCGACTTTATCGCGTTTGAAATCGATAACGCGGTATTTGGTTCTGTTTCCGCCGCCATGATGACGAACGGTGATGCGGCCGTAGTTGTTGCGGCCGGAGGTCTTCTTCATAGGTTCGAGAAGGCTCTTCTCGGGAGCTACTTTGGAAAGACCGGAATAATCGGTGACAGTCATTGTCCGCGTGCCGGGGGTGACAGGCTTAAATGCTTTGATCGCCATTTTATTTCACTCTCCTTCAGGTTTAGCGAGGAACCCCTGCGGTTCCCCATACATCACCGGGATACCGGACTTAACCCGGATCCCTACCCTTTATTACCGGGTATCTAACCGATTCCTTTGGGAACCTTAGATCTATCAGATCATGCCCTCAAAGAACTCAATGGTCTTGGAGTTTTCGGTCAGGGTTACGATCGCCTTTTTCCAATCGGGGCGATAGCCTTCGTTGCGGCCCATTCTCTTGAAACGGCCTCTGACGCTTACGGTGTTGACCTTAGCGACATTAACGTCGAACAGTTCTTCGACCGCATGAGCGATCTCGATCTTGTTGGCATCGTTAGCAACTTTGAAGGTGTACTTTTTCTCTGCTACGCCATACATGGATTTCTCCGTGATGACGGGAGCGAGGATGATATCCTGTGCCTTTTTCATTACGCATATACCTCCTCGATCTTTGCTACTGCTTCCTTAGCAACGATGAACTTATCGCAGCCGAGGACGTCGTAAACATTCAGGGTGTTGACCTGAGCGGTCTTGACACCGGGGATGTTTGCCATGCTCTTGATGACCTTCTCATCCATCTCGGGGAGAACGACGAGAGCCTTGCGGTCAGCGCCGAGCGCCTTGAGCATATTGACCATGGTCTTGGTCTTGAATTCATTTGCCTCGATCTTCTCGACAACGATCATATCGCCGTCCAGAACTTTAGAGGAAAATGCGGATTTCAGTGCAAGTCTCTTTACTTTCTTGTTCAGAGCCAGACGGTAGCTGCGGGGCTTGGGGCCGAGAGCAACGCCGC
>OCJH01000223.1_pt1 | contig 10462 bp, 6 predicted proteins | sample 1538791 | NCBI WGS metagenome assembly OCJH01 (sample SAMN04571726, study PRJEB22368) | human gut metagenome | biome: human gut; material: stool | host: Homo sapiens | place: Luxembourg | collected 2012-12-05 | reverse complement strand
TACACGACGCTCTTCCGATCTCTTGATCATCTGTCGGTCAGGCTTTCAGCGTGCCGACGATCTCATTGACGTCTTTGACGCCATTCTTATCGCACCATGCATCGAGTTCACGGACGATGCGTGCCATGGCGGTCGGGTCAGCGAGGTTTGCCGTACCGACTTGGACGGTCTTCGCACCCGCCATCATGAATTCGACGACGTCCTCGCCGGTCATGACGCCACCCAGCCCGCAGACGGGGATATTGACGGCTTTCGCGACCTGCCAGACCATACGAAGAGCCACGGGCTTGATCGCCGGACCGGAGAGGCCGCCCGTGACGTTGCCGAGGATCGGGGTTCTCGTTCTGGTATCGATAGCGATGCCGAGGAGGGTATTGATGAGAGAGATCGCATCTGCGCCTGCCGCTTCGACAGCTTTGGCGATGGTGACTACGTCAGTCACATTCGGAGAGAGCTTCACGATGACAGGAAGATCTGTCGCATCCTTCACCGCTCTGGTGACAGCCGCTGCCTGCTCGGGGTCCGTGCCGAAGGCTGCACCGCCGACTTTGACATTCGGGCAGGAGATATTGACTTCGAGTGCGGAGATGCCGGGGACGGAGAGGAGTTTCGCGCATTCGGCGTATTCTTCGACAGATTTGCCGACCATGTTCGCGATGTAGGGGCAGCCGAGTTTCTTCACTTCCGGAAGGTAGTGCTCGAGGAAGTACGGCGCGCCCGGATTTTCCAGACCGATGCAGTTCAGCATGCCGGAGGTAGTTTCCGCGATGCGGGTACCGTTATTGCCATTCCATGGCGTCGGTGCAAGACCCTTGCCGGAAATAGCACCGATCTCCTTCATATCGATGAACTTGGCCAGCTCAAGTCCGAAGCCGACGGTGCCGGAGGCACCGATCAACGGACTTGCCATCGGGATGCCAAGGAAATTCACAGCTAAAGAGCTCATAATACGACCTCCTCTGCTTTGAATACGGGGCCATCCACGCAGACTTTGTAGTGACCTTTGCCATCAGCTCTGTCACATACGCAGCCGAGGCAGGTGCCGATGCCGCAGCCCATGCGGCGCTCCATGGAGACTTCGCAGGGGACGTTTGCTTCTTTCGCCATCTGCGCGGTGATACGCATCATGATGCCGGGTCCGCAGACGCAGGCTTCATCGACATTTCCATTCTTAAAGAGCTCGGGGAGGACGGAGACAGAGAATCCTTTGATCCCATAGGAGCCATCGTCGGTGGTGACGATGAGCTCCTTCAGAGTCTTGGGGAAAAGGTCTTTCCAGAAGACTTCTTCCTTGTTGCGTCCGCCGATGACGACGGTCATCTGGCCCGGCTTTGCTTTCCTTGCCATGAAGAGGATCGGCGCGATGCCGACGCCGCCGCCGATACCGACGATATGATTTTTACCCATATCGAAGGCGGTGCCAAGCGGCCCCAAGCAGTCGACCACGTCTCCTGCTTTCAGGTGGGACATGGCTTCGGTGCCCTTGCCGACGATGCGGTAAATAATCTCAAGGATGCCCTTCCCCGGTTCTGTGCCAGCGATAGAGATCGGGCGGCGCAGGATGCAGGTGGGATCATTCACCTTCACATGGATGAACTGACCGGGCTTTGCGTCTTTTGCGATGAGCGGAAGCTCGAGGCGCATGCGCCAGATCGAGGGGCCGACCAGCTCATGGGTGAGGATGCGGCCTTTTTCTACATAGCCTGCCATATCAATTCTCCTTCACATAGTCCTGAATGGCTTCGACATGCGGTTCGCTCGAAGAAGCTGCCATGACGCGCAGGACTTCCTTCGCGGTATCGAGGGAGGTGATGCAGGGGATCGCAAGCTCGACAGCGATGCGGCGCAGGTCATAGCCTTCCTGCTCGATCTGGCTGCCATAGGAAATGGTATTCACGAGCATGTCGACACGGCCGGACTTCAGGTACTTTTCACAGTTCTCGCCTTTTTCATGGATCTTCTTGATGATCTCGACCGGGATGCCGAGTTTTTCGAAATAAGCGCCGGTGCCGGAGGTGCAGATGAGGTGGTAGCCCAGCTCTACGAAGCCTTTGGCGAGTTCGGCAGTTTCCGGCTTATCTCTGTCGGAGACGGTGATGAGGACATTGCCGCCTGCCGGTACGGTAAGATGAGCGGCTACGACAGCCTTGTACAGGGCTTCCTGATAGGTGTGGCCGATGCCCATGACTTCACCGGTGGACTTCATTTCCGGTCCCAGTTTGATCTCTACGAGGCCGAGCTTCGAGAAGGAGAAGACCGGTGCTTTGATCGCGACATAGCCTTTATCCGGGACGAGGCCGAGCGGAAGGCCGGTGTCTTTGAGGCTTTCGCCGAGCGCGATGCGGGTCGCGTATTCGACCATATTGATGCCGGTGATCTTGCTCATGAATGGTACGGTACGGCTGGCTCTCGGATTGACTTCGATGACATAGACCTTGTCTTTGACCACGATGAACTGGATATTCACAAGACCCTTGACGTTCATGGCTTTGGCGATCTCTCTGGTGTAATCGGTCAGTGTCTCGATGATCTCCTGCGAGAGGTGCTGCGGCGGGTAGACAGCGATGGAGTCGCCGGAGTGGACGCCGGAGCGTTCGATCTGTTCCATGATACCCGGGATGCAGACGTCATTGCCATCGGAAATGGCATCGACTTCGACTTCACGGCCGACCATGTACTGGTCGATGAGGACAGGATGTTCATGGGATGCGACAACGGCTTCTTTCAGGTACTGGCGAAGCTCTGCCTGATCGTAAACGATCTGCATCGCGCGGCCGCCAAGGACGTAGCTCGGGCGGACGATGAGCGGGTATTCCAGCTCTTCCGTCTTTGCCATCGCTTCTTCGACGGACTCGACGAGGCAGCCCTTCGGGCGCGCGATACCGAGCTGTCCCATCAGGGTGTCAAAGCGTTCGCGGTCTTCGGCCATATCGATGGATTCATTCGAGGAACCGATGATGCGGATGCCGCGCTTGGCCATCGGGGTCGCCAGGTTGATGGCGGTCTGTCCGCCGAACTGGCAGATGACGCCTTCCGGTTTTTCTTTGTCGATGATTTCGAGGACGTCCTGCTCGGTCAGTGGTTCGAAGTAGAGAGAGTCAGAGGTATCGAAGTCGGTGGATACGGTTTCCGGATTGTTGTTGATGACGATGGATTTCTTCCCTGCTTTGCGCAGTGCCCAAGAGGCATGGACGGAGCAGTAGTCGAATTCGATGCCCTGACCGATGCGAATCGGGCCGGAGCCGAAGACGACGACAGAGCCCTTGCCCTGCGGCTTCACTTCGTCTTCTGCGCCGTAGGTGGAATAGTAGTACGGAGTGTGCGCTTCAAATTCTGCCGCACAGGTGTCGACCATCTTGAAGTCCGGATGGAAATCCAGTTTCTTCTTGAAGTTTTCGACGTCTTTCGGGGTGACTTCAGCGAAATGTGCAATGGCTTCATCCGGCATCTGGATGCGTTTCGCCGCTTTCAGGGTCTCTTCGGTGAGGCCTTCCTTCATGAGGCGGCGTTCAATCTTGATGATGTTCTGGATCTTGTAGATAAAGAAGAGGTCGATCTTGGTGATGCGGTTGATCTCTTCCGGCTCGATGCCGCGGCGCAGGGCTTCGGCAAGGACGAAGATCCTTTCGTTATCAATGCGAGAGAGCAGGCAGCGGATATCATAGAGGGACTGTCCGTCGAGTTTCTTCAGGTGCAGGTAGCCTTCCCCGACTTCCAGCGAGCGGAGGGCTTTCAGGAGCGAGCCTTCGAGCGTGCGGTCGAGTGCCATGACTTCGCCGGTCGCTTTCATCTGGGTACCGATGGCACGATCTGCGAGGGTGAATTTTTCGAATGGCCAGCGCGGGAATTTGCATACGACATAGTCGATGGATGGTTCGAAGCAGGCTTTCGTATTGCCGGTGATGGCATTGGTGATCTCATCGAGATGCAGTCCGAGGGCGATCTTCGCTGCGACTTTCGCGATCGGGTAGCCGGTGGCTTTCGATGCGAGCGCGGAGGAACGGCTGACACGCGGATTGACTTCGATAACATAGTACTGGTTCGTCTTGGTGTCAAGACCGTACTGGACATTGCAGCCGCCTTCGATCTTGAGGTAGCGGATGATGTCAAGAGATGCGGTACGGAGCATCTGATACTGGCCATCGGTCAGCGTCTGTGTTGGAGCGACGACGATGGAGTCGCCGGTATGGACACCGACAGGATCGATATTTTCCATGGCGCAGACGATGATGCAGTTATCCGCACTGTCTCGCATGACTTCGAATTCAACTTCTTTCCAGCCGGCAATGCTGCGTTCTACGAGGATCTGATTGATCGGGGAGAGCTTGATGCCGCGGTTCGCGATTTCTTCCATCTCATAGCGATCATGTGCGATGCCGCCGCCGGTGCCGCCTAAGGTGTATGCCGGACGGATGATGACCGGATAGCCGATCTTATCCGCAAAGGCGATGGCTGGTTCCAGTTCCTCGAAAATTTCAGATTCCGGGACTGGCTGATGGATCTCTTCCATCGCAGCCTTGAAGAGTTCACGGTCTTCCGCATGCTTGATCGCATGGAGAGAAGAGCCTAAGAGCTTCACGCCGTACTGGTCGAGGACGCCGGCATCCGAGAGCTGGACAGCCATGTTGAGGCCGACCTGCCCGCCCAGTGTCGCGAGCAGTGCGTCCGGGCGTTCCTTCTTGATAACTTCTGTCACGAATGGCAGAGTGATCGGTTCGATATAGACACGGTCAGCGATATCCACGTCTGTCATGATGGTGGACGGATTGCTGTTCACCAGGACGACTTCGACGCCCTCTTCACGAAGGGAGCGGCAGGCCTGGGTACCGGCATAGTCAAATTCCGCAGCCTGTCCGATGACGATCGGGCCGCTGCCGATGACGAGGACTTTCTTCACGTCTTTATTGATCATTTTTTGAATTCCTCCATGGCCTTGGTAAATTCGGTGAAGAGATAGAAATTATCCTTCGGTCCCGGGGAGGCTTCCGGATGGTACTGGACAGCCTGGATCGGAAGGGTCTTGTGACGGATGCCTTCGATGGTGCCGTCATTGACGCTTCTGTGGGTGACTTCGATGCATTCCGGAAGGTCGTCATCGGAGATCGCATAGCCATGGTTCTGGCTGGTGATATAGACGCGGCCCGTGCGAAGATCCTTGACCGGGTGGTTCGCTCCGCGGTGTCCGAAAGGCAGCTTGAAGGTATGACCACCGAGTGCTGTCGCGAGCATCTGGATACCAAGGCAGATGCCGAAGATCGGTTTCTTTCCGATGAGCTTCTTGACGGTCTCTACGACGAATGGCACATCCTGCGGATCCCCCGGTCCAGGAGAGAGGAAGATGCCGTCCGGATTTCCTGCCAGCAGCTCTTCGGCAGACGTATGCGCCGGGAAGACATGGACGGTGCAGTCATTGGCCGCAAGCGAGACGAGGATATTCTTTTTCAGGCCGCAGTCGAGAAGGGAGACCTGATATTTCCCGTCACCATAGGTATAGGGATAGTCGGTCGTCACGCGCTCTACCTGATCTCTGTGGAGCGGCTTTGCAAGTTCTTCAGCGATGAATGCAGCGCTTCTGTCTGCCGAAACGATGATCGCTTTCATGACGCCCTGGGTACGGACCATGCGTGTCACGGCACGGGTATCGACATTGTAAAGGCAGGGTACATGGTATCTTTCGATGAAATCGGTGATCTTTTCCTTGCATTCCCAGTTCGACGGATGCTCTGCGATCTGGTCAAGGACGAAGCCTGCTGCTGCCGGCTTTCTATTCTGCATGAAAAGATCATTCGCGCCATAGTTACCGATGAGAGGGTAGGTCAGGGTGAGGATCTGCCCTTCATAGGACGGATCTGTGAAACATTCCTGATAGCCTGTCATGCCGGTATTGAAGACCAGTTCCCCCAGCCCTTCGACAGAGCCTAAGAGGTCGCCTTCGAAGCGGGCGCCGTTTTCCAAAATCAAGAGGCCTTTCATTTGAGCACCTTTCCTTCTTTCATGACAATCTCTCCATCCACGATGGTCATGACCGCTTTGCCTTTCAGCGTCAGCCCTTCATAAGGAGTGAAGAGGGATTTCGTATATAGATCCTTTCCGTGGACAGTCCATTCTTTATTCGGATCGATCAGCGTAATATCTGCCGGAGCGCCTTCTGTCAGGACGCCGCCTTCGATGCCGAGGAGCTTTGCCGGGTTCACACTCATCAGCTCGACGATCTTGTCGATGGTGAAGCCCTCCTGATGGTAGAGCACCGTCAGCGTCGAGGCAAGAGAGGTCTCAAGACCTGCGATGCCGTTCGGCGCACAGTTGAAGGGAACATCCTTTTCTTCATTGCAGTGCGGAGCATGGTCCGTCATGATGGCATCGATGGTGCCATCCTTCAGCCCTTCGATCAGCGCTTTTCTGTCTTCGTCCGTGCGCAGCGGCGGCGCCATTTTGAAAGCCGCTTCATAGTGCTTCAGCCATTCATCGGTGAAATAGAGGTGCTGCGCGGTGACTTCTGTCGAGCAGTTCACACCCTTCGCCTTGGCCTCGCGGATAAGATCGACGGCCTTGCCGCTCGATACATGCGCGATATGGATATGACAGCCGGTCAGCTCCGAAAGGAGCAGGTCGCGAGCGACTGCGATATTTTCCCCTGTCGCCGGACGTCCGGTGACGCCCATCGCATAGGAGACCTTGCCTTCATTCATGAAGCCGTGTCCGCACATCGTCATATCTTCCGCATGGTCGATGACCATCTTGCCGAGCTGATCCGCATACTCCATGGCGCGGCGCATGAAATTCGCACTCTCTACATAGTGTCCGTCATCCGAGAAAGCGACAGCGCCATCCGCTGCCATATCCCCCATTTCTGAGAGCTGCTTGCCTTCGAGATCCTTGGAGATCGAGCCGATCACGGAAACCTTCACGACACCAGTCTCAGCTATGCGGTGCTTCACATCACGCAAAACCGCCGCATTGTCGATGACAGGCTTCGTATTCGCCATAGTCGCGACATGGGTCACGCCCCCGGCAGCCGCTGCCTGTGTGCCTGTATAAATATCTTCCTTGGCTTCCTGTCCCGGTTCACGCAGATGGACATGCATATCGATGAGACCCGGTGTGACGAAAAGTCCCTTCGCATCGATTTCTTCTACCTCTTTGCCAGCCGCGCTGACATTCTGGCCGATTTCCTTGATCTTTCCATCTTCCACCAGGATATTTGTCACTTCATGCTGGTGCTTGGCCGGGTTTACGATGGTACCATTCTTAATTAAGAGCATCAATGTCTTTCCCCTCCGTCAGTGTCAAATATTCCAAAGCCATACGTACAGCTACGCCATTTCTGACTTCTTCCTGAATCCAGGATGCTTCATCGTAGGCTACATCATAACCGATTTCAATGCCTCTGTTCATCGGGCCCGGATGGATCACTGCCACATCCGGCTTGCAAAGTGCAAGGCGCTTCTGATTGATACCGAAAAGGCGTGCATATTCACGGGTCGTCGGGATGAATCCGCCAGCCGCTCTTTCGAGCTGGATACGGAGGATATTGATCGCATCCGCATCCTTCAAAGCCGTCTCCAGATCATCATCCACGATGCAGCCCATCGCTTCCAGTTCCTTCGGGACCAGTGTACGCGGTCCCACCAGATGCACTTCGGCTCCCAGCTTTGTGAAGCCTATGATATCGCTTCTAGCGACACGGGAATGCAGCACGTCACCGATGATGACATACTTCATCCCTTTGATCTTTTTTCCTGCTTCCTTCATGGTGAAGAGTTCCAGAAGTGCCTGGCTCGGATGCGCATGGGCGCCATCGCCTGCATTCAGCACGACCGGTACCTTCACCTTAGGGCTCATGACCTTAGACGCAAAAAGAGCAGCCCCTTCAGAAGAATCACGAATGACCACTGCATCCACTCCCATAGCGGAAACGGTCAGCAATGTGTCTCGCATACTTTCACCCTTCGTCATCGAGCTGCCACTCTTTGTAATGTTGATCACGTCGGCTCCCAAATACTTACCGGCAAGCTCGAAAGAACTACGAGTTCTGGTAGATGCTTCGGAAAACACTGTTACGATAGATTTGCCTTTCAGGAAATCTTTTTTCTTATTGTCAGATAACACAATTTTTTTCATCTGTGCTGCTACTTCTAAGATCCGCTCAATCTCTTCGGCTGTGAAATCAGCTAGCCCAAGAACACTGCGGCCTTGTAGTGAAATCGTGCTCATGCCGGCCTCCTTGAATCAACGCATAGAATGGGATTCTATGATAAATAGTTATCCCTATAATCATAAAGGGTAATTCACACTTTTTCAATAGCATAATGGTATTAAATTTTTATTATGAAAAGAGCTTGGGGTTTAAGAAAGCGCTGACTCGATCGCTCATCCCAATCAACGTTTCCCTAAGCACATATCGTAAAGTTTGAAAGCAGGGATGAGTGACTGGTGACTGGTGGCTAGGGATTAGGCTGGCGATACGAGAAAACCGCTAAGGAAACACTGATTCAATCGTTATCGGATTTCATCCTTGGATTTTTATACAGAGCGAGGAGACAGAGGGCGCGAATAGCGAGCTATTTAAGGAGGATGTCGACGACACTATGTATAAAAATCCATCTGAAATCTGATTCTGTAATTTAATCAGCGTTTCCCTAGTTCAAAATCTCCGCGGCGCTTCCATATTTTTATGCGCCACACCACCCCCGCTGAACCCTCTGAACCTGTAGAACCCGCTCCCCCTCTTTCGCACGCCATCAAAGGACGGCACGCCCCAAAAACTTTCCCTTACCTCTCACTCGCTCCCACCGCCGCCAGAATCACTTGAACGAAAGCGGGCGGGATGAAATCCTTTTCCAGATGGTCGGCGAGCGAGCGCCCGATGATGACGCCTTTATTCCCATAAAGCCATGCAAAATAATAAAACTCCAGCGCTTTCTCATCTCTGGGATTGATATTCGACAATTTCCTTGGCGGATAGTAGCCCTTCGGGATGGCGAGCTTTGCGCCTGCCTTTTTGACAAGCGCCGAGCTCACGAGATTTCCTCCCTCCGTGATATCTGCGATGACCGCATCTAAAAGACGTCGGCCATTCCGAGAAAGGCATGCCTTCACGACATCCATTTCATAGCAGATATAGTCCGTATAAAAGACACCCGCACTCTTTTTGTGCTCCCCCATCACATCGCGATCATAGAGCGAGACGACAGGCACATGGAAGCGGCGGATGAGGGAAGCGATCTTTGAGATCGAGCTCTCGCCCCTCGCATTGATGAGGCAGATGCCATAGTGGTCGAAGCGGATCCCCAGCGTCTTTGCAAATCCAGCAAAGGAACCATACTCTGTCTCACCCTCGACAAGAACCGCCGCCCTCGCATAGAGCGCTTCCTTCACCTCCGGAAAATGCATGATGAGGTGCTTCTCGATTTCCCTGTCAAAATGAAATGAAGCGCCGCAGGCGGCCTGCACCAGCTTCTTCTCATCCCAATAGAGGCGGATGATCTGCCGGTAATCATTCACCAGCGCATCTGTCGAATGCGTCACGACAAAGAGCTGCCCCGAAAGCCCATCGACGCCCAGAAGCGTCTGCACCAGCTTCAAAAAAAACGGCTCCTCATTCGACAGGATCATGTGACAGAAAGAAAGCATCGCCCGCTGCAGGTAAGGATGGAGATGGAGCTCCGGCTCATCTACACTGACGAGCAGGGATAAAAAGCGCCGCCCCTTCGCATCCGTCGTCACCATGTGTTCGAAGGAAATGGCGCGGCTTGCCTTTTTCTTCATCATCTGCATCAGCAGGACAAGCGCCGTCCGCGCCATCAGACAAGCCGTCCGCTGGTACGAAGAACCATCTCCCCTTTCCCCAAACAGCGTCTCAAGCAGTAAAAGCGCCGCCTGCGATGGATGCTCCTTCGGCAGGGAAATCCCGATGCCCTTCTCTCTAAACATCGTCTCCACCTCAGAAATAACCGCCGGGGACTCTGCAAAATAATGCTGCAAAAGAGAAAGCAGCTCTCCCATCGATGCATGAGCCATCATCCTGCGCGGCATCTCACACAGGGAAAAATCGATATAAAAAAGGCATCGCAGGTACTCCAAGGGCAGTTGCCGCCCGCTCGCCTGATCAAAGAGACGTGGCACCACTTCCTGCACCGCCTGCACCAGATAGAGCTCTGCGGTCTCCCCTCCCGCCTCTTCGGCAAGCACCAGCCGTATCTCGATGGGATGGTCTGCATCAAGGAAATCGCCTTCACGGAATCCATACCCATGGCTGATCCATTTCAAGAGGCAAAGGAAATTGCTCTTACCGATATTGTTATCTCCCACCATATAGTTCACCTGTCTGTCAAATTGAAAGACGACATGGCGGAAGGTGCGGTAGTTATCAATGGTCATGGATGAAATATGCATGATCTCCTCCTCAGAAATGCGTTCATGTGCATGCTCTTACCTATATTATATGCATCCTGCCAGCAGA
>OCJH01000204.1_pt1 | contig 10633 bp, 4 predicted proteins | sample 1538791 | NCBI WGS metagenome assembly OCJH01 (sample SAMN04571726, study PRJEB22368) | human gut metagenome | biome: human gut; material: stool | host: Homo sapiens | place: Luxembourg | collected 2012-12-05 | reverse complement strand
CGATCTATCTATGTGAAGATAAAACAAAAATTCAAATAGGAAGGGCGCAGGATTTATGAAGAATCGAAAGAAGCAATTCCTAAAGCTTGGAATCATTCTATTGGCGATTGCTGTTACAGGAACTGTTGCCGGAATCATTCAATATAAAAAGGCAAATCAATTCGATCTTACTGTTGCGGAACACGTAATTAGTAAAGAAGAGTATCTGAACTGTATGAAGGCAGTTGAATATGATACAAAGATACAGATTCAGCAGGAGTATGGCGCTATATATGAAGATGACTTCTGGAAAAAACAGTATGATGGAAAACACGGGTATGAAATTCTGGCGGATAATACAGTAGAAGAGTTGAAACACATTCATGCTGTTTACGATCTTGCAAAAGAACAGGGAGATATCACAGACAGTAGTTATGAAGCACTGGAAAAACGCTGGAAAGATGAAAATGCAGAGCGAAGTGAGAAAGTAGAAAAAGGCGAAGTAATCTACGGGCTTAAAGAATATACGTTTCAGCTTTATCTGGATTATGAAATCAGCACGTTAAAAGAAAAGTACTGTAACGATACCAATCGTGAAGGTATGAAACTGACAGAGGATGAAATACAGGAACACTATCAAAGCCGAGAGTGGATCTTTGGAGACAGCGATGAAAATGCAGACCTTGAGATGGCAAGGATCGCGGTCGAAAGAGAACTGCGTGAGCAGAAGTATGATGATATGATCACGCAGCGTGAAACAGGTTCTCAGGTGGCAGGTAACATGGAGAATGTAAACCGAATAACCTTGAAGAATATACAATAATGGAGGGAGAAAAGCTATGAAGAAAAAATGGATGAGTCGTACGCTGGCTCTTGCGCTTGCTGGAACAACAGTTGCATCAATGGTGCCGACAGTTCCGGTTAATGCAAAGGAGTCTGCTGCGACAGGAACAACCTATTACGTTGATTCAAAAGATGGAAAAGACAGTAATGCTGGAACAGCTGAAAACAAGGCGTTCCAGACACTTAAAAAAGTGAATGAGCTTAACCTTGAGCCGGGAGACACAGTTCTTCTGAAAAAGGGATCTGTATTTGAGGATCAGGCTCTTAAGTTCACAAAAGAGGACAGCGGTACTGCAGAAGCACCGGTGAAGATATCTACTTATGGAGAAGGAGAGAAACCAAAGATCAATACAAATGGTCATGGACAGTGGGAGCTGAATTATGGTAATCCGCTGGATAACCAGAACCATAAATGGAAAGGTACTGTATCCTCCAGTATTTTAATTGAAGATACTGAATACCTTGAAATCGAAGGTCTGGAACTGACCAACGACAGAAAGAGTGCAACAGATACTGAACAAGGTAAAGCGTATAATGATGCATACGCAATGGACAGAACCGGTGTTGCCGGAGTTGCAAAGGATAATGGAACAGTAGATCATATCGTATTGAATGATCTTTATATCCATGATGTAACAGGAAACGTTTATAACAAGCATATGACAAACGGTGGTATCTACTTCATCGTTGCAAAACCAACGAATGAAGGCGAAACAGGAATTGCAAGATATAATGACGTCCAGATTAGAAACTGTTCTTTGAATAAGGTAAACCGTTGGGGAATTGCAGTAGGATATACCTATCAGTGGGGACAGTTCGAAACAGGTGAACTTCCGGATGCAACGATGGCAAAATATGGTTCCTCCAATGTAGTCATCGAGAACAACTATCTGAACCACGTAGGTGGAGATGCAATCACAACCATGTATCTTGACAGACCATTGATTCAGTACAATGTGTCAGAGAACGCAGCTGAACAGATTAATACAACAGATTATGCACAGCAACAGCCAAGACTGGATGCAAATGGAAAAGAGATTGGTAAACAGGACGTTGGAGCAGGACGAGTGGCAGCCGGTATCTGGCCATGGAAATGTAAAAATGCGATTTTCCAGTATAATGAATGTTTTAAAACATTGAATGCCGCAAGTGGTAATGGCGATGGACAGCCTTGGGATGCTGACTATGGTGACGGAACAAACTATCAGTACAACTACAGCCACGGAAATACCGCAAGTACCATCATGTTCTGTGGAGGAAATTCTGTTAACAATACATTCCGTTACAATATCAGTCAGAACGAAGATATGGGACCATTGGACCCGGCAGGTAACTCCGGAAATTGTCAGGTTTACAACAATACGTTCTATATCAAAGAAGGTCTCAATACCATCTGGCACAGAAGCCATGGCAATGGCGGTCCTGTAGATATGGAAAATAATATTTTCTACTTCGCAGGTAATACACCAGTTAATGTAAAGGAATGGAATCCTAGCGGAAATAAAACTTATAGCAATAACTTATATTATAATGTAAAGAATTATCCGAACGATGCAGCTCCTGTAAAAGTAAACGCAGGAACAAAAGTACTTGAGAATGCAGGTTCCGGTCCAGATTCTGTAGCAACAGACAAAGCAGCTAGAAAACACGAAGATCCAACTAAAGAAACAGTATTCGACGGATACAAACTTGCAGAAAAATCTCCGGCAATCAATAAGGGTAAAGTAGTGGTTGACAGAAATGGTTATACGATCGATCACGACTTCTTCGGACATGCGATCACAGCAGTACCGGAAATCGGAGCAGCAGAGAGTGATGTAGTAGCAGACACTCTTATCCTGAGATCTAACGTATATAAAGTTGATGGAACAAACGTAAGTGAGCTTCCGAAGAATACGACAGTAGATGCATTTCTTAAAAATATCATCGTAGATACAGGCGTCAAAGTTACTGTTAAAGACGGTGAGAAAGTACTTGAAGGAACAGATGTTGTAAAGGGAGGAGCAACAATTGTTCTTTCATATGAAGGAAAAACAGATGTAACGTATACAGTCGTTGCAAGTTCTGATAAAGAACTGAAAGCTTCTTACTATGAAGTGAGGGGAACAGAGGTACAAGTTCCTTATACAGAGAAAAATCCAACAACAGTGAAGGAATTGAAGGCGAATCTTACGGTAGCTGATACAGCAACTGTTTCTGTAGTAAATGCTGAAAAAGAACTGGCAGATAAGGATGCAGTAGCAGACGGAATGACACTTCGTATCACAGCGGAAGATGGAACTACGAATGACTATGCGATCAAGCAGAAAAATGAATACAACTGGACGAAGGATTTTATAAACGGACAGCAGGGAAATGTCTGGTTCGGACAGATGAAGGACGGATCCGGTGACTGGGCGAATATGACATCTGTTGATAAAGATGGCTGGCCAAACTGGGCTACTCATACATATTATGGACCTGGTATTGATGATGATCAGCATGTAACTACAGCAAGCAGTCCAGACAAACACGGTTTACTTTCTGCACCGCCAAGCACAAATATCTCAACAGCAATGGCATACAGAGTACCTAAGAGCGGAACAGTATCATTCAAAGTTAGAGATGGAGAGCCATATCTTCGTCAGTCTCCGAACGAAGGCGGAACAGTTACCTTAAGCCTCTATGTAAATGGAACAGAGAAGAAGAACTTGACACTTGAAACCAGTAAAAAGAAAGAAGGAAACTGGGAAAAGGCAGAAGAAATCGAAGTGACTCGGGGTGACATCATCCGTGTAGTAGCAAAATGTAACGGAAACCCAAGCAAACCATCTGCTCATATTACACCGATTATTACTTACGTAGATAAAGCTGCTGCAGATAAAGAAGCCCCAACAGTTCCGGCAGATGTGAAAGCATCTGAGATTGCTCATACAGGAGCAAAGCTCACTTGGACAGCATCTAAAGATAACGTAGAAGTAGCCGGATACAATGTATACCTGAACGATGAGAAAGTAAATGAAGAACTTATCACAGGAACAGAGTATGATCTGGCAGACCTTACAGCAAATACTGAGTACAACGTAACAGTAACAGCAGTGGATGCTGCAGGAAATGAGTCTGAAAAATCAGAAGCAGCGACATTTACAACACTGAAGGGAGCAGACCTTACAGAACTTACAGCAACGATTGCTGAGGCAGAAAAAATTCTTAAAGCAGAAGATAAAGATAAATATTCTGCAGCAGCTCTTGTAGAACTTCAGGAACTTGTGAATGCAGGAAAGCTGTTGACAGCAACATCTACTCAGGAAGCTGTAGATAAGAAGAAAGATGAAATTACAGCAAAACTTGCTGATATTCAGACACAGTTTACAATCACAGCAACAGCAGGTGAAGGTGGAAAGATTGAACTGAAAGACGAGATCAAAGAGAAAGCAAAAGACGAAACAAGTTACGAAACAAAAGCTTATAAGGGAACATCCAAAGTGTTCACAATCACTCCTGACAAGGGATATCATATTGAAAGTATTACAGTGGATGAGACAGACGTAAAAGATATTGTAAAAGAGTATACTTTCAAAGATATAACAGAAGACCACACAATTGCTGTAACATTTGCAAAAGATGGACTTACAGTAGCAAAAGAAAACCTGCTTGCAACAATTAATACAGCAAAAGAAAAACTTGCAGAGAAAGATGCTTATACTCCAGAATCTGTAAAAGAACTTGAAGAAGCTGTAGAAGCTGCACAGAAAGTTTATGATAAGGAAGATTCTACTAAGGAAGAAGTAGACGCAGCAGAGAAAGCGGTCCAGGAAGCACAGAAGGCTCTTGTTAAGAAAGAGACACCGAAGCCGGAAGCACCTGTTAAGAAAGATGAACTGAAAGCTGCAGTAGAAGATGCAACAAAGGTTGTAGGAGATAAAGAGCAGTATACAGAAGAGTCTCTTGCAGCACTTCAGTCAGCAATTGATAAAGCGAATGCAGTACTGGATAATCCAGAAGCAACACAGGCTGAGATCGACGCAGCAGTGAAAGCTGTAAAAGAAGCAAAAGAAGCCCTGAAAGTAAAAGAAGACAAGAAAGACGACAACAATAAGGGCGACGACAGCAATAAGGGTGACAATAAGAAGGATGATGGCAACAGCGGAGCATCCAACAATGGTTCATCTAATGGCGGATCAAACAATAACGGATCATCCAATACAGGATCTACAAATACCGGATCAGGCAACAAGGGTACTACAAGTACTGGAAGTACTACATCACATGCAGTTAAGACTGGAGATACAACAAATGTAGTAACCTGGTTGTTTGCATTAGCAGCATCTGCAGCTGCAGGACTGGGTGTAGTAAAACGTAAAAAAGAGGATTAAGAAATTTATAACCTCGACTTTAAAAGAGGAAAGAATTAGTTAGATCAGGTGGGAATCAGGAGTTACTGATTCCTACCCATAATGATAACGAGGAGGAACGAAATGAGGAAAAAGACCGTATCAATGTTTATGGGCCTTGTTCTTGGAGTGACAACTGTATTTAGTTCAATTGGACCGGCAGTTGTTACTGTATCAGCTGCTGAAAGCGGAGTGACAGATTCTGACTGTACTGATAAGAGTACAAAAGAACCAGAATCAGATAAAGTTGTACCGGATGCGAACCAGTACAAATATCAGAAAGATGAACTTGCAGCATTCTGCCACTTCGGTCCGAATACGTTCAATGAAATTGAGTGGGGAGAGCATTACGGAGATAGAAAGCCGAGTGAAATCTTTACATTGAAAGAGAACTTTGATGCAGACACACTCGTACGTACACTAAAGAATGCAGGATTCAAGAAACTCATTATAACAGCGAAGCATCATGATGGTTTCTGTATCTGGCCGAGTAAATATACAGATTATGATGCAGAGGCAGCAGGGTATAAAGGAGATATTCTTGCGGAGATATCTGCTGCGTGTACAACCTATAATATGGACATGGGACTTTACCTGTCTCCGTGGGATATTCACGAGCCATCTTATGGATATTATGATGAGAATCGTAAACCGACAACCAAGGAAAATGACGTTGATGATTATAACGAATACTATAATAATCAATTAGAAGAAATTCTTGGAAATCAAAAGTACGGCAATAACGGACATTTTGTTGAAGTATGGATGGATGGAGCCAAAGGAAGCGGTGCCAATGCACAGGACTATGAGTTTACAAAATGGTTTGATACAATCCAGAAACACCAGGGAATAAAGGCAGGCAAGGATGCTGACTGTATGTTATTCGGAGCTCAGGCATATACAACCGTTCGCTGGATTGGAAATGAAGACGGTGTAGCTTTTGAGGATACCTGGGCAAAGTCAAATGTCAATTATGACAATAATACTATTGACAGCAATGGAAGTACACCTTATTCCAAAGGATATGAAAATGGTAATAAATGGACAGTTCCGGAGTGTGACGGACGTATTACATCCGGATGGTTCTGGGGAACTCAAAAGAAGACTCCGAAAACAATTACACAGCTTGCTAACATGTACTTTGATTCTGTAGGACATAATGCAACCATGCTTCTGAATGTACCGCCGAATAACCAAGGTACAGTGGATCAGCCGATTCTGAAAAGAATAGAGGAATTTGGTCAGAATGTGGAAGAGTCTTTCAGAACCAATCTGGCAAAAGCAGAAGGAACCACAATTGTAGCATCTGATGTTCGTGGCAATGATGCGAAATTTAAACCGGGCAATGTGGTAGACAGTGACGATTCTACTTACTGGACAACAAATGATGGTAAAACAAGCGGAAGTCTTACTATTAAGTGGAATACAGCGAAAAAGTTTGATGTGGTTTCATTCGAAGAAGCAATTCAGAAAGGACAGCACATCAACAGCTATAAAGTTGAGTACAAAGCGTCTGACGATGCACAGTGGCAGACACTGAAAAGTGGAGTAACTGTTGGTGCAAAGAGACTGGTTAGAACAGCTCCGGTATCAGCAACTCAGGTGAAGATTACAGTAGGAACATCAAACGGAAAAGTACCGATGTTGAGTGAAGTTGGTGTATACAAAGCAAGCGAAGGATTCCAGCTGGCAGGAGCAGCGCCGGAAGGCATGGATACAACAAGTGTTAATGAGACAAGTAAGTTTAAATTTAGCTCCACAGGATGGAATCCTCAGACAGGAAGCCAGTACATCAACGGACAGAATACATGGTCCAATAAAGCAGGTGCAGAGTTTACTTACAAATTTAGCGGAACAAAAGTATATCTGATGGGTACAACAGATCCAGGTCATGGACAAGCGGATGTTTATATTGATGGTAAGCTAGTAGAAACAATTAATACACATGCAGAAAGCAGATCCACAGGAGCAAAAATCTTCGAATCTAAAGATTTAGAGGATAAAGAGCATACATTAAGACTTGTAGCAAAGACAAATGCTGCAATCGGTGTAGAAGCGGCTTACGTAATCAACAATGGTGGCGTAGGAATGATCGAACTTGAGAATTCTGCATACACAATGAATGAAGAATCTTCACTGGATGTAAAAATCAAACGTGTAGGTGGAACAAAAGGAATCATCACAGCTAAGATCCAGCCAAACCCAGGAAGTGCAATCCAGGATGACTTTAATACCGAGTTCTCGCCAACCGTTACATTAGAGGATGGCGTATCAGAAAAAATTGTTAAAGTAGCAGAGACAAGACGAAATACCAATCTGACTGGTGACCGTGTATTCTCAATTGAGCTGACAGAAAAAAAACCGAAAAATGCAATTATCGGATTCAACGGTTCTGCAAGAATCACAATCAAAGATGCAGATGGAATTACAAAAGATAAACTTCAGACATTGGTTACGAATTCAGCGGCGTTGGAAGAACATCTTTATTCAGAAGGATGGGACGCATTTGCTAAAGCACTGAAGACAGCTCAGGAAGTAGTGGAAAATGAGAGTGCAACAGATGCAACAATCAGAAGCGCATACGCAGAACTGGAAAGTGCAAAAAATGCATTAGTAGCACGTGAAAAATATACAGAAGCAGACAGATTCAACTTCTTATGGAAAACAGGAACAAGTGCTAAGCTGGAAGCGGAATTTACGACAGAGTTAAATAATAGCAATGATTCAGATTCTGATCCGAAGTGGCCGATGAAGATTGCAGATAATAGCGATGCAAGTAATGGAAAATTTGTCACAGATATGGCATTCAAAGATGTTTTGAAATATGCTTATCATGCAGACAAAGCAGGCACCTATCATGTGGTTATGAGATATCGCAGTGGATCTGCTGAAAATGAGAAAAATGGTATCAAGATTACAGAAGCAGATGGAAAGATCGCAGAGAAAACAGTTGTAGTTGATCCGACAAAGAATAACGGAAACGTTGTTTTTGGAACTGTAGAATTTGATATTGAAGTAACAACACCTGGAGATGGAATGATCTCTATTACAGCACCGAATACCAATAAAGGTCCTGGAATCGACTACTTCATCATTAGCCCGAAGAGTGTTAAATTAGAAAAATTTGCCATCACAGCTACAGCCGGCGAAGGTGGAACTATCACAGCTGAGAGTCTTACAGAAGGCAAAGTAGACGTAACAGAAGGCGAAAGCGCAACATTTACAATTACTCCGAATTCAGGATATGAAATCGCAGATGTAAAAGTTGATGGAAATTCCGTAGGAAAGAAAACTTCTTACACATTTAGTGATGTGGATAAAGCACATAAAATTGAGGCAACATTTGCATTTGCAAATTATACAGCAGAAAATCCATTTGTATTCCCAGAAACAAAGGGAGTAACAAGCACACTGGAAGCAGAACATGCTACAGAATTGATTAATAGCAATGATTCAGATTCTGATCCGAACTGGCCGCTTACAATTACTTCTGAGAGCTGGGCAAGTAATGGAAAATTCCTGAACTGTATGGCATACAAAGATTATGCTAAGTACGCTTATACAGCAAACGTTCCTGGAATTTATAAAGTAACAGGTACTTATCGTGCAGGAGCACTGAATAAACTTGCATTTTCTGAGGAAGGAAGTAAGATTGAGGCAGCGCAGGTAGATTGTCCGTCAACAAAAGAAGGTAACAACTTAACTGTGAAGACATTCGAACTTAACATTGAAGTAAAAACTGCAGGAGCAGGAACTTTGGTTCTTACAGCACCGGACACAAACAAAGCTCCACAGCTTGATAAACTGGATATTCAATTGATAAGAACTGCAAGTGAAGCAGACCTTACAGAACTTACAGCAACGATTGCTGAGGCAGAAGAAATTATTAACGCAGGAGACAAAGATAAATATTCAGCAACAGCTCTTGTAGAACTTCAGGAGATGGTAAATGCTGGAAAGGCATTCACAGAAAAAACATCTCAGGCAGAGGTAGATGCGAAGAAAGCAGAAATCAAAGCAAAGATTGCTGACATCCAGACACAGTTTACAATCACAGCAACAGCAGGTGAAGGCGGAAAGATTGCACCGGAAGACACAACAACAGTTTATAAGGGAACATCCAAAGTATTCACGATCACTCCTGACAAGGGATACCATATTGAAAGTATTACAGTGGACGGAGAAAATGTAGAAACTATTGCAACAGAGTATGCTTTCGAAGGTATTGTTGCAAATCATACAATTGAAGTAACATTTGCAAAAGATGAGCTTACAATTGCGAAAGAAAATCTGTTAGCAACAATTAATACAGCAAACAAAAAACTTGCAGAGACAGAGCAATACACACCGTCATCTTTGAAAGATCTTGAAGATGCAGTCAAAGCTGCGCAGGCTATTTATGACGATCCAAATGCTGATCAGAATAAAGTAAATGAAGCAAAGACAAATGTAGAAGATAAGATGAAAGCTCTGAAAGCGAAAGCAAAGAAAGATGCTCTGAATCTTGCAATTACAGCAGCAGAAGGCGATGCCGCATTAGTTGACAAATACACAGAAGAGTCTATCGAGAAACTTCAGAAAGCAATCAAAGAAGCAAAAGAAGTATTAGCTGATGAGAATGCATCACAGGAAGAAGTAGACGCAGCAGAGAAAGCAGTCAAAGCAGCACAGAAGGCTCTTGTTGAGAAAGAGACACCGAAGCCGGAGGCACCTGTTAAGAAGGATGAACTGAAAGCAGCAGTAGAAGATGCAACAAAGGTTGTAGGAGATACAGAGCAGTATACAGAAGAGTCCCTTGCAGCACTTCAGGCAGCAATCGATAAAGCCATTGCAGTACTGGATAACCCAGAATCAACACAGGCTGAGATCGACGCAGCAGTGAAATCTGTAAAAGAAGCAAAAGAAGCTTTGAAAGTAAAAGAAGACAAGAAAGACGACAACAATAAGGGCGACGACAAGAAAGACGACAGCAATAAGGGTGACGACAATAAAAAGGATGACAATAAGAAGGATGACAGCAACAGCGGAACATCCAACAATGGTTCATCTAATGGCGGAACATCCAACAAGAATACTACAAGCACTGTCAATAAGACATCAAATGCAGTAAAAACAGGTGATGCAGCAAATGTAGCAGGTGTAGCAGGAGTTGCAATCCTCTGTCTGGCAACAGGAATTGTTGTTGTACTGATTAAAAGAAAGAGAATAAGATAAAATGATTGTAGTTATAAGTCTTATCATGATTCTATCATTTCTGCTAAGCGCAGTAGTTATTATGTGTTTATGTAAAAAATCGATAAACTGGCGTAATGAACAGTGTGGTTATGATTTAGAAGAAAGCATAGAACTGTAAAAAAGAAAATTGGTACAAAAGAAATAACTAATCAGAGAAACCCAGGAGAGATCGGAAGAGCGTCGTGTAGGGAAAGAGTGTAGAT
>OCJH01000186.1_pt1 | contig 10919 bp, 8 predicted proteins | sample 1538791 | NCBI WGS metagenome assembly OCJH01 (sample SAMN04571726, study PRJEB22368) | human gut metagenome | biome: human gut; material: stool | host: Homo sapiens | place: Luxembourg | collected 2012-12-05 | reverse complement strand
GTTCAGACGTGTGCTCTTCCGATCTCTGGAGTAGAATAGATATGGAGGGATCCCCATGAAGCAGAAGACCCGCTGGCACGACGCGCTGGTCCTGGCCGCTGTGCTGTGCGCTGCCTTTCTCATCGTGACCGGCACACAGCAGATCACCGGCCGGATCGATGGCGTTGCATCGATGGTGTTTGTTCTGGCAGTTTTTTTGACCTCGGTCTATACGGATGGTTATGTGTGGGGCGTGGTGGCTTCCCTGATCGGCGTGCTGGCCGTGAATTTTGCGTTCCGCTCCCCTTACTTTGCCTTCAACTTCACTCTGCCGGAAAACCTGTTCTCGGGCATGGCGATGCTGGTGGTGTCCATTATGACCAGCACCCTGACCACCCGCATCAAAAAGCAGGAACAGCTGCGGATGGAGAGCGAGACCGAAAAGATGCGGGCCACCCTGCTGCGGGCCGTCTCCCACGATCTGCGCACGCCCCTTACTTCCATTTACGGGGCCTGTTCCACGGTCATTGAAAATTATGACAGCCTGGAAAAAGAGCAAAAATTAAAACTTCTTGGCGAAGCCTGTTCCGATGCCCAGTGGCTGAACCGGATGGTGGAGAACCTGCTGTCCGTCACCCGCTTTGACGGCGGGCAGGTGGCCGTGCAAAAGACCCCCACCGTGCTGGACGAACTGATCGACACCGTGCTGGTACGGTTCCAGAAGCGCTACCCCAAGGTGCCCGTTACCACCTACCTGCCCGACAGCTTCATCGTGATCCCCATGGACTCGATGCTGATCTCACAGGTGCTGACGAACCTTTTGGAAAATGCCGCCGTCCACGCCGAGGGGATGACCCAGCTGACCCTGCGGGTGTTCACGCTGGGCAGCCGGGCAGTGTTTGAGGTATCGGACAACGGCTGCGGCATTCCGAAGGAGCGCCTGCGCACCCTGTTCACCGGTGTGCTGCCCGCCGATGCCGCGGCCGACAGTGGCAAGCACGGCATGGGCATCGGCCTTTCGGTCTGTGCCGCCATCGTCAAGGCACACGGCGGCGAGATCCAGGCCGAGAGCAAGGTGGGCGAGGGCACCAGCATCCGCTTCTGGCTGGAGACCGAATCGATCGAGACGGAGGAAAACGAAGATGAGCAATAACAAATTCAAGGTTCTGGTCGTGGAAGACGAGGCCAACATCTGCAGCTTTATTGAGACGCTGCTGGAGACCAACGGCTATCAGGCCCTTGTTGCCAACACCTGCGCCATGGGCCAGACCCTGTTCACCTCCCACAATCCGGACCTTATCATCCTGGATCTGGGCCTGCCTGACCGGGACGGGCTGGAGCTCATCCGTTTTGTGCGGCAGAAGTTCCTGACCCCCATCGTCGTGCTCTCGGCCCGCACCACCGAGCAGGACAAGATCGAAGCGCTGGATCTGGGAGCCAACGATTACATCACCAAACCCTTTGGCACCGGCGAGCTGCTGGCCCGGGTGCGCGCCGCCCTGCGCACCAACCGCTTCGGCGTGCTGGGCGGAATGCCCGGCGGCGTGTTCCGGGCACAGGGGCTTGAGATCAACTATGAGCGCCGCAAGGTCTTTGTGGACAGTGCCGAGATCAAGCTGACCCAGACCGAATATAACATCGTGGCCTTCCTCTCGGAACATGCAGGCCGGGTGATGACCTATGCCGCCATCGTGCGGGCCATCTGGGGCGATACCGACTGCGGCAGCACCAAAAAGCTGCAGGTCAACATGGCAAACATCCGCAAAAAGCTGGGCAGCGTGCCCGGCCGCAACACCTATATTCTGAACGAACTGGGCGTGGGATACCGGATGATCGACGAGGACACCGATGCCAGGCCCGAAAGCTGAGGACTGCGTATGCTTCCTGCACTGATCATTTTTCTGCTGACCTATCTTCTGATGCTGGCCCTGCCGCAGTACCGGCCTTTTGCCGCGCTGGGCGGGGCCGCTCTGTTTCTGGCTCTGGGCGCGGCGGGCCTGTGGGACTTTACCCTGATGGATGCCGCCCGGGCTGTGGACTTCAATGTCCTGCTGATGATGGCGGGCACCATGGGCACGGTCTCCCTCTTTATTGAGAGCAGGATGCCCGCCCGGCTGGCCGAGCTGCTCATCGTGCGGGTGCCCAATGTGAAATGGGCCGTGTGTATGCTGGCCCTTTTTGCCGGGGTCATCAGCGCCTTTGTGGACAATGTTGCCACGGTGCTCATGGTGGCCCCTGTGGGCCTTGCCATTGCCCGCAAGCTCAAGATCTCCCCCGTGCCCGTCCTCATTTCCATTGCGGTCTCCTCCAACCTGCAGGGAGCCGCCACCCTTGTGGGCGACACCACCAGCATCCTGCTGGGCGGCTTTGCGGAGATGAACTTCTTCCATTTCTTCTGGATGGAGGGCAGGCCCGGCATCTTCTTCGGGGTGGAGCTGGGGGCGCTGGCCTCTCTGGGCGTGCTGCTGTTCACCTTCCGGCACGAGACCCAGCCCATCTCGGCCACGGTGGAGACCGAGGTCACCGACACGGTTCCCTCCGCCCTGATGCTGCTGACGGTGGGCCTGCTCATCGCGGCCTCCTTCCTGCCCCAGCCTGCGGGCGGTCTGCCGCTGGCGCTCTATGGCCTGCGCAGCGGGCTGATCTGTGCAGGGGTCTGCCTGTTCGGCATCCTGCGCGCCTGCCTGCGCCTCCGCTCGTTCGCGCCGTTCCGGCTGGCGGCCCGGGAGCTGGACTGTGACACCCTGCTGCTGTTGTTCGGGCTGTTCATCCTGATCGAGGGCATCCGCAAGGCCGGGGTCATCGATGCCGCCGCCCAGCTGTTCTACACCCTCTCCGGTGATGACCCCTTCCGGCTCTATACCCTGCTGGTATTCGTCTCGGTGGGCCTTTCTGCCTTCATCGACAACATCCCCTATGTGGCCACCATGCTGCCGGTGGTGCAGGGCATTGCCGGGCTGATGAACGGCGGTGCAGGCTTCCCGCCCGAGCTGTTTTATTTCGGCCTGCTCACGGGCGCAACTCTGGGCGGCAACCTGACCCCCATTGGCGCTTCGGCCAACATTGCAGCCATCGGCATCCTGCGCAAGCAGGGTGAGCAGGTGCGCACCCGTGATTTCCTGCGCATCGGCATCCCGTTCACGCTGGCAGCCGTCCTGACGGGCTATGTGTATCTCTGGCTGGTGTGGGGCGCATAAGCGCTGCCATGGCCGTGCGAGTGCCGGCCGCCTGCAAATTCGATCCTGCTGAACCGAAGGCCTGCGTGCCAAAGCAGCAACAAAAAACGCGCCGCGTCCAACGACACAGCGCGTTTTTTTATTTATTCCAACCCGATCTGCTGGGCGTATTCTTCCAGCAGCTCCCGCTCCAGGAAGGGGGTTTTCACGCCCTCACGGTCGCGGTAGGTCTCGTGGCCCTTGCCGATGACGGCGATCAGGTCGCCCTCCTGAGCGTGATCCACAGCGTAGTGGAGCGCGTCCAGACGGTCGGGGATCTCCACAAACTTGGCATCGGGGTTGCCCTTGTTCATGCCCACCCGGATATCGGCGAGGATGTCCTCGATCTTCTCAAAGCGGTTGTTGTCCTCGGTCAGGATGGAGAAGTCCGCCATTTTGGCACAGGTCTCGCCCATGCCATAGCGGCGCAGCTTGGAGCGGTTGCCGCCGCAGCCGAACACCACCACCAGCCGGTGGGGGTGATAGGCCCGCAGGGTGGTGAGCAGGCTCTCGGTGGAGACCTCGTTGTGGGCGTAGTCCAGCAGGATGGTAAACTTTTTGCTGATGGGCACCAGCTCCACGCGGCCCTTGACCACGCACTTGCCCAGACCCTCATGGATGGCGGCATCGGGCAGGCCCAGCACCTTGCCCACGGCCAGGGCGGCCAGCGCGTTGTAGACGCTGAACTCGCCGGGCATGTTCACCCTGACATCCATATTGTCTCTGCCGGAGACGTGGAACGCCACGCCCAGAAAATCGTGGGTGCGCAGCAGCTCACAGCCCTCGGCGCGGTAGTCGGCCTTTTCACTGCGGCCATAGGTCACCAGCTTGCAGGTGTGGCCTTCCAGCAGGGCTTCGGTGTTCTCGTCATCGATGTTCACCACGCCCACATCACACCGCCGGAAGAGCTGCCCCTTCCAGCTGCGGTACTCCTCAAAGGTCTTGTGCTCACCGGGGCCGATGTGGTCGGGGGAAAGGTTGGTGAACACACCAATATCATAGTGCACCCCCGCCACACGGTCCATCATCAGGCCCTGGCTGGACACCTCCATCAGGGCCACGTCGCAGCCTGCGTCCAGAAACTGGCGGAAGGTCTTTTGCAGCTCGTAGCTCTCAGGGGTGGTGTTGGCGGTCTCCTGATGACGGCCCATGAAATAGATGCCGTTGGTGCCGATCATGCCGACCTTTTTCCCGGCAGCTTCCAGCACGCTCTTGATCATGTGGGTGGTGGTGGTCTTGCCCTTGGTACCGGTCACGCCGATCATGGTCATCTGGCGGGAGGGGTTGCCAAAGAGGTTGCCGCTCATCAGCGCCATGGCATAGCGGCTGCTCTCCACCTTGACCACGGTCACACCGGGCATGGCAGAAAGGTCGATGTCGTGCTGGATGACCAGCACGCTCACGCCCTTGGCGGCGCAGTCCGCGGCAAACTCGTGGCTGTCACGCTGGGTGCCCACGATGCAGACAAAGGCAAGGCCCGGGGCCGCCTTCCGGCTGTCGTAGATGATGTCCTGCACTTCGGTATCCAGGCTGCCCTGCACCAGCGTAAAGGGCACGCCTTCCAGTAATTGTTCCAGCTTCATAACATTACACGCTCCTCATTGGGTCGTTTGGGTTTGGTTTGCATCGCCCGTTGCCGGGGTCGTTCCCTCGTCGGGAGTCGGCTGTGCCGTCGGTCCGGCTTCGGGTCCTGCCGGGGCCGCGGCGGTATCCGTTGGTGTTTCGGCAGCGGCATCTGCGGCGGCTTCGCCCTCTGCCGGGACAGTGTCGTCTGTGGCAGTGCCGTCTGTGGCCGTGTCTTCTGCCGTCTCACCGGTCACACCTTCTTCGGCGGGTGTTTCCTCCACCGGTTCAGGCACGATGTAGCCGGAGGGCAGCTCCGGCTCGCCCTGTGCAAAGGTGAACTTGCGGGTGCTGGACATGCTGATATGGGTGAAGTCCAGCTTTCCGGTGTCGGTCGCGGCACAGCCCTTGCCGTCCTCATTCAGCAGGACGTGCTTTGCCAGCTTGAGCTTATATTCCAGCTCGTTCAGGGTGCCCAGCCAGACACTGATGCGGTCCTGATAGAGGAAGGCCATCTCGTCCACATCCGCAAACTCGATGCGGGTCACGTCGGCGCTCATGCCTGCGGCATCCAGCGCAGCCAGCAGGGTGTTCAGGCTTTCCAGTCGCTGGTCCGCCTCCTCCGCAACAGTGCCGGAGGCGCTGCTGTCGGCGGCGCTGTCCGGGGTGCTGTCGGCCTTGGGCTCCGCCGCAAAGGTCAGCTGTTCGCCGGGCTCGGCAGAGACCGGTTCGCCGCCGTACAGAGTGGGCAGACCGGCAGGCTGGGCAGAATCCTTTTCCAGGATCTTCAGGCCGCCCGAGAGGGTCAGCCAGCCGGAGGAGGTCTGCATGGCCCAGGCAGGCTGGGCTTCTGTTACCCGCACCACCACAGTGCCGGGGTAATCCCGCTCCACCCGGATATCCTCCAGCATGGGGAACACTTTTTCCAGCGCGGCGGCCTTGCTGCCGGGGTCAAAACTGAAGATATTCTCTTCCAGATGGACATCCAGCGCCTGCAGGATCTGGTCGCTGGTATAGCCGCCGGCCTCCTGCACCACACCGTCCGCTGTCTGCACCTGAATGGAGCTGATCTTGAACAGCATCGTCACGGTGAGGTAGACCCCCGCGCCGATGACGCAGAGCAGCATGACAAGGGCCGTGAGCCGCCGCATGAGCCTGCGCCGCCGGATGGCGGCCCGGGTCAGCTTCCGCTTTTTCCTGCCCTCCCGCCGGACGGGGTCACGCCGGGCGTTCTGCCCCTGCACCGGCCGCATCCGCTGGCCGCTGCGGCTCTGGGCGTTCTGCGGGCGGCGCTGGGTGTTCCGGTTCTGGCTGCTGGCCGGGCGGCGGTTCCGCTGATTGCCCCCGGAGGTGCGCCGCTGGCCGTTCTGCCCACCGCGGGGGCGCTGTGCGCCGCTCTGGCTGCTCCGCCCGCCGGTGGGAAAGGTGATGCTGTTGTCCGGGTAGGATCCGTAGTTCACCGTGCGCTCCGTATACCGGCTGGGGCGGGGCGCATCGGGGTCATAATTGGGGTTCGTGATGGGGTGGCCGCCGGAGGAATATCCTGCGTACCCGCTGTACCCCAGGTCACTGCCTGCACCCACGCTGCTGCGGCGCTGGGTGCTCTGCCCGCCGCGCCGGTCATCCCGGGCCTGATCGTAGGCCCGGCGGCGCTTGCGGTTCCGGCTGTTCCGGTCATTCTGCGGCATCCGGCTGCACCTCCTTTCCTCTGTTTTTTCCTTCCGTTACGGGGTCTTGACCAGCTTGAGCAGGGCATCCGCAATGCGGTCCAGGCTGTCGTCCACCGACAGGCTCCGGGCATTGCGGCCCATCTCAGCCAGCTTGCCGGGCTGGGCCAGCATCCCGGAAACGGTCTGCACCAGCTTTTCGCCGGTCAGGTCTTTTTCCTCAATGACCACAGCAGCGCCGGCCTTCTGCAGCTCCATGGCGTTGTAATACTGGTGGTTCTCTGCCACGTTGGGGCTGGGGATGAGCACAGCGGCACGGCCCACAGCCTCCAGCTCGGCCAGTGTCAGGGCACCGGCGCGGCTGATGACAAGGTCCGCTGCTGCCAGCAGCTCGGGCATATTGTTGATGTATTCCTTCACCACAAGGCTCTCGCCGGGGGCAAAGCCCTTTTCCTTTTCCAGATCCTGAAACAGCTGCACGCCGTACTGACCGGTGGCATGGAGATGGAGGACGGGCTTGTGGTTCTTCTGCTCCCAGGCGCAGAGGTCGGCCACCACCTCGTTCACGCGGCGGGCACCCAGACTGCCGCCGAAGGAAAGGATCACGGTGCGGTCGCCTGCGCCCAGTTCGGCACGGATGGCTTCCCGGTTCTTCGCCTGGGTGAACACCTCAGGCCGGACAGGGTTGCCCACCACGATGGTCTTTTCGGGTGCGCCCAGCTTTTCCACGGCGGCGGGCACAGCGGCGAACACGATGTCCACATCCGGGGCCAGCAGCTTGTTGGTCACACCGGGAAAGGCGTTCTGCTCATGCAGGGCGGTCTTGATGCCCTGTCTGGCGGCGCAGCGCACCACCGGGCCGGACACATAGCCGCCGCAGCCAATGACCAGGTCGGGCTGGATGTCCTTCATCATCTTTTTGGCCTTGGGGCCGGAGAGTGCCAGATTCCACAGGGTAATGATGTTCCGCTTGATATTGTTCAGGCTCAGCTTCCGCTGAAAGCCGGTGATCTCGATGTGATGGAAGGGATAGCCCGCCTGTGTGACCAGACGGTACTCCATGCCCTCCTTCCGGCCCGCAAAATGGATCTCGGCAGTGGGGTCGGCCTTTTTGATGGCTCCCGCAATGGCCAGAGCCGGGTTGATGTGGCCGGCAGTGCCGCCGGCTGCAATGAGTACACGCATCTTGGTTCCTCCTTACTGTTCTGTCTGCGCTCTGCGTGCGGTATCCAGCACAATGGTCTTTGCCTTGCGCTGGCGCTCCCGCTCGGCGTGGGCTTCCTCCCGTTCCAGACGGGCCCGTTCGCCGTTGCGTCCGATATTGACCATAACGCCCATCTCGGCCAGCAGCAGGATCAGACTGGTGCCGCCGGAGGAGAAGAAGGGCAGCGAAATGCCGGTGTTGGGCAGGGTGTTGGTGACAACGGCAATGTTGCAGAACACCTGCCAGGCGATCTGCGCCATGATGCCGATGCCCACCAGCGTACAGAACCGGTTTTCGGCATGGAAGGCGATCCAGAAGCCCTGCACCAGAAAGAGGACGAACAGCACGATGACGATCACCGCGCCGACGAAGCCCAGTTCCTCGCACACGACACTGAAGATAAAGTCGTTGGTGCTCTCCGGCAGCCAGAGCTGCTTTTCGATGCTGTTGCCAAGGCCCAGCCCCGTGGCACCGCCTGAGCCGATGGCGTACAGGCTCTGCTTGGTCTGGCTGGTCATCCGGTCAAGATCCTGCGTCCAGCCATCCAGACGGCTCTGCAGGTAGTCGATGGAGTCCACGTGCTTCAGCAAAGTCTCCAGCAGGAACAGCGCGGCACCGGCACAGCCCCAGGTAATGATACCGCCGCTGCCGCCCAGCAGCAGGATGGTGCCCACGATGGCCGTGGTCAGCAGGATGCCCGACATGTGGGGCTCCAGCACCAGCAGGATCAGGACAGGCACCAGCCACAGGATGGGCCGGATGAGCTCCACCACGATGCTGTGGTGGACCCACTTGCGCAGGGGCACCTCGCCGAATCTGACCTGCGGGGTCCTGGCGGCGATGTCTGCCGTGAGCAGGATCATCTCAAACTTTGCAACCTCGGAGGCCTGTAAGGTCAGGCCGCCGAAGCTGATCCACCGGCGGCAGCCGTTGATGGGGCTGCTGAACAGCACCAGCACCAGCAGCATCAGGCAGACAACATAGCCCAGCTTGACCATTCTGCGCAGGAAACGGTGGTCAAAATAGGAGAACAGGAACATCATGCCCAGGCCCAGCACCGTGCAGAGCAGCTGGGATTTGATGTAATGGAAGCTGTCCCCAAAGCGGAGATAGCCCGTGGTATAGCTTGCACTGAACAGCATGACCAGCCCGAACACCATGATGATGGCCAGGGTCGCCATCCAGTTGAGCAGGATGGGCGGCCAGGGGCCGGGGTCCCGCTGAAAGACGGAAAACGGCTCTGCTTTTTTTCTGTGGAGTGTTGCCAAACTGCACCCCTCCTTAACTGATTTTTGCCAGCTGAACGGTCAGCGCCACGCCCAGCATGGCAATGACACAAAAGGTATAAAAGATCTGTTCCGCGCTCTGGCCCCGCAGCTCCAGCCAGCGGTGGAGCGGTGCCGAGCGGAACAGCTGCCTGCGGCCCCGGCTGGCCTTGCAGACCAGGATCTGCAGGGCCACCATGCCGCCCTCCAGCCAGAAGGGCAGGGCCAGCGGCAGGGTGAGGTCAGGCCAGCCGATGCACAGGGGAACGCACCCCAGCATCCCGGCCAGAAACAGGCTGCCCACGCTGCCCAGCCGCAGCTTTGCGGGCGGGAAGTTCCAGAGCAGGAAGGCCATCAGGGAACCGGCCAGTGCGGCGGGCAGAACGCCCAGCGGGAACCAGCCCAGCAGGGTCATCACCCCCATCAGGCCCAGCATGGCCGCAAAGGACGTGCCGCAGACGATGCCGTCCATGCCATCGGCAATGCGGGCACACTCGGCCAGTGCGACCAGCAGCCCTTCCCACAGCAGCGGGGCGGCAATGCCCAGATCGACATAGCCCACACCCGGCAGGGTGATCCCGGCTGCAAGGCAGCCTTTGGCTCCCAGCAGCACCAGCACCACGGCACCGGCAGCGGTTTCCAGCCCAAGGCGGGTGTGCCGCCGCAGGCCCAGCACAGAACGGCTGCGGATGCGGGCCAGATCCTCCAGCAGGCCCACGCCGCCAAAGAGCAAAGCTCCCAGCAGCGCTGTGAGCAGCCGGACCGAGAACAGGCTCTCGGCCCCCAGCAGCTCAGGCTGAGCCACACAGGCGGCTGTCCAGCCCACGCCCACAGCAGCCAGCACCCCCACCATCAGGCAGAGCCCGCCCATGGTGGGGGCCTGCGGCGGGCGCTCCGGCTCGGCATCCGGTGCTTCCTGCCTGGGTGCCTGCCGGGCCTTGGGCTCATCCCAGCGTCCCTGGAACGCCCGCAGCAGCGGCACCATCAGATTCCCGAGCGCCGCCGTGAGGAAGAACCCCAGCGTTGAGGCGGCGATCAAGGCGAAACGAATCATAGCTCGATGTTACTCCTTGTAAAAGATCTCCAGCACTTTTTCCAGTGCCATGCCGCGGCTGGCCTTGACCAGCAGGGCATCGCCGGGCTGCATTTTGTTCAGCAGGGCATCGGCGGCCTGAGCGTAGGTGTCGGCATGGAGGGTGGGCAGCCCCTTGGCGGCAGCCACCACAGCAATGCGCTTGGCCTGCTCGCCATAGGTGACGAGGTAGTCCACCTTGTTCTCCACGGCCTGACGGCCCACCTCCTCGTGGGCGGCGCGGCTGATATCGCCCAGCTCCAGCATATCGCCCAGCAGGGCAAAGCGGCGCTTGCAGGGATACTCCCTGAACATGGCCAGCGCGGCCTTCATGCTGTCGGGGTTGGCATTATAGCAATCCTCAATGACATCCACGCCTCTGACGTGCACCACCTTCTGGCGCATCCCGGTCTGCTCAAAGTCGGCCAGACCGGCAATGACCCGGCGGGCATTCAGCCCCAGACGGGTGGCGGCGCAGTAGGCAGCCAGTGCGTTGGCCACATTATGCCGGCCCATGGCGGGGATCTTTACGAGGAAAGTCCCCTCCTCGTGATCCTCCAGCACAAAGCTCATGCCCTTTTCATCCTGCTGGATGGACAGGGCACAGACATCAGCGTTCTCATCGCCCAGGCTGAACCAGACCGGGCGGACATGGTCGGGCAGAACGGCCTTGCGCAGGAAGGGGTCGTCCCCGTTCAGCACCAGCGGAGCACCCTCCGGCAGACCGGCGCAGATCTCCAGCTTTGCCTTGCAGATGTTCTCCTGACTGCCCAGATTGCCGATGTGGGACACCCCGATGCAGGTGATGATGCCTACATCCGGGCGGGCGCACTTGCTCAGGCGCTCGATCTCCCCGGCGTGGCTCATTCCCATCTCCACCACGGCGTACTGGGTCTCTTTGCCGATGCGGAACATGGTGCGGGGCAGGCCCAGCTCATTGTTCTGGTTGCCCTC
>OCJH01000175.1_pt1 | contig 11063 bp, 9 predicted proteins | sample 1538791 | NCBI WGS metagenome assembly OCJH01 (sample SAMN04571726, study PRJEB22368) | human gut metagenome | biome: human gut; material: stool | host: Homo sapiens | place: Luxembourg | collected 2012-12-05 | reverse complement strand
CCAGTCATAGTCATTAGTGCTGGAAAGAAGATCGGTCTTACCAGCAACTACGGCATCAACAACAGACTTGTCGCAGCCATGAAATCCTATTACTAGGTTGGAGCGCCTTGAATATAAAGACTTATCCATAATTATCTCAAATGTGGTGCAACTTCTCCATTAGGTAAAAGAATTCCTGCCCTAATTAAAAAGGCACGTGCTGCTTCTTTACTGGCAGTAGAAGCCTTTCTTGCAGCCTCTAATCTTTCTTGTCTTTTGCTATCAAATAAATCCATATTCTACCTCCTTGTTTTAAAAGTTGAACATTTCTTCTGCAAAGATTATGCAAACGAGCGCAATGTAAGTTTGCTTACAAATTGCCGAGCGCCACTAATCTTCTGCAAAGATACGCTTTTCTTCTGAAAGATGCAAGGAATTATTGAAAAATGTTTGAGAATGAGGGAAATAAACAGAAGAATTAAAACCCCGGGGTCATCACCAGCATCGAATAATCTGGGAGAGGGCCTTACCGGGACTGCGCTGCAAAGATAATAATTAAAATGGAATATACTAAAGATCTTTTCGAAAAATTACGTCCGGACGTATCTGTTGCTACGTCCCGACGCGTCTGTTGCTACATCGGGACGTATCAAATGCTACATCGGGACGTAATTTTTGCTGCATCGTGTTAGAAGTTTTTCGGGAAAAGTTTTGGAGATTAGGAGATAAAGTATTATCTTTGCCATCAGATTCAAAAACGAATAATCAAACTGAGTTATGATAGTAAGACCAAAGCGCATTTATCGCAAGCGCATACCATACGGCATGCAGAATTTTGAGGATGTCATAAAAGAGGATTGTTACTATGTGGACAAGACTTCTTTCATCGAGCAAATAGAAGAATCCAATATGTATTTCCTCTTCATTCGCCCTCGCCGTTTCGGCAAGACACTTACCCTCTCCATGCTTGAGAATTACTATGACATCAATAAGAAAGACAAGTTTGATGAAATCTTTGGCAAGCTATACATCGGGCAGAATCCTACACCAGAGCATAGTACATATCTCATCATCCGCCTCAATTTCGCCGAGGTGGCAGCAGGATTGGATGATTATAAGGATGGATTGGACAACCATTGTAGCCTTGTATTCAATTTCTTTTGTGACATCTATGCACATATTCTTCCTGCTGGTACCAAGGCAGGATTACAACAGGAGCCTGATGCGGTATCCAAGTTGAGGTTTCTTTGCCAGAAATGCCAGGAGGTGGGAAAGAAGATTTATCTCTTCATCGATGAGTACGACTACTTCACCAACATGATTCTTGCCCATGAGGAGCATCTTATGAGGTATCGCAACCAGACCCACGGAGAGGGATACTTGCGCCAGTTCTTCAACACCATCAAGGGTACGGCTGGCAATACTCTGGGCAGAGTGTTCGTCACGGGAGTAAGCCCTGTGACCATGGATGACCTGACCAGCGGATTCAATATCGGAACCAACTACTCGCTCTCATCTGACTTCAATGAGATGGCGGGATTTACCGAGGAAGAAGTGAGAGAGATGCTGGATTATTACGGCAGCGTCCTGCCATTCAATCACACTACCGATGAGCTGATCAAGGTGATGAAGCCTTGGTACGACAACTATTGCTTTGCAGAGGAGAGATATGGTGAGACCACCATGTACAACTCGATGATGGTGCTCTACTTCGTAGACAACTATATTGACTACGAATACCAAATCCCTAAGAAGATGGTAGAGACCAACATCCGTATCGACTATGACAAGTTGCGAATGCTCATCCGCCACGACAAGGAGTTCGCCCACGATGCCAGCATCATCCAGCAGTTGGTAACCCAGGGATTCGTGATAGGCACGCTCAACGAGAACTTCCCTGCCGAGCGAATCAACGACCCAGACAACTTCCTCAGCCTGCTGTTCTATTTCGGCATGGTGACGATAGACGGAACATACAAGGGTGAGACCAAGTTCATCATCCCGAATGAGGTGGTGCGAGACCAGATGTACACCTACCTGCTCGACACCTACAAGGAGAACGACTTGGTATATGATAGATATAGCAAGGGTAAACTGGAGAGCAAACTGGCATACGATGGACAATTCAAGCCATACTTTGAGTATATCGCCGACTGCCTGAAGAAGTACTCCTCCCAGCGAGACAAGCAGAAGGGAGAGGCTTTCGTGCATGGCTTCACCTTGGCGATGACAAGCCAGAACAAGTTCTATCGCCCTATCTCTGAGCTGGACAATGACGGCGGCTATGCCGACATCTTCCTCTCTCCGCTCTGTGACATCTACAAGGACATGGTAGATTCATATATCATCGAGTTGAAATATAGCAAGAGCCAAACCACAGATGAGCAAGTGAAAAAGCTCTTCGAGGAGGCTTCAGCTCAAATCTCTCGCTATGCGGACAGTGATATGGTCAGAGAGGCAGTAAAGACTACAAAGCTCCACAAGCTGGTGGTTATCTACCGCGGAGCGGAAATGGTGGCTTGCGAGGAGATATAAAACTGTTTCAACCATACAGGTCGAAAATGTTTGAGAGAGATAAAAAGAAAATTTTCGACGACCTCTATTGTTTGACCTTTCGATCTACATGCAGTGATTACAAAGTCACAATTCATTTGTAGTATTTCGGTTCAGGGGAGATTGTCCGTGTATAGACAATCTCTCCTGAGCCCATAACTGGGAGGTCAGGTTTGTTACCTGCCCAATAACAAGAATGCCCTATACAAACAATATATCCATTATCCCATTCCTTGATCTCTGTGTATCGTTTGAGGCATTTAGGAGTACGAAATCGGATATTACTATTGCCATATCGAAAAGAAGTCATATCTCCGTTGTTAGAGAGCAACGCTTCTGATGAAAGATTCTTGTTGTCCATATTTACCTCCTTATTTTAAATTATTCAGCATTATTTATTTTTCATTGCCCTGCGTTCAAAATCACAATTCGTGATTGCGCTTTCTTCAATAAGGCCAAAAAGTCTATAAACTTTTCTTTTGTCCACGTTTCCATTCTATGGCCTGTTCTGTCAACCTATATTGTTGGCGAGGATGGTTTGGAATATCAGGATATTTACGCTCTATAGCCCCTTCGTCGAGGGCTGGCAAAATATAGGTTGTCCTAAATCTCAGTCGGCTCTTTAATCCACAAGTTTTCATCATTTCCCCTGTTGATAAATAATCTTCAGAAACAGCTAGAATTAAATCTTTAACTTGGTTCGTACTTGGTTCGTACTTGGTTCGTACTTGGTTCAAATTTAATCCCAGTTGCATCCCCACAGGAGTCTTCATCGGATCGGTTACAGGCCGCACGAATGTCACGCAAATGAAGCCACCGTTGATGCTCCACTTCGGTTCTGGAGCATTCTGTGCCTTGCAAGCCTCCATGATACGGAATGCGCCAGACCCCCAACTTTCAAGGAAAGTGGTGCGGTAAAGCACTTCCGCCATGATGGGATTGTATGGATAGGAACTGTGTGACTGTTTGATTGTTTCTGTGTTGAGTTGTGGCGGCAATACACCAGGATTCTCAATCTCTATGCGGTCATCATATATGGCAATACTTGGCGTAAGGTTGTACTTCTCGAACTGCCTATGACAAAGGCTGTTTGTAAGGGCTTCCCTCAACGCTTCGGCTGGCACCTCCATATTTTCCTCACGACGGAAGCCAACAATTTTGCCACTCATGTTCAGGTGCTTCAAGAAGAAAGCCATACCGGCATCAAGCAGTTGGAAGAAATTTCCTTCCACCCTTTGGTTGTCGATGAACTCTATCTTATTGATTCCGCGGAAACGAGCCAAACGCAGCTGCATCTGCGTGTAGCCCCTTAATTTGGTGGAAAACAGGGCGGCAGCAGCGTTATTGGGAACGCCATCGTTCATTAGTTCAAGTTTTCTGAGTACATCCGAAAGAGGCTCTGTCAAAGCTGTGGCTGGCATGCGGTTCTTCTCCACGCCGAGCCGTATAGCTCCCCTGATGAGTTTCTCGTCCATATCATCAATGGTTATGTCATCAGCCGACTGTCTCTCCCAGGCATAATAGTTTGGTTTGTTGGCACGCAGCCGTTCCTCAAACATATTGCGAGGCATCAGCTTCGTGGTACTTTCAACCTTATAATATGGGCTACCATGATAGGTATAAGGTGCCGTTCCCCAAACGAATGCTTCGAAATACATTGCTATGACTTGACAGCCTAGTCTATCGGGCACGTCTATGTATTGAATGTCAATCGAAACTGCTGGTTCGAGACCACTCAACGCTTGGGCTATCTCTCTTTGTGTATTATCCGTAACCTCCTGTCCGAGAATCTTAAGAGACTTAGGGGCTACACCGAACACCAGCCAACCGCCAGCACCATTGAGGAATGCACAGGCAGTGTGCATACCATCCTTCAACTCACCTGTAGTTTTTTTCAACTCCAAATGTACGTTTTCATCGTTGGCTATAAGCCTTTCAAGTTCCTCTATGTTCATAGTTGCCTTTTTGTTCCTTTGTCTTCTTCATTTTCTCCCGAAGAAATGCGTCATACTCACTTACGATGAGTTTCTTGATTCAATCTTCAGCAGGTCAGTCATCTTTTAATGCTATAGGGGTTTAGAGAATCTGATACCATAGTTTTTCTCTACATCTTTCAGGTCTCTTCCATTTTGTACACAATCACGTATCTCTTTCTTAATCTTAATAAGTTTCAGAAAGAAGTTTTCATTTTTCTTTTTGTCCATATTCTACCTCCTTATTTTAATAATTCAACTTTCGTGCTGCAAAGATACGCTTTTCTTCTGAAAGCTCCAAGGAATTATTGAAAAATGTTTGAGAATGAGGATTATAAAAGGCAAGTCGCTTCCTTGTCTGACCAGTGATGGGGCGGCAAGGATGCAACTTTGACTTTAAAGGTTGGGTTTATCTTTTCCCTAGTATATCAGAATGGAATTATTGATAATACTAGGCGTTTTAACTCCTTTTTAGGGGGCTACGTCTGGTAGCCTTTTGAGATATTCAAAATTGCACCATATAAGGTAATGGATTTTCTTAACTCTGTTAGGTATAACTAGTATCAACACTATACATAACAGCAGCAAAAATCCTTTCAATATACAGATGAATTCAGGATAAGGCATATATGGATATAAGCTTTTGGGCAAAATAAGAAATAATGAAATCGGTATAATCATACTTTGCATAAATGCGACTTGTCCTTCAATAATTGAAACGTCATTATTGTATCCATTCTTGCTTGCGTAATAATAGGCTTCGTAATATCGATTTAAAATTTCGTGATTTTCTTTACTTGGAGCTACCGATGGATCTATTCCCTTAAAACTAAAATATAAGAGAAAGCTAAATGCTGCCAACGAAAGCAATTCCGGAATATAGATGTAAACGTTTTCGACCTTAATGCTGCTAGCTTGTAAAAAGCAAGCAACAACAATAGCTGCTAGCAAATAAATGCAAGGAATGGTAACATGTAACTGCTTCGTGTAAGAATATTCTTTTTGAGGAAGGTATTTATAGTCTTTTATCTCTTTTTTTGTATTCTGTAAAGTCTCAGCTAAAAAGTCATGGCTATTTCTTGTCTTATTCCATATTCGTGATGTTAGTACATGGTTTATAATGCCGATAAGGTAAGCAGCAATAAGCCAAATTGCCCAGATTATAGAATTGTCAACTTCAAAAGTATTTGGCATCCATGACAATTTAAACATAGATAATCCCCATAAAAGGATAATGAATCCTGGTACAATCATCGCCAAGATGTCATATAAAGAAAGTTTCGATAGAAAATTCATTGCTTATGGATTTGTAATTATCTAAAAAGGTGTATCTTACATGTCTAGTGATAGACAAGGAAGATACACCTAATTATTGTTTATGTAGTCGCTTAGTCTGTTACACCATCGCGAAGTTCACCATTCTGGTTTGGTGTAGGCTGTGAGCCTTCCTGGTTATCTATGATTCCGGCATTATTGTTCTTCTCACGAGTAGGGAATCTCATATTCAACCAACCATCATTAGCAGCCAGATTAAACTTGAAAGCTGCAGGATAGTTAGAAGTCTGACCCGCATGGAAACGAACGATAGGCTTACCAAGACGCTTGGCATCTGAAACGAAGAAGCCTTCACCCCAAAGTTCAACACGACGCTGGAACCAGATTTCGTCAGCCAAGGTTCTACCACCGGCAGTTACACTATATGAAGGATCGCGATAGGTCTTCACAAAACTTTCCAAAAGAGTCTTTGCCTCTGCCTCATGACCGCTTTTAGCCAAACCTTCAACCTTGATAAGAATCATCTCTTCAACACGCATCAAAGGGAAATCATTGTTGTTTAAAGTACTTCCAACACCAGACTTCTGACCGAACTTAATGCTAGTATAAGCATTGAATGGAACTTTACCACCATCATCAGTTGTCAAATCAGCAATAGCATCACCTGTAGCACCTGCCCATGTCAAGTTAGCCCAGTTTGGCGAATGCTTATCTGCATTTAACCACCATCCCTTACGAACGTCGGTAGATGGAATCTTGTCGTAAAGCAAGACATTGATGCAAGGCACATTTCCTGTTGCAGGAGCATAACCATCACCAGAGAATGAACCAAACCAAGAAGATGGGTTAGCATAACCCTGACTGCCATCACCATTTACCATAGCGTTTGTCATACCAAAGCCCCAAATCCAGTTGCTCTCATTGATATTATCAAAAGCAGGAACACTTACATCGGCAATAGATGCTGGTGTATAACCTTGCATTGCCTTATCAGCATCTTCAGCAGCCTTAGCATACTCACCCATAGCAAGATAAGCACGAGCACGAAGACCATAAGCCACATGCTGGTCAATCTGGGTCTTGTCAGTACGACTATAACCATCCAGGAGTTCGATAGCCTTTGTCAGGTCTGCGACAATTACATCATAAACCACAGCCACGGTAGCACGTGGATTGTTGTTAGCATCGTTTTTGCCGATGATAGGTACACAAGGCTGATCCTTGGAAGTTGCATAGCCAAACTGGAAATATGGCGCAAGTGCCATATAATCGTATGCACGAGTAGCATAAGCCTGTCCAGCCTGAGCCTTACCCTTTGCATCTGCGGTCTCTACATTAATAGAGTTAATAACCTGCTCGGCAACACCAATCTGACGATATGGCAATGTATAGCGAGCATAAGGGTTGGCATAATCAGGATTACGGGTTGAATACTGACAAGCTGCAGAGAACCAGTTGTAGGTATTATTACCTGAGAACATATCAGCACCTTCCAAATCCTGTGACAATGCTGCAGAAATGAATCCGAAATCATCAGCTCGGTCATTATCAATACCAAACACTGTCAATGGAGAACCAGCCATGGTATACATACCATTCAATGTGGCATCAAGACGACTAGACAGGGCATCAGTAGTTTCCTGTACCTGTCCACCAGTAATTTTACCTGATTCAGGATTCTGATCATCAATATCAGAGCATGATGCAACAACCATTGCACCAAGCAATAAAGCTGAAATCTTATTTAGTTTCATATTTATTCCTTTTTTTAATTTTTAGAATGTGAGACTGATACCCGCAGTAATAGAGCGCAAAGCTGCATAACCACCACCTGCAAGACCAGATCCAGAAGTCATAGAACCGATACCATAGTTGAAACGTGGATCAAGTCCCTTGCGCTTCGTAAGCATGAAGATATTCTCTCCTGCTACATAAATGCGGAGATTGGTCAACTCGAGTGGGCGAATCAACGCCTTAGGGAATGTATAACCCAATGTCAAGTTGTTCAAGCACAAATAATTAGAGCTTGTCAAGAAACGATCCTGAGTTGTCTGTGAACCAATACCTGGATCATCAGCAGCAGCCTGGCTTAAACGTGGAATATCAGAATTCTTATTAGTCTCGCTCCATGCATTGAGCAAGTCTTTATGCATAGCACTACCTTGGCTTGTACCATTGTGCATCAAAGCCTGATACTGACCATCGTAAATCTTACCACCCAACTGATATGAGAACTGAGCACTCAAATCAAATCCATAAGCAGCTACACTTGTTCCAAAACCACCAAAAATGGTTGGGAGAGTAGAACCACAGTCATACTGTGTTGCCTTTGTGATATCTGTAGTAAGTTCCTTCTTAGTATAAGCGTAATCGGCAGCCTTTGCAGATTCCACCTTCTTACCATCGGCATTGTAATACACATCCTGGTACCACTGAGCCTGACCAGTCTCGTGGTTAACTCCTGCATACTGAACCATAAATGCTTCATATACAGAACCACCAACTTTCAGGACACGACCACTAGACTGAAGACCATTCTCGCCAAGTGATGGGTCGAGCTTTGTTATCTCATTATGGTTAAGTGTACCATTCCAATTGATGCTCCACTCGAAGTTCTGAGTTCTAATTGGAGTACCCTCCAAAGAGATCTCAACACCACGGTTCACCATCTCGCCGATGTTAGCATAGTATGAAGATACTGAAAGACCTGATGACAATGGCAAAGACTTTGACCACAGCAGATCTACAGTTTTCTGATTGTAGTATTCGATAGTACCAGTCAGACGGTTCTTGAAGAATCCGAAATCCACACCAACATTCCAGTCATTATGAGTCTCCCAAGTCAAGTTCTCATTACCTTTTTGACTCATTGTTACAGAGAACTGGCCTGTTTCTTCATTATAGGAAGGAGTATAGCGATCAGCCCAATAGTAGTAGTACTCACCAATTTGGTTTGCATACGGAGTTGTATCCAACTGGTCGTTACCTACAGAACCATAGCTAACCTTCAACTTCAAAAGGTCAATCCACTTAACATCCTTCAAGAAATCTTCCTTGTTCATCTGCCAAGCCAAACCGACACTTCCGAAAGTACCCCAACGATGACCAGGGGCAAATGCAGAAGAAGCATCACGACGAAGAGAGGCATTTACAAAGTATTTGTCTGCATAATCATACATTACACGACCGAAGAAACCTTCTGTCATATAGTTATTGGTGAAAGAATTGTTCTTCTTCTTGCTTGTACCAAATGCATTACCCAACTCACCAATGAATGGATCGTAAAGACGGGTATTTGAACCTGAGAGATATTGATACTTGAGCTTATACTGCTCGTAACCAGCCAATATATTGAAATGGTGATTACCGAGAGACTTATCGTAGTTGATAGTATAACGCTGGTTTACTGTAAAATATCGGTTTGCACTTACAGAAGCAATACCATCATCTGCCTGACCGTTGGCAAAAGCGCTCGCCAAATCATTGACACGAGTATTACTAGAGAAAGCATTCAGGTTGGCATCCAAAACCAAGCCCTCGATAGGAGTAATCTGTACATCCCACTGTCCCTGCAGAATATCACGATAACTGTGGCTGCGGTTATATTCGTTATCACGAACAGCATTACCAGAAATAGCAGGACGCTGGAAGCCTGTCTGATTAGCATCATAAACAACACGACCACCTTCTGTCTTGATACTTCCATCTGCATTGCGAACATACAATGGATAGATAGGAGCTACATTGTTGGTGATATAGAACAGGTTGCCAGAACTACCATACGTATAGACATCATATTGTGGAGACTGAGAATCGGTGTGAGTAAAGCTCAAACCTGTAGTCAATTTTAACCATTTCTTTGCCTGATAATCCACAGTGGTGCGGGCAGTATAACGCTTCAACTCTGAGTTGTCAACAATACCACCATCCTGCAAGTAACCTGCACTGGCAAAATAATTCATCTTACCATTAGAACCTGTTACGTTAGCATTGTATTCCTGACGGAAAGAACTATGGAACACCTCATCATACCAATTATCTGGAGTATAATAGTATGTACCATCACTATATCCCAAGGTTGCCTTAGGATTAATCTTAAAGTCCTTTCCAATCAGCTGTTCACCCTGAGGAACGGTATATACCTGATAACCCAAACCACCATCGCGGCTATTGTAGAGGTTTTTGCAAGCGAAATCGTATGCCTCATCAGCAGTTGCGCCATGATAGTACTGAGAATTGTACATTGCCTTGAAATGAGTCTCGTAGTACTGAGCAGGATCCTTGATTACGTCATACTGAGGAACGAAACGTGAGTTGGAACCCCACTTTGCATCAAATGTTACACGAGCATCCTGACCATCACGAGCCTTCTTAGTTGTGATAATAACAACACCGTTGGCACCACGAGCACCATAGATGGCACTAGCAGAAGCATCTTTCTGTACAGAAATGCTCTCAATATCAGCAGGATTGATGTTTGAAATTCCTGCCTCGTAAGGAGCACCATCAACAATGTAAAGAGGCTGTGAACTGGCACTGACAGAACCAATACCACGAATACGGATTGTTGGAGCTGATCCTGGCTCGCCTGAAGTAGAAGTAGCCTGAATACCAGCTACCTTACCAACCAAAGCTGTAGTTGCAGAAGAAGCTACATGGGCTGTAATGTCTTCTGACTTGATTTCTACGGCAGAACCTGTAAATGCAGATTTTTTAGTCTTACCGTAGGCAATGACCAATACATCATCCAATGCATTGTTGTCTGGGTCAAGAACAATTTTCATGTTCTTGCCAGCCTTTACAGTCTTACCAATCATACCGATGTAAGAAATCTCCAACTTAGCATTTGCAGGAGCATTCAATGAGAAGTTACCATCAACATCGGTAACTGTACCGGTTTGTGTACCAGCAACTTTGATAGAGGCACCAATGACTGGGCTTCCATCTTCAGAAGAGGTAATAGTACCGGAAACTTGAGTTTGCGCCAACGCCATTCCTAAACTAAGGAAGAGGCAGGCAATAAACGTCATGAGTCTTTTTTCCATAAATCTCTCTCGTTTAATTAATTAATAAATATATAATGTTTTATATTTCTTTCTCACTACATATCCTCCCAACTTTTATTGAGCGTGGGGGCTCATTTCTTGTCTCCAACTCTTATCCCGAACTGGTGGGGGTGGGTATGTTGCCATACCTTATTATATATAGGGAAGTATCTCAAACTTCACTAAATTTTAAGATCGGAAGAGCACACGTCTGAACTCCAGTCACTGCCGGCTATCT
>OCJH01000168.1_pt1 | contig 11210 bp, 7 predicted proteins | sample 1538791 | NCBI WGS metagenome assembly OCJH01 (sample SAMN04571726, study PRJEB22368) | human gut metagenome | biome: human gut; material: stool | host: Homo sapiens | place: Luxembourg | collected 2012-12-05 | reverse complement strand
GCCGGCAGTGACTGGAGTTCAGACGTGTGCTCTTCCGATCTAGCGCACATATTAACCTGAAACACTATAAACAACAATGAGAGAGAAAATTGATTGCTTTCTGCCCTGCAACGATGTAGCCGAGATTGCCGACTCGCTGCAGACGCTGAGCCAAAGCAAGACTACACAGCATATAAACCTGCTCGTGAGCGACGCAAGCGACATCTGCGCGTGCGGCGACTCGGACAGCATCAGCGACTGCACCGTGATAACCATAGACGGACTAACGTCGACAAAGACGCTGCTCACCATCGAGGAGCATACCGACGCCGAGTACGTGCTGCTGAGCCTGAAGTACACGCCGGTGAGCCTCGGACTGCATGCGCTCGACCGACTGCTGCGCGTGGCTACCGACAGCAATGCGGGCATGGTGTACGCCGACTGCTACATACAGAAGGACGGCGTGCAGGAGAAACATCCTACCATCGACTATCAGACGGGCAGCATACGCGACGACTTCGACTTCGGACAGCTCGTGCTCATACGCGCATCGCTGCTGCACGAGTACGCGGCGAAGCAACAACTGACCGACTACAAGTGGGCGGGCTTCTACGACTTGCGCCTGTACATAAGCCGCAAGTCGCAGATTTTCCACCTGAACGAGTATCTGTACACGCAGGTGGAGACCGACTCGCGCAAGAGCGGCGAGCGCCAGTTCGACTACGTCAACCCGCGCAACCGCGAGGTGCAGATAGAGATGGAACAGGCGGCAACGAAGCACCTCGACAAGATTGGCGCTACGGTAGACACGTCGAAGTACACCAAACCCGACTACAGCGAGCAGGACTTCACGTACGAGGCTTCGGTGATTATACCTGTTTTCAACCGCGCCAAGACCATCGCCGACGCTATCGGATCGGCTCTCGCGCAGAAGACTACATTCAAGTATAACGTAATAGTAGTGGACAACCACTCTACCGACGGCACTTCAGACATCCTCGCAGCGGCTGCTGCCGAGGACAAGCGCCTCATACATATCATACCCGAGCGCACCGACCTCGGCATCGGCGGCTGCTGGAACGTGGCTGTAGACGACGCACGCTGCGGACGCTTCGCCGTGCAGCTCGACAGCGACGACCTCTACTCGTCGCCGCAGACGCTGCAGCGCATCGTCGACGAGTTTCACAAGCAGGGGGCTGCGATGATAGTGGGCTCCTACCGCATGTGCAACTTCCAGCTCGAGACGCTCCCGCCGGGACTTATCGACCACAAAGAGTGGACCGACCAGAACGGACCTAACAATGCGCTGCGCATAAACGGACTCGGCGCACCGCGCGCTTTCTTCACGCCTATCCTGCGACAGATTCAGTTCCCGAACACTTCGTACGGCGAAGACTACGCTCTCGGACTCGCCTTCAGTCGCAAATACCGCATCGGCAGAATCTTCGACGAGCTTTATCTGTGCCGACGCTGGGACGGCAACAGCGACGCCGCCCTCAGCATAGAGCGCCAGAACGCCAACAACCTGTATAAGGACCGCCTGCGCACGCTGGAGATTGCGGCGCGCCAACAGCTCTCCGAAGGCACCGCAGACGCCTCAGCCGACAGTTCGCTGCAGCGCTTCTTCAACCGCCAACTGGAGGTGTGGGAGGATGCCAGACAGCACTTCCACGACCTGCGCAACGTGAAGACACGCGAGTTGTCGTGCGGCGAGATTACGCTCAAGCTGCAGTTCAACCCCGCACGCATCGTCTCTACGGGCGCAAACATCGACCGCAAGACCATCGCCGAGCGTCCCTGCTTCCTCTGCGAGCAGAACCGACCGAAGGAGCAGATGCAGAAGCAGGTGGACAAGAACTTCACGCTGCTCGTCAACCCCTTCCCTATCATGCCCCAACACTTCACCATTCCGCTGCGCACGCACCGTCCGCAGAGCATCGGCATGAACTATGGCGAGATTTACCGACTGCTCAACGCCTACCCGACGCTGACGGTGTTCTATAACGGACCGAAGTGCGGCGCGTCGGCTCCCGACCACATGCACTTCCAGGCTGTATGTTCGGGCATGCTGCCGCTGCAGACCAACTGGCCCAGACTGAGCCGCGACACCGAAGTGCTCATAAAGAACGACGAGCGTGGCGCGATAACAGCCGTACGCGGTTTCGCCGTGCCCGTATTCTCTATACGCACTACCGACCAGCACACGGGCGAACAGCTCTTCCGCAAGCTCTATTCGGCGCTGCCGATGCACGGTGGCGATACCGAGCCGATGATGAACATCATAGCATGGCGCGACGGCGACGACTATCAGGTGGTGGTGATACCACGCACGAAGCATCGTCCCGACTGCTACTTCGCCGACGGCGAGCAGAAACGCCTCGTCAGTCCGGGTTCGCTCGACATGGCGGGCTTCATCGTCACACCGCGTAGCGAAGACTTCAACACGCTCAGCGCAGACGAAGCCGTAGCTATCTTGAAGGAGTGCGGCATGGACACGGCTACGTTCAACGAGACAGCCGAGAAGCTGCGCACACTTGCAGCAGGCAACCTCGCTTCTAACACCCACTTCGCAGGCAAGCAGCCGAACGTATCGGTAGGCATCGTGAGCGGCGCGAAGATATCTTTCTCGCTTAACAAGCCGTACATGGCTAAGGGCAACCTGATAGAGGGCGAACAGGTGGTTGAGTTCCATGAGGGCGGCATTCTGTGGAACGGCAACCAGTATCGCGAGCTTACTTTCCATCCGCAGCAGAACGACGCCTCGTTCTCGCTGCACGACGTCACAATCGGCGTCAACTTCCACTGGGAGCGTCAGGAGACGCAGACCTTCCTGGGCACGCTGCGACTCGTGGTAGACTCAGACCGCGTCTGCGCCATCAACGAACTGCCCGTGGAGTCGTATCTGGAGAGCGTCATCTCAAGCGAGATGAGCGCCACATCGAGCCTCGAACTGCTCAAGGCGCACGCCGTCATCTCGCGCAGCTGGCTGCTTGCGCAGATTGAACAGCGCCACAAGCAGCAGACGGGCGCCGGAGGCAGCGGCTTCTTCTCGTTCATACGCAAGGACGACGAGCTGATAAAGTGGTACGACCGCGAAGACCACACCATCTTCGACGTATGCGCCGACGACCACTGCCAGCGCTATCAGGGCATCACAAAGGCTACGAGCAAGCATGTGGCGGAGGCTATACACGCCACACGCGGACAGATACTGATGGACAACGACGAGATATGCGACGCACGCTTCAGCAAGTGCTGCGGCGGTGCGACGGAGGAGTTCCAGTATTGCTGGGAGAACGTGAAGAAACCGTATCTTGCGGCGATACGCGACGTGGCTGACGCAAGCTCTTGCGGATGCAGCAACGCCGCAGCCGCAGAACTGCCCGACCTGACCGTAGAGGAGAACGCCGAACGCTGGACTCGCACAGCGCCGGAGTCGTTCTGCAACACCAACGACAAGAAGATACTCTCGGAAGTGCTCAACGACTACGACCAGGAGACGACCGACTTCTATCGCTGGCACGTCACATACACGCAGGACGAGCTGAAGAGCCTCATCACAGAGCGACTGAAGATGGAGTTCGGCGACATTCTCGACCTCGTGCCGGTGGAGCGTGGACGCAGCGGACGCATCTGCCGCCTGAAGATTGTGGGATCGGAGCGCACCTTCACTATCGGTAAGGAGCTGGAGATACGCCGTACACTCAGCGATACGCATCTCTACAGCAGCGCCTTCGTGGTTGACAAGGAGGACGTAAAGGACGGCGTGCCGCAGACATTCCGACTCACGGGTGCAGGCTGGGGACACGGCGTGGGACTCTGCCAGATTGGTGCTGCCGTAATGGGCGCCAAGGGCTATAACTACGACCAAATCCTGCTGCACTACTATCGCGGAGCGGAGATAAAGAGGATATATAAGTAATGGTGAGGTGGTGAAAGAATGTTGAGGTGGTGTGGTGTTGAGATGGTGACATTAGTACATATCTCAACATAACAACACCTCAACAAAACAACATTTCATAACTCAAAACACAAAATTGCCTTTGGCAATAATTAATAATTAAAAATTAAAAATTAATAATTGAAAAAGACCAATCCGTGGGCATGGATCCCCACACTATATTTCGCAGAAGGCCTGCCCAACGTTGTCGTTACAGCCCTGTCGGTAGTCATGCTGATGCAGATGGGACTGAGCGATGCTGAGGTGGGACTCTACACGGGCTGGCTGGCTCTGCCTTGGGTGGTAAAGCCGCTATGGAGTCCGTTCATCGACCTGCTGAAGACAAAACGCTGGTGGGTGCTCACGATGCAGCTGCTCATGGGCAGTGCGCTGGCAGGCATCGCTTTTACGCTGCCAACGTCGTTCTGGTTTCAGGGCACGATGTTCTTCCTCTTCGCTATGGCGTTCGCCAGTGCCACGCACGACATCTCTGCCGACGGCTTCTACATGATAGAGCTTGACGAGCACAACCAGGCGAAGTACGTCGGACTGCGCAATACGTTCTATCGACTCGCCGTCATCTTCGTGAACGGCGCACTCGTGTCGCTCGCCGGCTTCCTTGAACATCAGTTGCAGATGCCTGTGGTCTACACCTGGACGCTCATCTTCTACGCTCTCGCGGCACTCTTCATCGGCATTTGGCTCTACCACTGCCGTATGATGCCGCGTCCTGCCGATGATGTCAGTTCGGAGAAGAACGTTGGAGAGGTGGCAAGCGAACTGAAAACGATGCTCGCCACATTCTTCTGCAAGTTCGGCACAAAGGAGACAGTGTTCGTGATGCTCTTCCTGCTATTCTACCGCTTTCCGGAAGCTCTGCTGAACACGATGACAAAGACGTTCCTCATGCGACCTACAGCCGAAGGCGGAATGGCTCTGACACCCGAGGAGTACGGACTGGCGCAGGGCACGGTGGGACTCATCGGACTGCTCTTGGGCGGAATACTCGGCGGCGTGCTCGTCAGTCGCGACGGCATGAAACGCTGGCTGTGGCCGCTCGTATGCGCCATCACACTGCCCGACGTAGTGTACATATACCTCAGCTACACGCTCGACTCTAATCTGTGGGTCGTATCGTCGTGCCTCTTCGTGGAGCAGTTCGGCTACGGCTTGGGCTTCACCGTATTGACGCTCTACATGCTTTACTACAGTCAGGGCAAGTTCCGCACCTCACATTATTCTATATGCACCGGCATCTCCTACCTCGGACTGATGCTGCCGGGCATGGTGTCGGGCTACGTTAAGGACATCATGGGCTACAAGATGTTCTTCATCTTCGTGATGGCGTGCTGCCTGATCACGTTCCTCGTGACGGCGTTCCTGAAGATTGACCCCGAGTTCGGAAAGAAAAAATAATGACAGACAAGCAAAAGAAAACAACCTACCGCACACACCGCAGAGGTGCAAAGACCCGCTGCCTGTGGTTTCCGTCGCTGATGTTCGGTGACGAATTGGCTGTGTCTGTGCTTGTTCTGACGATGGTGATGCTGCGCCGCATGGGACTTGACACACCCGACACAGCGCTTGCCATCGCCTTGCTATGTCTGCCCGTGCTGCTGCGTCCGCTTTTCGAGATGATAGTCACCCACTTCTGGGGCACAACAAAGGTATGGATTCTCTCCACACAGTTCATCTCCGCTCTCTCGCTCGCCGCCATAGCCTTCACGCTCCATACGAGCTACTGGCTGCTGGGCACGGCATGCTTCATGCCATTCTTCGTCTGCTCGGCTCTGTTCTACAACATCGCCCTGCACCGCTTCTATGTCGACTCGCCACAAGGGGTGCACTTGTCTCAGGGGGTGCACTTGTCTCAAGTGCACCAACCAAGCACAACATCTCAACATTTCAACACCTCAACACCTCAACATCAACACCTCAACACCTCAACACCTCAACATCTCAACACCACAACACCTCAAATCTCAACACCTCAACACAACAACACAACAACATTCCATAGTCAAAAATCCTGCGGATTTTTGACTATGGCCTTCCTCTTCGGCTGCGGAGTAATGGCGATGGTGGGCGGCAATATGGAAGTCGTGACACGCAACATACGCTACTCGTGGAGCTTTGTGTTCTACGTGATGGCAGGCGTGGAACTGTTTCTGTGGCTCTGGCACGCTCTCTTTCTGCCCGGCGGACCGCATGGCTACGCCAAGCCGAAGCCTACGATGGGTCTGCATCGCGGCGAGTTCAGAGAGACTATGCGCCGTATGCTGCAGCGCAAGGACGACATCGCCACACTGATGTTTCTGCCGCTCTTCCTGCTGCCCGAAACGCTGCTCGCTCTCACCGCCCCACTCTTCGTCATAGCCAAGCCGCACAACGACGGACTGGGCATGTCGCCGCAGGAGTTCGCCTACGCGCAAGGCACAGCAGCCGTCATCGCCATCACCGTCGGCTATATTCTCGGCATATACGCCATACGCCGCCACGGACTGCGTCGCTGGCTGCTGCCCTCAGCCCTACTGCTCGCCGTTCCGGGCGCCGCACTGCTCTTCCTCAGCTACAACACGGCAGCGCCACTCAGCATCGTAGCCGCCTCGCTGGCTGTGGGTCACGCCGCATTTGGCTTCGCTCTTAGCATGGTGAAGAAGGTGGTGGTGCACTTCACGCGCAACATGCCCGACAGCACTTTGCGCCACGCCATAGCGCGCACGCTCATCGCCACGCCGTTCGTCATCGTTAGCGCATTAGCCAGCCTCATGCTTACCATCGCCGACTATCAGCGCATCTTTCAGCTCGCCACGGAGCTTGCCGTAGTGCCACTGATTGTCAGCGTGTTCTACCTTTATCTCACACGCAGACAGCCGCAGGCGGAGTGAAACGATTTCCCCGCTTTCTTCTTCACCTTCTCGCCAAAAATATGTATCTTTGCATTCTGTATAACACCAGTTGCAACTAACGAAAAAGATAGATAATCATGAGCAATAACAAGCAACTATATATCGACTTCGAAGCCTACGAACGTATGGCAGAGCCGCATAAACAAGAAAAGGCTTCTGCATGGCGTACAGCAATCGGTCTGCAGGATGTGGACGGACTGAAGGTGTCCGACTATCTAAGAGAGACTGCAGTACGCCATATTGAAGGCGATATCACCATTGATGATGTTAGGGAGCGGCTGAAATCTTATTACATCAACAAGACCACACATGACAAGGACGATGAAGAAAAGGAAGAAGCGGACCGAGTTGCAGCCAACATTGCAAAACTGCTGAGCGAAAAGTCGTTCTCGTTTACAGCATTGGAATTTCTGAATATCCACAGACACCTGTTTGAAGGTGTGTTCAAACACGCAGGCGAGGTACGCACTTACGACATTAGCAAGAAAGAATGGGTGCTTCAAGACGACTCCGTTGTATATGGACGTGCAGCAGACATCATGATGGCATTGAGGTATGATATACAGCAAGAGAAAGAGTTCAATTACAAAGGACTGACCACCGATGAAATCATAGAACATATCGTTGATTTCGTCACGTTGCTTTGGCAGAACCACCCATTCCGCGAAGGCAACACAAGAACAACGGCGGTATTCGTCATCAAGTATCTGCGATCTATCGGATTCAAGGTAAACAATGATTTGTTTGCAAACAATTCGTGGTACTTCCGTAACGCATTAGTACGTGCCAACTATCGCAATCCATTAAAAGGAATAGAGCCGAACAAGTCTTTTCTAATCAAGTTTTTCCGCAATTTGATATTGGAGGAAGAAAACGAATTGAAAAACCGCTATATGCTTATTGGCTACCAGGATGATTGCGACACCCATACAAGCACCCATACAAGTACCCATACAAGTACCCATACAAGCACCCATACAAGTACCCATACAAGTACCCATACAAGTACAAACAATTCCGTTAGCTCATTGAGCGAAAATGTAAAGCGTTTGGTTATAGCAATCGGTGCTGAAGAAAAAGGTATAAAAGAAATGATGGATGCTGTAGGATTGAGAAACCGCCCCAACTTTATCGAATACTCTCTTACTCCTGCCATCAACGGAGGACTTGTCACAATGAAATATCCCGACTCCCCCCGCCATCCGCGTCAGAAATACCTCCTGACAGTAAAAGGTCTGGCTGTGTATAATGAGTTTAAAGAAATGGGAAAATAAAGCCTCGGGCTGGTAGATACCGAGAAAAAGATGGAAGATGGCTGGAAGATACGCCCATTTTGCGGACTATCTTCCAGCCATCTTTATATCCGTTTATGTTTGGTCTTCAACACATTACGATTGCACGATGCCCATAGCTGGAAGATATGGAAGATAAAAACGACAATCGTGAATTATTAGTCGATAAATCGCTTTGTGATCTCGCCGTACATGTCGATGCGGCGATCGCGCAGGAAGGGCCACCAGCGGCGCACGTCCTCGCTGTGAGCAAGGTCTACCTCCACGATCACGCTGTCCTCAGCGTCGGGAGCCGAGCGATAGAGCATCTCACCCTGCGGACCCACAACCATTGACGAACCCCAGAACTCGATGCCCGGTGTCTGCTTGCTCGGGTCGGGCTCGAAGCCGACGCGGTTGACCGACACTACGGGGAGTCCGTTGGCTACGGCATGACCGCGCTGCACGGTTGTCCACGCCTCGCGCTGACGCTGCTGCTCGTCCTCGGTGTCAGACGCAGCGTAGCCGATAGCTGTAGGATAGATGAGCAGTTCGGCGCCCTGCAGAGCCATCAGTCGCGCTGCCTCGGGGTACCACTGGTCCCAGCATACGAGCACGCCGAGCTTGCCTACACTGGTCTGTATAGGGCGGAAGCCGAGGTCGCCAGGTGTGAAGTAGAACTTCTCGTAGTAGGCAGGGTCGTCGGGGATATGCATCTTGCGATACTTGCCAGCAATAGAGCCGTCGCGCTCCATGACGACAGCCGTGTTGTGATACAGACCCGGAGCACGGCGCTCGAAGAGCGATGTGACGATAACCACGTTGCACTCGCGTGCCAATGCGCCGTAGAAGTCGGTAGACGGACCGGGGATAGGCTCCGCAAGGTCGAAGTTGTCTACATCCTCCACCTGGCAGAAGTAGAGCGAGTTGTGCAGTTCCTGCAGCACAACAAGTTCGGCGCCACGCTTTGCGAGGTCGCGCACGCCGTCGGCAAGACGCTGCATGTTTGTCTTCACGTCAGCCACGTTGTGCTGCTGAAGATATCCTATTTTCAAGTGTTTCATAATCTTTCTACGTATTTATTTTGTTGCAAAGTTAGCCATTTTCGGTTAAAAAGCCTCATCTCAACTGCCAGAAAGCCACGGCAGCAGCTGCGGCAACATTGAGCGAGTCGATGCCGCGCGCCATCGGTATGCGCACCACATAGTCGGCGGCAGCGATAGTAGCGGCAGGCAGTCCGTCGCCCTCGTTGCCCATGACGATGGCAAGACGAGGCTCAGCGAGCAGCGCAGCATCGTCGATAGACACCGAATTGTCGGTGAGAGCCATCGCAGCGGTGCGGAAACCATATCGGTTCAGGTCGCTGACCGGACCGTCTATCCATGTCCAGGGGATAGAGAATACCGCACCCATCGACACCCTCACCGCACGGCGGTTGAGCGGGTCGCAGGAAGTGCGCGTCATAAGCACGGCGTCAATGCCAAGAGCGGCAGCCGAGCGGAACATCGCTCCAACATTGGTGGCATCGACAACACCGTCGATGACCACCACACGGCGCGCACCGCGGCACACCTCCTCGACGCTTAGCTCCGCAGGGCGACGCATAGCACAGAGCACGCCGCGCGTAAGCACGTAGCCGGTGAGCGAGGCAAGCAGTTCGCGACTGCCTGTATATACAGGTATGTCGCCACACCGACTGATTATCTCTGCCGCATCGCCCACTACATGACGCTGCTCGCAAAGCAAAGCCAAGGGCTCGTAACCCTCAATCAACGCACGGTCGATGACCTTCGGACTCTCCACGATGAACACACCACTACCCTTTTCGTAGCTGTGGCGCAACTGCTTCTCCGTGAGACTCGAGAAAAGCTCAACACCGGGGAAGTCAAGCGAATCAATTTCTACTATAGCCATTGCGCAAACCGTTTATTTCGCCAACTGACACTCGACAGGATACTGCATTGTGAGACAATGGATAGATCCGTGCTGACGAACGATAGTGCGCGAGTCGATGCCGATGATGTCGTAGCCGGGGAAAGCCTCAGCCACAAGCGCCAGAGCACGAGCGTCGTTCTCCTCCTGTGCGTAAGTAGGCACGATGACAGCGCCGTTGATGATGAGGAAGTTGGCGTATGTAGCCGGCAGACGGTCGCCGTCGTCGTAGAGTGCGTCGGGCATAGGCAGACGCAACAGACGATAGGGCTTACCGTCGGCGTCGGTGGCAACCTTCAGTTGCTGCTCAAGAGCGTGCAGGTCGGCATACTGCGGATCGTTCTCGTCGTCGCAGCCCACATAAAGTAGCGTATTGTCAGGACAAATGCGCACGATGGTGTCGATATGTCCGTCGGTGTCATCGCCGATGAGCTGTCCGTGGTCGAACCATACTATCTTGCGGGCGCAGAGTCGCTCCTTCAACACCTGCTCCACCTCTGCCTGCGACAGGGGTTGGTTGCGGTTGGGCGCCATAAGGCATACGCTCGTGGTGAGCACCGTGCCGCGTCCGTCGCTCTCGATAGAACCGCCTTCGAGCACAAAGTCGTCATAGTCGACACGCTCGCCAGCGAACACTCCGCGAGCATGGAGCGTACGGTTGATGAGGTTGTCCTTATCGGCAGCGAACTTCTCGCCCCATCCGTTGAAACGGAAGTCGAGAAGGCGGCAGGAGGCTACGGCATTCTTGCCGTAGTCACGCACCGTTTGCTCGGTTGGTGCAGCAGAGACTGCTGCACCCCCTACGTGAATGTCGTTGCCTTCTGCAGTGGGGATGAGCGTGATGAAGGCATGGTCGCGAGCCCAAGTGTCGTTGTTGTCGCACTCGTAGATGCGCACGTTCTCCATCTCCTCGTCAGAAAGACTCTCCTCAAGCTCTGCACGCACCGCGTCTGGATGCTTTGCGGCGATGACAAGCGGCTCGTAATGAGCCACAGCCTTGGCTATCTGCACGAAAGTTTCGGTGATGTCGTCGAGATACGGAAGCCAGTCGGTATCCTCGTGAGGCCATGTGAGTTGCACGCATGACTGACGGTGCCACTCGGCAGGAAGTATGTAGTTTTTGTTCTGCATAAATCTAACAATGTGAGATCGGAAGAGCACACGTCTGAACTCCAGTCA
>OCJH01000074.1_pt1 | contig 13952 bp, 15 predicted proteins | sample 1538791 | NCBI WGS metagenome assembly OCJH01 (sample SAMN04571726, study PRJEB22368) | human gut metagenome | biome: human gut; material: stool | host: Homo sapiens | place: Luxembourg | collected 2012-12-05 | reverse complement strand
GACCACCGAGATCTACACTCTTTCCCTACACGACGCTCTTCCGATCTCTTTTTACACTTATTATTTCCACAATTTCTTGTAGATTTCAATAACATCTTCCTTATTTGGTACTCTCGGGTTTGTTGCTGTACATCCATCTTCAAGTGCGGCATCTGCCATACTGTCGATTGCATTGAAGTACTCTTCCTCTGAGATTGTACCCATCTGAGAGATTGACAGCGGAATATCCATCTCTTTTAACATAAACTGTACCCAGTTTACAAGGGATCTAACTGTCATGATCTCATTGTAGCTGCTCAGTCCAAGGATCTGAGCTACAGTTGCATAACGCTTAACAGCCGGAAGATATTCTTTCTGACTCTTACTATGTTTATTGATATCACTGTTGAATTCAATGATATGTGGAAGAAGCATTGCGTTCGCACGTCCGTGTGGGATGTGGAACTTTGCACCTAACTGATGAGCCATACCATGGTTCAGTCCGAGAGATGCTGAGTTGAATGCCAGTCCTGCCAGACAGGATGCGGAATGCATCTTCTGACGTGCATGAGTATCATTTCCATCCAGATATGCTCTGAGAAGGAATACTCCAACCAACTCGATCGATTTCTCTGCAAGTGCTGTTGAGAAATCGCTTCTCTCTGTACTTACACATGCTTCAAGTGCGTGTGTAAATACGTCCATTCCTGTATCTGCTGTAATCGCCGGTGGCACACTCTTTACAAGTTCTGCATCGAGGATTGCCTCATCTGGTGTCAATTCCCAGGATACAAGTGGATATTTTCTCTGTTCTGCCGGGTCTGATACAACGGCAAATGAAGTTACCTCTGATCCTGTACCGCTTGTTGTTGGAATTGCAATCAGCCCTACCTCTGCGTAATGATCTACGCGAAGTGCAAATTCACGGATTGACTTGGAGGAGTCAATTGCTGATCCGCCACCAACTGCAACAATTGCATCCGGCTTATATTCAAGCATCTTCTTAACACCGAGACTGATCTTCTCAATCGGTGGATCCGGAACAATATCCTGAAAGATATCATATTCCTTACCTGCTTTTTTGATTGGATCGAGAATCAGGTTCAGACTTTTGCTTTTCGCCATAAATGGGTCTGTAACGATCAGGATCTTTTTATATGGCACTTCTGCCAGTCGATCCAGCGCATTATCTCCAAAATTTACTCTAGTTTTAATCTGAAAGCTTTTCATAACTGCCCTTCCTTACTTTGGATAGATACATTTTACACCAATCTTATCAAAATGCTGAAGCCATCTTGTTTCCGGCTTTGCATCCGTAACTATAGTTGTGATCTGATCTAATGAACCTATCTCAGCAAATGCTACTTGATCGAACTTACTGCTGTCTACAGCAAGAATTTTTTCTTTTGCTCTTGTCAGCATTGTTCGCTTATTATTCGCATGCAGATCATCTGAATCTGTAAGTCCAGCGTTCATATCGATTCCCTTTGCAGAGATAATTGCCTTATCTACATGATAAGATCGAAGCATCCGGTCTGTCTGATAACCTACCAGTGCAAAGGATCCTTCTCTTGACTCTCCTCCGGTAGAGAGAACCTTCCAATCCTGCGCCCCAAAAAGCTCTATGATAATCTCCACAGAGTTTGTGAGCACGGTAAGATTCTTCTTTCCCTGTTCGAGAAGCGTCTTTGCAACATACACTGCTGTAGAACTTGCATCAAGCATGATGCTGTCCCCATCTTTGATCTGTTCACTCACCAGTTCCGCAATATGCTGTTTACCAACAATATTGCGATTCTTTCTGATGTTGAACGGAAGCTCGATATTCACATTTTCATTGATCACGGCACCGCCATAGCTTTTTATGGCGAAACCGTCCTGAACCAGTTTATCGAGGTCTCTTCGGATTGTCTCCTCGGAAACCTCGTAAATCTGACTCAGTTCGCTTACTACGACTCTTCTATCGTTCTGCAGTTTTTCTAATATTTCATTTCTTCTCTCTATCGCAAGCATCTAACTGCCTCCTGTCCTAAGTCCAATATAATGTTACTGGTATTGAACTATAATTCCCTCAGACATTAAAGCAGAGTTCATTATAAGATTGCGTCGCGAATCTGAGCATCCGGATGAGCAATAACGGAAGAGTCAAGGAACATTCCTCTATCTTTGATTGCTTCCTTAGCTTTTTCGATTGCAGCTTCTACAGCAGCCACTTCACCAGTGAGCAGCATGTAGGATTTTCCGCACATACCACGTGCGATACGAAGCTCGATCAAATCAACGATAGCCGTCTTCGCAGCCTCATCAGCAGCTACAATAATTGAAGATGCATCGTATGTCTCCATAATACCAAGAGCGGATACGTCTTCAATATGTGCAGCACCGTAGATTGCCGGGAAGATGGACTCGTGCGGATTACCGAGCACAAAACTGTCGATCAGGTGAAGACCATGCATCTCTTTTGCATTATCCACTGCTGCTTTAACGGCACTTAAGTCACCTGTAATGATCGCGATATATTTGCCCGGACATACTGTCTGTGCTTCGATTATGCTGACTTCAGAAGTCTTTACCATAGCATCAGCTGCGGTAATACCTGCTGAAACAGTCTTATATTCTACCATTCCAATAGCCTTACTCATTGCCTGCACGTCCTTCCTGAGATTCTATGACAATATATTTCTCATTTACTTCTGTAACTAAACCATTCACGGATGCGTGGATTCCAACGCTTAATCCCTTTCCTGGTTCAGCAATCATCTGTCCTTTAGTTACCATGTCGCCTGCTTTCACAATTGCAGAAGCAGGTGCTCCAATATGCTGACTTAACAGAATACGTACTGTCTTAACCGGCACTGCTGATTCATCAAGCGGTGCTTCACGGTTATATCTCGTAAGATCAAGACGCGCCATAAGTCTCTCCATCGGAACTTTTCTGTATTCTCTTTCCGGTCCTACAGGTTTTGCTTCTACTTTCGGAGGACGGATTCCGTTTGCACGAAGACCTCCCTTGTACTCTGCCATAAGACTTCTTGGTGAAAGTCCCTGGAAACAGGAATACATCTCACAAAGTCCGCAGGATGAGCAGAACAACGTATTGATGAAGATGTTCGGCTCCTGTACATCCTTGCATGTTGCTGCAAGCATAAATTTATTTGGCTCAATCGGATGTCCTAACAGATGTCTTGGACATAAGTCTGTACACATTGTACACTGGCAACAGCAAGCTGCTGCTCTCTTCATATCGATTGAGTTTTTCTTTAATTTCTTCTGAATGATGTGATGGTCTTTCGGAAGAACAAGGATTGCATTTGTTGTCTTTGTAACAGGCTGCGCTCCTGTTCCGATATTACCCATCATAGGTCCACCAACGAAGTAAACTGCATCTTTTGTAGTTACACCGCCGGCAAGAGCTACTACTTCTTCCAGTGGTGTTCCGATTGGAACACGAACTGTGATCGGGTGCTCTACCTCAGCTACTACTGATACAAGCTTGTCCTCAACGGGTGTCTTCTCATTCAGTGCTCTGTATACATTGTAAACTGTCTCTACGTTGAATACAGCTACGCCGCTTTCGATTGGAAGTCCGCCCGGTCTTACAACTTTACCTGTTGTCTCATAAATAAGAACAACCTCATCACCTGCCGGATATACTTCATCCAACAGTCCAAGTCTTACTTCCGGATACTGTCCCATAACGGCCTTTACAGCTTCGATCGTTGCTGTGTAAGCTTTCTTAATACCAATGATGACTTCTTTCGCACCGACTGTCTCGCCGATCATATGAAATGTATCAATGATCTCCTTTGCATATTTCTCAAGGAGCTGTCTGTGAAGTCGAAGCAGTGGCTCACACTCTGCACAGTTCAGAATGATTGTCTCTGCACGTTCATCTAATTTAGCATATGTAGGAAAGCCTGCACCACCAGCACCAACGATACCGTTCTGCTGCAATATGCTGCTTAATTCTTTCATATCCATAATTTCACTACTCCAGTCCTAATCCTTCGTCAATAATTCCAACGATTGCAGCATCGATTGGTGCTTCCGGCATACCACTTCCGATTCTCGCAGCACTTCCCTGTACAACCAGAACGTATTCGCCGATTCCTGCACCGATCTTATCGATTGCAATAATCTGTTTTGCTCCCTGACGCATATGGTCTGCCACTTCTACAATCATGAATTTATTTCCGACTAAGTTTTCATTCTTGCGTGTTGATACAACACTGCCAACAACTTTTCCCATTAACATGATACAATCCTCACGGTATCCCCGCTCTTAATCTGCGCTGCATTTGCTTCATCTGTATCGATGTGCATCTCAAGTGTAAAGCTGTCATCTACACGGATCTGTACGTTGTTAAAGATGGTTCCTCTCTCATTATCTGCTTTTACAGATACGATATCACCATCATGAACTCCTGCTGCCATCGCATCTTTCGGAGCCATGTGAATATGTCTCTTCGCAACAATGCATCCCTCGTTCAGATACACCGCACCTTTTGGTCCGATGATCGCGATTGGTGCGCTTCCTGCAATATTTCCTGATTCTCTGATTGGTGCTTTTACACCGAGGCTGATTGCATCTGTTGCAGAAATCTCTACCTGAGTATTCTTTCTGACTGGTCCAAGAACTCTTACATTCTCGATTGCTCTTAATTTAAGACCAACAATTGTAACCTTTTCGTTTGATGCAAACTGTCCACCCATAAGTTCTTTGAACTTTGTAAGATGGTAGCCTTCTCCAAACAGAATCTCGACATGCTCCTGTGTGAGATGGATATGTCTTGCGGACACTCCGATTGGAACGAGAAAACCTTCTCCAGACTGAGCAGCATTCTTTTTCTCTACTGCTTCGAGAACCATTTTTGTAATTAATTCCACATTACTGTTATCCATATTTGTGTCTCCTCGCAAAGTGGATTGCTCCACTTACTTGTTTAAGCACTTTCAGGGGATCAGCGCCCGGCGCTTAATCCCCTGAAAGTACCGGTTTTATTTACCTTTGACTATTATTTGATCTGTGGAAGAATCTTCTCAACATCTGTATGTGGTCTTGGGATTACATGTGTAGCTACAAGCTCTCCAAGTCTTCCTGCTGACTCTGCTCCAGACTCAACTGCTGATTTAACTGCTCCAACGTCTCCACGAACCATAACTGTTACAAGACCAGATCCGATCTTCTCTGTTCCAACGAGTGCTACGTTAGCAGCCTTTAACATTGAATCTGCTGCCTCGATAGATGCTACAAGTCCTCTTGTTTCAACCATTCCTAATGCTTCCTGTGACATTCTGCGTTCCTCCTTCTGAACTTCCGGTTTCTTCTGAACCGTTTCTGCCTTTTGCGCCGTCTTTCTTACTCTGCGTACAGTTTTGGCTGGCGCTTTGGCTGTTGTTGTTTTCTTTTCTTTTTCGTCTGCCATCTGTAGCTGCCTCCTATACAACCTTGTTTACACTTGTGTTAATGATTCTCAAGATCTCCTCATGAGGACTTGGGATCACTACTGTGCTCACTGGTTTTTTGATTCCATTCTGCTCGGCAGCTTCAATGGCCTGCGCAACTGCGGATACATCACCACGAATTATGATCGTGACAAGTCTTCCACCCAGTTTTTTTCTCCCATGTAACGAACTGCACATCAGCAGTCTTGCACATGATATCCACGGCTACCACTGCTGCCGTAACACTTGGGATTTCAAAGAATCCATACGCTTTTCCCATGAGACTGCTCCTTTTCTAGCTGTTTGACTTCAAACTATACTGTAGGAAGGATCTTCTCAACGTCGTTGTGTGGTCTTGGGATTACGTGTGTAGCTACGAGTTCTCCAAGTCTTCCAGCTGCGTCAGCACCTGTCTCAACTGCTGCTTTAACAGCTCCAACATCTCCACGAACCATAACTGTTACAAGTCCGGATCCGATTTTCTCTGTTCCTACAAGTGTAACCTCTGCTGCTTTTGTCATTGCATCTGCAGCCTCGATTGCTGCTGTAAGTCCTCTTGTTTCTACCATTCCTAATGCAAGCTGTGCCATTGCCATTGTAATATCCTCCTAAATTTCTTCGACTTCTTCGTCTGTTACTTTGTGTGGCGTTCCTTTATCAAATGCGTTAAGCTTAAGCATCTTCTCAGTGTCCTCAGTCGGTCTTGAGATCTTATACTTTGTGACAATTCCTGTCATTGACTCTGCTTTCGCTGTAGCAGCCTCAAGTGCTGCCTCCACATCTGCAACCTGTCCGCGGAACTTGACCATTACGATCAACGGTACAGGCAATTCGTCTGCATTCGCAGGTTTATTTTTATCGAAGTTCTCCAGTCTTACATTTCCTGCTTTACATCCGGCGTCAGCCGCTGCAAATGCTGTTGCAAGTCCGAATACTTCCAGCATACCTACTGCTTCCATACTCTCTCACCTTATTTGTTGATGATTGCAATCTTAAGACCTTTCATAGCCAGGTTTGTCTGGTGAGCCTCATTGATCTGCTCGAGCGGGAACTCGTGTGTGATCAGATCATCCATCGGAAGTCCGATTGCTTTTGCTCTCTTAAGGAAATCAAATGTAGTTGCATAATCTCTCAGAGTGTATACCCATGAGCCAACCAGTGTGATCTCTTTTGAGCAAAGATCGAAGTGTGGGTTGATTGTTGCATCTCCACCATTGATAAAGAATCCAAGCTCACAAAGTCCACCACCATTGCGGATGAATTTGTAAATGTTTGCATGAGCGATCGGTGATCCTGTACACTGGAATGCGAAGTCAGCAGCATGTCCGCCGAATGCATCTTTTACTCCCTGTGCAAGTGCATCGATTCCCTGGAAATCTTTGAAGTTAACTGACTTCTCAGCTCCCATTCTCTTAGCAAAGTCAAGTCTCTTCTGCTCTCCGTCTACAGCTACGATATTCTCAATACCCATTGTACGAAGAACTGCGATACAGATCAGTCCGATCGGTCCACATCCCTGAACAACAACTCTACTGTTGAATCTTAAGATTCCTGTTGTCTTAGCTCTTTCTACTGCATGTACAAGTACTGCACATGGCTCGATCAGTACACGGGATTTCAGATCCAGATCACTTACGTTGAATACTGTAGATCCCTCACGGATCAGGATGTAATCTGAGAACCATCCATTCAGATGAACATCATCGTCCGGAAGAAGTCCGTATACATCAGCTCCGCCTACGTTCTGTTTGTTGAGGTCGTACATTGTGATCTCCGGATCATCCTTGAAGATCATACATGTAACAACTTTATCTCCAAGATTCAGAGCTTTTCCAGCGCTGTCAACTTTAACGTTTTTACCCATCTTAACGATCTCACCTGTTCCCTCATGTCCGAGTACTACAGGAATAAGGCTGAATGGGTCTCTCTTGAATTCGTGAGCGTCTGTTCCACAAACACCACATCCTTCAACTTTAACAAGAATATCTCCGTCACCAACTTCCGGCATCGGATACTCTTTGATCTCAAAATGCTCAAGTGCTGTAAGCATAGCTACATGAGCTGTCTTTGGAATTTCATTTCCTGCTGCTTTCTGTGCCGGAGCTGCTTTTGGAACTTTCTTTTCCAGCATGCTCTCAAGTACCTGTTTTACAACAGCTTCTACATTAGCAGAATTCATTTCCATTGTCTATACCTCCGTTATCTTATACATAAGCTGTCTGTCATTACGCAACGTCTTCTCTTTGTGAAGCTGCTTGCGCTTGTAAGTCCTTCACCAGTTCTGCTGGCAATTGTAAATGTACAGAAGCCTTCGCCTCCGAATCCAAGTGCCGCATAGGATGGTCCGTTCTTAACAAGAATTGCTGTGTCAATTGCTTTTGCATATTTTGTAATACGATCTACATTCTTGGAATGAATGTGAGCGGAATGTCTGTTACCATGCTCAAGCCATACAGCCTGCTCTACAGCATCGTCGAAATCTTTCGCTCTTACTACACCAAGAATTGGCATCATAAGCTCTGTTGCGATCAGTGGGTGTTCCTTTGGTCCTTCAAATGTAATACATCTGATATTGTCCGGAACTGTAACTCCGATCATTCCAAGCAGTGTCTTTGCATCACGTCCAACACATTTTCTGTTCAGCTTTCCGCCTGCAAGAACTACATTTGTCAGTGCATCCTGCTCTTCCTTGGAAGCCAGGTAGCATCCCTGCTCATTTACCATGTAGTGCATCAGTTCATCAACGATAGAATCAACTGCAACAATCTCTTTTTCTGCGATACACGGAAGGTTGTTATCAAATGTACATCCGTTTACAATGTCCTCAGCTGCCTTACGGATATCTGCTGTCTCATCAACGAGTGCCGGTGGGTTACCTGCTCCAGCTCCGATTCCTCTTCTTCCTGAAGAAAGAACTGCTGTAACAACTCCCGGACCTCCTGTTGCAGCGATCAGCTGAATTGCAGGATGTTTCATCATGATGTTACTTGTCTCAAGTGTCGGATGCTCTACTGTACAAGCAATGTTGTCTGGTCCACCAACCTCAACAGATGCTTCGTTCAGAAGATTAACTGCGTAGATTGATGTTTTGATTGCTGCCGGATGTGGGTTGAATACTACTGTATTTCCACCTGCGAACATTCCGATTGTGTTACAGAGAACTGTCTCGCTTGGGTTTGTGCAAGGTGTGATCGCTCCGATTACTCCGAACGGTCCCATCTCGATCAATGTAAGACCTCTGTCTCCTGACCATGCCTGTGTAGTGATATCCTCTGTTCCAGGAGTCTTCTCAGCTACAAGCTGGTGTTTTAAAATTTTATGTCCGACATTTCCCATGCCAGTCTCCTGAACTCCCATACGGGCCAGGATTTCTGCATTCTCCATGATCTTTTTACGGATGTTGGAGATAACTTTCTCTCTGTGATCCAGTGACATCTTAGCCACGATCTTCTGGGACGCTTTCGCTGCCTCAATGGCCTCGTTCATATCCTTGAATACACCGCGGTCTCCCTGTACATCAGAAGCGATCTGCATCTTTGCAAGAACGTCCTGTACAATGTCCTGAACCATCTGTTCATTTATAGACACTCTAATACCTCCTTGAAGACTTGTTTTCCGTAAGCTGCGATTGCTGTGTCCTGCTCAGCAGTTCCGCCGCTGACACCAAGTGCACCGACGATCTTACCATCAGCTTCGAGTACCTCTCCGCCTCCGAAGATCACGATCTTACCATCATTCGTAAACTGAATTCCGTATAATGGCTGTCCCGGCTGACTCAACTGACTCAACTCTGCTGTGGACATCTTAAGGCTCGCGGAAGTATATGTCTTGTTTAATGCAATGTCAAAGCTCGCTATGTAGGCGTCATCCATACACTGGACGGCTACAGGTCTGCCTGCCTTGTCGGAAACTGCTACAACCGCATTCACACCTACACGTGCCGCTTCTGCCTTAACTTTTTCAATCAAGGCATTGGCAAGCTTCAATGTCATCTGATGCTTTTTGCATTGACAGACATGTTTGTGTGTATGTTGTGGAGCTGCTTCCTTCATCTGATCCAGCACAGCCTGAACTGCACTGGTAATTTCCTGCTCATTCATAGCATTGCTCCTTTACTAATCTGTCAGATTACATTCCCAGCTGTTCCATAACTTTCTTTGTGATAGAAGCTACAAGATCAGCATCTGTTCCTTCTGGAGCTGCTGCTGAAGATCCGCCACAGTTTCCACCGCATGAATGGCAGCTTGGCTTACCAGCTTTAGCGTTCGGGCAAAGGTTTGCCGGGTGTTTTCCTGGAAGTCCCATCTGTCTTCTCAGTTCGTACAGTCTCTGAACCTGCTCATCGTTCAGTTCCTGAGGTCCACCAATCTGCATGGACTGCCATAACAGACGTGCGTAGAACTCAAGAGACTCCATCTTGTGGTATGCGCTCAGAAGGCTGTCTGAGTAAGCAAGTGCTCCGTGGTTCTCAAGAAGAACTGCATCAAAGTGCTGAAGGTATGGCTCGATAGCGTCCGGAATCTCCATTGTAGAAGGTGTACCGTATTTAGCGATCGGAACACATCCAAGAGCGATAACTGCTTCTGGCATGATTGGCTGTGTAAGCGGAATACCAGCGATAGCGAATGTTGTAGCGTACAGTGGGTGAGCATGTACTACAGACTGAACGTCTGGTCTCTCTCTGTACACACGCATGTGCATCTTAATTTCTGAAGATGGTCTGAATCCTTTATTTGCCTGAAGAACATTACCATTCTCATCTACTTTACAGATGTACTCTGGTGTCATGAATCCTTTGCTGACACCTGTTGGTGTACACAGGAACTCATGGTCGTTCAGTTTTACAGAAAAGTTTCCGTCATTAGCTGCAACCATTCCACGGTTGTAAACTCTTCTTCCGATTTCACACATTTCTTTTTTGATTTCGTATTCGTTTTGCATTTTTTCTCCTCCTTGGAATCGTGTCAAAACTTTTGTTTTGTGTTGTTTCTTAACTTATTTTACCACACAATCCCACATTAGTCAATTTGAACAGCCGTTGTTTTTGTTGTTTCTTGTGATTATTTTCACTATTTTCTCTGTTTTCGACTTCGTGTAGATTATCTGATTGTGTTTTTTTATTTTTAACCACCGATCCGGCACTCTACACCGGAAACTTCTTCTGCTACTTTCAGAAGTCGTTCCATCTTTTCATTTGTCGGTGGTTTTACATCCCCCATCAGGTATGGGCGGTTCAGTCCGTCATATTTATCCTGTCCCAGCCTGTGGTAAGGCAGAAGATGCATTCTTCTTACATTGCCAAGTTTGCGGACATATGCGGCAATATCACGGATTTCTATCTCTGTATCATTGAATCCCGGGATTACCGGAACACGGATGCTCAACTCTGTCATATGAGAGTCTGCAATCTTCTTTGCATTCTCTAACATCAGTTCATTCGAGCGTCCTGTAAATTCTTTATGTTTCTCTGGATTCATGTGTTTGATATCCAGCAAATACTGGTCTAAATATGGAAGAATCTCTTCGATTGTGCTGTATGGTGCGCATCCCATACTTTCCATCGCAGTTGTGATTCCTGACTCTTTCGCTGCCCGCAGAAGGTCTCTTGCGAACTTCGGCTGGCAAAGGCTTTCGCCTCCGGAAAGTGTAAGTCCGCCTCCGGTTCTTCTATAATAAGTACGGTCTTTTTCTACCGTCTTCATCACTTCCGCAACCGTTGTGTCCTCACCGATCACTTTTGGTTCTCCCTGCACCATCATTGTCTCGATCTCGTAGTGCTGTGATTCCGGATTACAGCACCAGCGGCATCTGAGCACGCACCCCTTCAGGAACACGATGGTTCGAATTCCATTTCCATCATGGATGGAATACCGCTGGATATCGAAGATTCTTCCTTTGGTCTTCAGATATTCTTCCATGCTGTCTCCCTCTTATTCTTAAAATCCCTGCTCTGTTCTGCGAATGATATCATCCTGCAGTGACTTGGACAATGTCGTAAACAGTGCACTATATCCAGCTACACGTACAACCAGATGTTTGTACTGTTCCGGATGCTTCTGTGCATCCAGAAGTGTTTCACGGCTGACAACGTTAAACTGCATGTGGCTTCCCTTCTGATCAAAGTATGACTGGATCAGTCCTACAAACTTCTCAAGTCCTTCTCTTCCACTCAGTGCAGACGGATGAAACTTCTGATTGAACAGTGTTCCATTCGAAGCAATAAAGTGATCCAGTCTGGAAACGGAGTTTGCAGCTGCTGTCGGTCCGTTCACATCCTTACCGGCTGATGGCGATACTCCATCGGCTACCGGCATATGCGCCAGACGTCCGTCCGGTGTGGCTCCTGTCTGTCCGCCAAGCGGTACATTCGCTGATACTGGATATAATCCCGCCTGGAACATACCTCCACGTGGATTTTTGTATTTCTCCAGTGGTTTTGTATAAGTATAGGCAACGTCTCTTGCAAATGCATCAACCTCCGGAATATCATTTCCGAACTTCGGCACTGCATCAATCAGCTTAAGGATTCTCTCACCATTCGCCTTCACCTGCTCTGATTCTGTCGCTGCAACAACAGTCTTCAGGATTGCCGCAACTTCTTTCTCGCCTACCGGCTGTCCGGCAGACTTCATAGCAGAAGCCACTTCTGATACCATCTCTGCAACATCATCACTGCTCAGACCCTTTCCATAGTTTGTACTAAGAGCCATCTTCAGATCATGCATTGTAATCTTGTTCTCGTCATAAACAAGTTTCTTTACTGCGTAAAGTGCATCCGCCATGTTGGCAACACCGAATCCCTGCGGACCTGTAAAGTTATATACAGCTCCTCCCTGTTCCAGTGTCTTTCCTCTCTTGATACAGTCATCGACCATACTTGCCAAGAACGGAAGCGGTGCTCTCTCTGCGTGTGCCATATCAATAGCATTATCAGCATTAACAAGTAGTGCGATTGCGTAATCCATCTGTGCTTTATAAGCATCATAGAATTCATCAAATGTCTTCATATCCTCAACATTACCTGTCTTTGGACCAATCTGTACACCCTTGTCCACACCATTTGAAAATACCAGTTCCAGCGGACGACACATATTGAAGAATGCTGCATCATGCCATCCGTTCGTCTTACCGGACTTCTGTGGTTCTACACATCCGATGATATTGTAGTCTCTCGCATCCTGTAAAGTCAGTCCACGGCTCTCCAGTGACGGGATAATAACCTCATCATTATAATACGCCGGGAGTCCGATTCCTGTTCTTGTAAGCTCTGCCGCATAGATCAGGAAATCATGTGGTGATCCATTCCAAACTCTTACGGAAAGAGAAGGCATTGGAAGGAATACATGCATAGATGATGTAATACACATAAATGAAAGATCATTCGTAACATCTATACCATCTTCATTCTGTCCTCCTACGATCAGGTTCTGGAACAGACTGTAACCTGCGAATCCTTCTGCTGAAGCCGCATCACGGCACTTGTTCAGGTCATTTAATTTAACCCAGATACAATCCAACAGTTCCTGTGCAAACTCTCTTGTGATCTTTCCGCTGTCGAGATCCTTCTTATAATAAGGATACATATACTGGTCGAATCTTCCAGGGGAGATTGAATGTCCGCTGGACTCGATCTGTAACAGCTGCTGTACAAACCAGAAGGACTGACAAGCTTCATAGAATCCTGTCGCACCCTTCTCCGGTACATTCGCACAATTCTGTGCAATGATAAGAAGTTCTTTCTTTCTTACCGGATCAGAACATTTCTCAGCCATCTCAAGTGCAAGCTTTGCATAACGGCGGGCATATGTGATCGCTGCATCACAGCTGATCATCACTGCCTCAAGGAAACGTGATTTTGTCTGATAGTTACCATCACTGACCTTCATAGAAGCAAGCTCATCTTCTGCTTTCTTGCGGATTCCGGAAAATCCGATCTCGAGAACTTCACCATACTTAACTGTCACATGTCCTACACCATTATAGAAATAGTTTCCAGGTGTAAAGATATTGTGTTCAATGTCAAGTAATGTCTCCGGCTCCATGTATGCTGTAGCCAGGTCACTTGTTGTACGGCCTTTCCAGTAAGCATTCGCCTCTTTCAGTTCCTTCTTCGTCTGCTCAGAGATGTAGAACGGGTCAGCACTTCTTGTTTCAACTGTATCAAACTCTGCCTCCAGCCACTCGTAAGAGAACTCCGGAAATGTCTGGCATCCTCTTGGAGCAAGTGTACTGCTTCCAACAACAAGTTCCAAGTCACGGATCGTGATCGGAATATTCTCCAAAATATGCTGGAACGCTTTTGCTCTACGGATGATCATTGGTTCATTCTCAGTCTGTTTGTACGACTCCGTAATCAGTACCGCTCTCGCCGACTCAATCTCAGGCATCTTCGCATACAGGTTTTCTACCAGTTTTGGAATTCTGTCCGACTTCGGGATGGGAGTACTGTCATAAGTATAAAGTCCCATTTTGCTCTTAAACTCCAGATCGGAAGAGCACACGTCTGAACTCCAGTCACTGCCGGCTAT
>OCJH01000067.1_pt1 | contig 14442 bp, 1 predicted proteins | sample 1538791 | NCBI WGS metagenome assembly OCJH01 (sample SAMN04571726, study PRJEB22368) | human gut metagenome | biome: human gut; material: stool | host: Homo sapiens | place: Luxembourg | collected 2012-12-05 | reverse complement strand
TTTATCTCTGTTCTTTTTTCTTACGTCTTCTGACACCATAACCGGTTCCGACAAGGGCTGCCATCATCATGAGAGTCAGGTAGAAGGCGATGTTTGTATCGTCTCCTGTCTTCGGCGTTGTTGTCGTGGTGGTGGTCGTCGTCGTAGTCGTACGGTTCGTCGTACTTGTCGTCGGCTGTGTAACCGGCTCTGTATCCGGCTCTTTTGTCTTGGAGTTCGTTATCGTTCTCTCCACAGCTGTGCTGTCAGCGGAAATCTTACAATAACTTGCATCCAGAGTTACCGTATACCCGAAGTCGCTGTCAACCGGCACGCCATCTTCGTCTGTCTCTGCCAGATAATACTCGCCGTAAGGCAGTCTGTCGAAGACGACTGTTCCGCTGGACTCATCATTGAGCTCCAGTTTCTGAATATCTGCACTTGCCATGATGGTATGAGCCGCATCGGTGAACAGTGCAAAGTAGAAGGTATCAGTTACGTTTCCGGGCTCGCTTCCGATCAGAACCTGTTTGTTTACCGTAATCTTACCATCGTTGTAGGGATTCTCCGGCAGATTTCCGTTTACATAGTTGATGATCATGCTCTTGCCCAGCTGACTCTTCGGAGTCAGGCTTACCTTTCCATCCAGGATTTCATTGGAATCGATCACGAAGGATTCGCTGATCGGATTACCAAATTCATCGGTCTCTGCCACATAATAGGTGCCATACTCCAGATTTGTGAAGATCGTGGAGGTGGTGTAGGACTGCTGTACCCGCAGTGCCTTTACGCTGCTGACACGCTGTGTGCATGCCTCATCGGCAAACAGAGCGGTATAGAAGGTGTAATCGTCGATCGTCTTATACTGGTCTTTATATTTCACCAGTTTCTGAACGATGACGGAAGCATCACCGGATGCTACCTTATCGTCCATGACGATCTTCTGGATCTCATTGTTGCTGTTTACGGTAAAGGTAATATCCTTTGCCAGGCTGTATCCGGACGGTGCGGAAATCTCGGTCAGGGTGTAAGTTGCACCTGCGATCAGTTTTCCTTCAAATACCTTGGGCTCTCCGGTGGAGATCCAGTTCAGGATAATCTCTCCGGAAGCATCCTTCAGTGCCAGATGAGCTCCTGCAAGCTCTTTGTTGTTCGTTACATCCATCTTGGAGATCTGAACTCTGGTCACATCATCCTTCATGACAACCTTTGTTGTTGTTCCGTCTGTGTTTACGGTAAAGGTCACATCCTCAGCGAGGGCATATCCATCAGGAGCTGCGGTCTCTCTTAAGGTATAAGTTCCTGCCGGAAGTCCTTTGATGACTTTTGCGGTCACATCGGAAATCCAGGACAGCTGCTCACCGTAAACGGTCTTCGCGATCTCGCCCTTCTCATCGAGAATCTGAAGAGTTGCTCCCGGCAGCTCTCTGGTTTCATTGGTAAGAGCAACCTTGCTGACAGTCACATCAGTAGGCACATCTTTCATGACAACTTTGTTCTCAACAGTCAGGTCATCGCTTATCGTAAATTTCACATCTGCTGCTACTGCAAAACCTGTCGGAGCTTTGGTCTCGCGGAGGATATACTCTCCAGCGGGCAGGCCCTTGATCTGTTTTGCGGTTTCTGCGGAAGTCCATTTCAGTTCTTCACCAAAGATGGTCTTCACAACTTCTTTGCCTTCTGTATCCATGATCTGAAGCTCGGCTCCAGGAAGCTCTTTCTCTGCATTGGTGATATCCACCTTGCTGATCGTTGCTTCGATGGCTGCATCCTTCATGGTTACTGTTTCTGCTGCTTTCAGCTCATCGGTAATGGTAAACTTCACATCCTTCGCGATGCTGTATCCAGCCGGTGCGATGGTCTCTCTTAAGGTGTACTCGCCAGCCGGCAGTCCCTTGATGACCTTAGCCTCGTTTCCGGATACCCATTTCAGCTCTTCGCCGTAAACGGTCTTCACGATTTCGTTTCCATATTTATCCATTACCTGAAGGGTTGCTCCCGGAAGCTCTTTCTCTGCATCGGTGATATCCACCTTGCTGATCTTCACTTCGGTTGCCTGATCCTCCATAACTGCTTTGTTTGTTACTTTTCGGTCATTGCTTACGGTAAATTCTACATCTTTTGCAATGGTGTAGCCGGTCGGTGCTGCGATCTCACGGAGGATGTAATCTCCTGCGGGCAGGCCCTTGATCTCTTTTGCTTCCTCACCGGAAATCCACTGCAGTTTCTCACCGTAAACGGTGACTGCGATCTCCTCGCTGGTGGTGCCGTCCTCTGCCATCACTTTCTTCAGAATCTGAAGGGTTGCTCCCGGCAGTTCTTTTGCCGTATCAGCCATATCTACCTTGCTGATCACGGTCTCAATCGGTGCATCCTGCATCTCTACGGTTTCTACCGCCTTCAGCTCGTCGGTAACGGTAAAGGTTACATCGGCTGCTACCGTGTAGCCATCCGGTGCTGCACTCTCGCGGAGGATGTACTCTCCGGCAGGCAGTCCCTTGATGTTCTTCGGCTCGCCGGTGGATTTCCACTCCAGCTTCTCGCCGTAGATGGTCGTTACTACTTCTTCTGTTTCCGTTCCGTCCTCACCGGTTACTTTCTTCAGTACCTGAAGCGTTGCTCCCGGCAGTTCCTTCTCGGTGGTGATATCGTTCTTGCTGATATTTACCTCGATCGGTGCGTTCTCCATCACTACCGTTTCTGCTGCTTTCAGCTCATCGGTAACGGTAAATTTCACATCTTTCGCAATGGTATAGCCATTCGGTGCTGCGGTCTCGCGAAGGATATACTCTCCGGCAGGCAGGCCCTTAATGGTTTTCGGTGTCTCACCAGATACCCACTCCAGCTTCTCGCCGTAAATAGTGATTACGGTTTCTTCCTTCTCAACTTCTTCACCAGCATCTGTTGCTGCTTTCACTTTCTTCAGGATCTGAAGGGTTGCTCCCGGCAGTTCTTTTCCGGTAGTGATATCGGTCTTGCTGATAATAACCTCTGTTGCCTGATCCTCCATGGCAATCGTATCGATCTCAGCCTGTTCTCCGTCTACACTTCTGTAAATCTTTCCTTTTTCAACGGTAAAGGAAATCGGATCTGCAATCGTGTAACCAGTCGGTGCTTTGGTCTCAACCAGTTTGTAGCTGCCGTCCTTCAGGCCGATGATGGTCTTTACCAATGCCTCCTCTGTGGTAGTCCATCTCAGAGTCTCGTTATAAATGGTTCTTACCACATCGCCGTTCTCATCCTGTACCTCGAAGGTTGCTCCCGGAAGATTCTCTGCAAGGTCTGCCAGATCCTTCTTGGATACGGTTAGTTTGCTGGGAGCGTCTTTCATGGTAACGGTTTGAACCTTACCGTCTCTGCCTACCTCAAAGGTAATCTCTTCCGCATATTTGTAACCATTCGGCACTGCGGTCTCAGTCAGAGTATACTTCTGACCGGCTTTCAGGATACCTTCGATATAATGAGGCTCACTTCCACTGATCCAGGAATCAATGACTTCGCCGTCTGCATCTCTGATTTCCAGTTTCGCTCCCGGCAGTTCTGCCTGATTGGCTGCATCAATCTTGGAAATCTTAACCTTCGTCAGATCGTTGACAAACTTCAGATCTGCTTCTTTGGTATCACCGACAACTTCTGCCTTTAAGGTTCCATTGCCATTGTCGGTTACGTTTACTTTTACGGTGTACTCTGTTTCGGCGTAAATAACTGCGCCATCAGTACCCTTGATCTCTTTTACGGTGTAAGTATGCTCACCCAGAACACTGGTGTCATCCGGTGTCAGTACATATGGGATTTCTGTGAAGGTAATCTTGCCATCCAGTGCGTTGGTTCCGGTGGCAACTTCATTTCCATTCTCCAGTACTGCAAACTGATACTCGTTTGCCAGAAGAGACTTCTGTACACCTTCTGCATAGGCTTTGGAAGCTTTCAGAACGATACCGCCCTCTGCACTGTAGGTGTTGGTAAATACTGCATCCGGTGTCTTTGTTTCATCATCTTTCGATGCTTCAACCGTCTTACCATCAATGGTTTTCTCAACCTTCAGAGTTCCGTCTCCATTATCTGTTACAGTTACTTCTACTGTATGAACGGTGTTATCAAATCCATAGCCCGGTACTTCCATATCCGGTACCACTTCCTGAAGATAGTAGGTATAGGTCTTGCCTGCATTCTTCTCAGTGTAAGTAAGATTTGCGAAAGTTACGTTCTTTCCAACGTTCTTCACGGTCTGATCCTTGTTGGTATCACCATTTGCTTCGTTTGCCGGATCTCCCTTTAACGTGAAGCTGAACTGCTTATCTGCAATGGTTCTGCCTTTCAGAATCTTCTCTGCGCTGATACTTGTTTCACCTGTCGCTTTATAGGTATTTACAAATGCAACAGCGTCTGCTTTTTCCTGTTTCTTTTCCTCATTTTCCGTTGTGATCTTGGTAATATCACTTACAGCTGCATTCAGTTTTCCATTTCCCTGATCCCGGACACTTACGGTTACTTCATAAATACTCTCATCGTAAGTATAACCAGGCTGCTTGTTTGTCGGAATCTCCTCACGGACCGTATAAACATAATCCTTTCCGGCATCGCTCTCATCATACTTCAAGGTCTTAAAGGTCACCTGCGTACCTTTGTTGCTCTCCGACTGATCTTCTGTCTTCGGACCGGTCAGGGTAAAGGTAAACTGGCCATCTTCAATGGTTCTTCCTGTCAGAAGCTTGGTAGCTGTCAAAGTCAGCTCACCATATGCATTGTAAACATTATGGAACACTGCTTTTTCAACCGGTGCGATTTCCCCATCTGCAGTCGTGCCAGGTTTCACAATCTGATATGCTGCGTTTATGGTTCCATCTCCGTTATCTTCCGGAGTTACCCAAACCTCATAGGTTGTCTCATCATAGGTGTATCCTTCTGCCTTCTCTGCCGGGATTTCCTCATACAGAAGATAGATAAAGGTCTTTCCAAGATCCTGTTCTGTATAAGAGATCGGATCAAAGGTAATCTGGCCATTCAGGTCATTGGTCTTTCTCTGGCTGATGGCTGTTTCGCCTTCCTTCACTTCTTTGCTCTTCAGGATAAAAGCAAATTGTCCATCTGCAAGCAGACGGCCGGTCAGATTCTTCTGAGCGGTAAGATTCAGAGTTCCCTTTGCATGGTATGCATTGGTAAACTGCGGTGTTCCCGTAATTTCCGTCTTCACCGGACGGCCTGCAGGACCGCTGACCTCATAGATCTTTGTTGCTGTCGTCAGGTGTCCACCCCCATTATCGGTAATGGTTGCTTCTACATGGTAAACCGTCTCATCGTAAGTATAGCCTTTTGCCTTTTCTGTCGGGATTTCCTCATACAGAAGGTAGGTATAGGTCTGTCCTGCATCCTTTTCCGTATAATTCATCTTCGGGAAGGAAATGCTTCCGTCTGCGTTATTCGGAACGGTCTCTTTGTACTTCGGCGCAGAACCAGTACTCTCCAGTGTAAAGGAGAACTGCTCCTTAGCCAGTGCCTTTCCGGTCAGAACTTTATTAGCTTCCACCTGAGCATCACCGACTGCCTCATAAACATTGGTAAATTTCAGTTCCTGCTCTTTGTCATCCACTTTCCGTGTTTCCACATGCAGGGTACCGTCTCCATTGTCACTTACTTCTACCACTACGGTATAGATGGTGCGGTCATATGTATAACCATTTTCATCTGTTGGCGGAGTAACCTCCTGTACCGTGTAGGTATGGGTTCCGATATCAGCGGTCGTATACTTGATCGGCTCAAAGTGGATGCTTCCGTCTGCTTCATTAGAAGTGCTTCTAAGTACTTCGTTGCCTTCTCGTACTTCAAATTCAAACTGTCCAGCTTCCAGTGTTCTTCCTGTCAGGACTTTGGTTCCTTCCAGAGTCAGGCTGCCGGTGGCTTCGTACTTATTTACAAATTGCATGTTATCCAGAGGAACTTTCTCGCCCTCCAGGTTGGTCACTTTCGCATCTACCTTCAGGTTTCCATCTCTCATATCCGAAACATGAACCTTGATCGTATACACTTCGTTAGAATACTCGAAACCACTGAGTTTTCCATACTGCTCCGTCATTGTATAAGTAAAGTCTTTATCAATGTCGTCTTCTGTATAGGTAATCTGATCAAAGGTTACTGTTCCTTTTGCATCATTCCATTTGACCTGTTTTTTAATGCCATCACCAAACAGGACAAAGGAGAACTGATTTGCTGTAAGTTTTACCGCATCTGAATGTACATTCAGTTTCTTGGCTGCTGTCAGATTCAGGGAACCCTTCGCCTTGTAGTGGTTTTCAAACTGAAGGGTAGCTTTTTCGCCTGTAGCATTATCTGTGATTACCGGCTCTTCTACTGTCAGTTTTCCACCGGCATCCTTCACATTGATCACTACTTTATAAACCTTATCGCTATAAGTATAGGTCGGATCATCCGGAACTTTGATCTCACTTACATAGTAAATGAAATCCTTTCCCTTCGAAATATCTTCTACGTCTTTGACATCATCCTGATCATAGTTCAGCGTCGGGAATTCAAATTTTCCATCGGCATCACTTGTTACGATCATGTCCTTACCAGTGGAATCCTTTACCAGGTTTTCGCCCTCCGGATCTGTCGTCAGCTTAAAGGAGAACTGCTCCGGATCCAGTGTACGGTTACCGGTCAGAGTCTTGGTTCCCTTAAGCTCAGCCGAACCAGTTGCCTCATAGCTATTCTTAAAGGTTACCTTTTCCTCAGAAACTGTCTCACCGGCTTTATTGGTATAAACAGGAGATGCTACAAGTGAACCGTTGTTATCGGTAACGTTCACTGCGATCGTATACTCTTCTTTGGAATATGTATAGCCAGGCTGCCCGTCATTGACCTCTTTGATCTTATAAACAAAGGTCTTTCCAATATGTTCCTGTGTATAAGGAAGAGTTGTAAAGTTCACGATACCGTTTTCATCATTTGTTTTAGTCTCGATATATTTTTCCTCTTCATCAGTTACCTGATAAAGTTCAAACGAGAACTGCCCAGCCGTCAGTTCATGTCCAGCCAGCTCTTTTTGGGCTTTCGGTGTAAACTCTCCGTTTGCCTCATACTTGTTTTCAAAACTAATTGCGCTTACGGTATTGCTGCCTTTTTTATAAGTACGCTCCGACGTATCCAGTGTCTTATTATGGTTATCTTTTACATTGATGGTTACTTCTACCGCCGTCGTATCGTAGGTATATCCTGATTTTCCATCATTGACCTCTTTGATGCGGTATGTATGCAAACCCACATCATCCTGGGTATAAGAAATTACCGGGAAGGTAAAGTTTCCATCCGCATCATTGGATACGGTAATGTCCTGTCCTTCTTCATTTTTCAGCGGCACTTCTACTTCCACCAGCTTGTCGGAATCTTCGACTTCTTTCTGCAGTTTCACTTCGTAAATCTTAAAGCTGAAGTCACCTGCTTCCAGTTTTTTCGTTCCGCCTGTAAGCTTTTTGGTTCCGCTTAAAGTTGCCTCACCAGTCGCTTCATAGATATTAGAAAATTCTGGAATCTTAACCGTTTCATCAGAAGATTTCGTGTAATCCTTCTTTTCGCTTTCTTCCTTCTCCTGTACCTGGACCGTATACGGAGTAGAAAGCGTACCATTATGATTATCTTCTACCGTAACCGTTATGGTATAAATCTTACTGTCATAGGTATAACCTGCTTTTCCTTCATTGGTCTCTTTCAGCGTGTAGGTATAGGTCTTCCCAATGTCAGACTGGTCATAAGTCAGCGCATTAAAGATTACTTCACCATTCAGGTTATTTTCCTTCGTCTGATCTGTCTTTTTCGCCTGGTTTGCCTGATCTTTCTGGTCTATCTCTTCCGGTCCAGTCAATGTGAAAGTAAATTTATTATCTTCCCGAAGGCTGGCCCCATCCAGTTCCTTCTTCGCTTTCAGCTGAAGCATACCTTCTGCGGTATAAGTATTGGTAATGATAAGCCCATTGCCACTCTCTGTGTCTGTTCCATTCGGAGTAGCGGTTGCTTCCAGAGTTCCATCACCATTGTCCGTTACCGTTACTTTTACAATCACATCATCTTTGGCATAAGTATAACCCGGATGTTTGGCAGATTCATCTACCTCCCGTACTGCATAATAATTATCCCCTACCTGATCCTGGTTAAAGAAGATAGTATCGAAGGCGAAAGTACCGTCTGCAGCATTCTTCTTATTTGAATCAACCAGCGTATAACTCTGATCTTTTGTGCCGTACTTCTCGATCTTATACAGTTCAAAAGTAAATTGATCTTTTTCAAGCGTATGGTTTTCAAGAACTTTCTTACCTTTCAGAGTCACCTTGCCACTTGCCGTATACTTATTGGTAAAGGAAGGAACTCCATTATTTTCAGTGTAAGGATCATATGTACCATTTGCATTTTTCTTTTCAACTGTTTTTTGGACATTCAAATTTCCCTTGCCATCATCTGTGATCTTGGCTGTGATGCGGTATTCCTCTGTAGAATAGCCACCCACATATCCGGCTGCAGAACCAGGCTGCTCTCTCAGAATATAGGTATAGGTTTTATCTTTATCCTTGGCTACCGTATACGGAATTGTAAAGCTAATCTGACTGCCATTATTCGTTGCTGTCGTAATATATTCTTCCGTTTCACCAACAAGCTTATACAAATCAAACTTGAAGATGTTCAGTACGTCATTTCGACCTTCTACTGTCTTTGTGGCCGTCACATTCAATGAACCGCTGGCATTGTATATATTGGTGAAATTAATCGCGCCACTGTTATAATCAACTGAAACCGTCAATTTTCCAGATGTGGTGCCATTTTTAACAGATACGGTTACCTGATATGCATTTGTATCATAAGTATAATGTGTATCTGTTCCCGGAATCTCCCGTACCCAGTAGACAAATTCCTCGCCCATATCTGCCTGTGTGTATTCCGGAGTATTCAGGACAAACTCGCCTTTGCCATCTGCGGTGCGTGCTGCCTTGTTGGTGGTAGTAATTGCCTCACCTGATGCATCTTTTACCGGTTGTTCTCCATCCTTATCATAGAAAAGGCCAAAGGTAAATGCACCTGCTGTCAGGGTCTGATTCTCCAGCTTCTTGGTACCTGTTATTGTTGCAGAGCCACTGGCTTTGTATTTGTTTTCAAACTTAGGCTCTGTTACAACCGTTCCTGCCTTCTTATAGACAACGGAATTCTCATCTGCACCAACCACACCATTTCCTTTATCAACAATCTTAACCGAAACGGTGAACACTGTATCATCATATGTAATATCGCTTCTGGTCTTGTTTGTCTCTTCAATGGTATAGGTGTATTTTTTACCAATATCTTTCTGTGTATACTTGATATCTGTAAAGGTAATTGCTCCATTTTCCTTGTTTAAACCAGTAGAAACTATTTTTCCTGCACTGTCTTTTACAGAATAGGTAAAGCCATTGCTGTCATAAGAAGCACCACCGGTCAGTTTTTTGGAAACGGTCGGTTTCCATGTACCTTCTGCCGTATAGGTGTTTACGAATTCTGCAGCAGTTTTGTTTCCACTTTCCTTGTTGCTTACATATACAGAAGTAACCTTCAACTTACCATCTTTCTTCGGATCTGTCACCGTAACTGTCACCGTATATTTGACATCCGAATAAGACATTCCTTTTTCTTCTGTCGCAGGCTTTACTTCCTCAATGGTATAAGTAAATGTTCCCGGTTCCGTATAAGGAATACTATTACTTTTTTCTTCATCAGCTGTAACAAAGGTAACCTTACCGTTTTTATCATTTGTACCGGTCATTACCGTGCCTGCCTGATCCTTTACAACAAAGTTAAACTCTTTATCTTTCAGAGTACGTCCGCCGGCAACCAGTTTCTTCGTTACATCCGGAGTCCAGGAACCAGAAGCACTGTAGCTGTTGGTAATGGTAACTGCATTTTCAGAAGCATTTTCACTGATTGTCAGTAAATACTTACCATCTTTTGGCGGCTTCACCTGGCTCCAACCAGATTTCCCGTTCTCAGTAATTGTAATCTGCGCTCCAACCGGAATTCCAGTAAAAGTAATTTTTTTCTCCTTTTCTCCCGTTGCAAGGCTGACCTTAACTGTAGCACCGTTCGCATTTTTCTTGCTGACCGTAGCACCAGTAACCTGAATTCTGTCCAGTTCTTTTAATCCCTTACCATTCTTATCTTTCCAAGCAATCTTGAAAGTAAAGTCCGTACCTGCATCTACCGGAGCACTCACTTTTTTCGTCAAGGAAAAGCTAGTAGTTCTTGTGTTATCAAAAACAATATTCGATACTTCAGAATTTCCTTTTTTAATTACCTTTTTCGTAACCTCAAGGTCTCCAGTGATATTATTTCTTTTTACTTCAACAGTTGCTGTATAAACAGAATCGTCATAAACATAATTGCCCGTTCCGGCTTTTTCACTGACTTTGAAAGTATAGGTGCCTTCATATTCTAATTCAAATTCTTTAAAACTAATAGTGGCACCACTATTTTCAGCTGTCTTTTCTTGGTTGATGATTCTCTTCTTATAATCAGCAAGACTTTCGGAAATTCCTTCATATTCCGAAGTTCCAGGATAGTATTGACCACCAGTTACATAATCACTTAAAATTGCTGAAAAACTAAACTTTTCAGTTCCTGGCACATCCGTTTCATTTATTCTCTTGCTTGCATTGAACGCCACACTCGTCTTTCCTGGCTTTTCCACATTCGTCAGGGTCAAAGTGCCGCCTTCTGGAATATTGATAAGTGTTTTCTTTGCATTTTCTGCTACACTTCCCCAGTCTTTCTGATGTGCCTTCGAAGCATTCATAACAAAGAAATGATATTTTCCAGTTTTGGCCACCAGATATCCTTCCGGAGCCTCATTTTCCACCAGACAATATAACTGATCCGGTTTTAAAAATTGTGCAGAAGTATTATCTGTCGATCCCAGAATCAATTCGCCATTATCATCCGTTGTTCCACTGGAAACCGGAGTTGCCTGTGCAGGATCAAAATGGTAGAAAGCGTTTGTATTCACTTCATAGACAGAAAATTTTGCTCCTTTTAGTAACGTTCCTACACTTTCTTCTTTCTTTATGATCTTTACAGTACCATTATCTCCTGACAGTTCTGCATTTGTTTTTATAATTTTATAATTTTTTTCTGTCCAGGTTCTTTCGATATTTTTCCCCTCAAGATTAACCGTGTTATCTAGGGAAACGGTATCATTCACAACACCGCTTACTGAAATTACATACTCAATTTTAAGAGCCTGGCCATCCGGTACCGTGAATTTCAGAGTATTAGTTCCCTGATCGTAGCTGTAGCTGGCTTTCTTTTGAGAAATCAGATCTTTCCCATTCTTATCAAAAACTTTTACAGACCCTTCCACCAGGCTTATATAAGCGTTTCCTTGATTATTCTCACTCTCGCTTAATCTGATAACATCTGTAAGAGTGAGAGTTCCCGTCGAACTATCGGGTGCCAACGTCTCATTCAATTTATTTACATCAATTGTATACTTAAAACGGTTAGATCCGGCTGACTCCGCCGTTTTACTCAGTCGATCTTTATCAAATTTAACGTCAACATCCGTTTTTCCACTATTTCCGGAATCTGTGCTTCCCCAGCTCCAGGATGCTTCATTGCTTCCTCCTGTCGCCTGTGAACCGGTTTTGGGAGTTACTATATAGGTAATCTCTGCTGTTTGACCATATGGAATTTTAAAATCATCAGGAAGGGTAATAACAGCAGTCTGACCCCCCTCTGTTGTTGTAATTGTCGGCTTAAGAGGAATTTTCGTAGTGCTACCTTTCAGCTGAACGTTAAAAGATCCTTCCTTAAACGTCAAATCACCTGTCAATTTATCTGTAACAACCACATTTTTCGCTTCTGCATCCTCTGCCGTCAAAGAAATAGTAAAGATCATATTACCATTTTCATCAACAACATAGTCTTTCTTTCCTGTTACATCGGTATCTTTTAAAGGAATCTTATAAGTATGTTTGCCAAGATTAATGGTAATTTCCTTCTCCTCTGCTATCTCCTCTTTGTTAAGCTTATAGTCCATGGAGAAGTTTCCTTTTAAGTTTTGTCTGTTAGCTATATAATCTGGCTTATAATTAAAATAGACTCTGTTTTCAGATGGTACGAAAACATAAGTTCCTCCATCTCCTCCAGATACCGTAATTCCACCTTCAAGAGCTTTGTCGCCATCTGCCAAATCTAATTTGGAGGCATCAAAGTTTTCAAACGTATAGTACCAGCCATTTGGGTCGTCTTTTGTCGGTCTTTTCCCATCTTCATCCTTATAAGAATAAGTCATGCTAAGAGAAATTACAGCATTTCTTGATATCGCTGTTCCTTCAACATAAGGTTTGCCGTCAACCAGAAGCGTAGCATTACATTCTTTTGCTATTGTAGCAATATTTTTATTTGGATCAGCATTTGAAGGTGCTACTTTTGCAATTTTCCGAATTCCCATCGGTGAAAAGCTATCGGTAGTAAAACCCACAGAACTTACACCACCATTATCCGTCATTTCAACCTGGTCTGTGACATTCTGTACGGTATCCGTTTTTTCATCAATATGAATAACTGTGACATTCTCTGTCTGTTCATCTTCAACAGATTCCAACACAGGAGTCTTAAAATTCATAGAAACTTCCACCAGGCCATCTGCCGGTTCTACACGCTGTCCATTTACTTCAAAATAAACATCATAAAATACATAAGAAGCTTCCTGGCCTTCTTCTGCTTCTCCGATTTGGTCTTCTACCATACTTACTGCTTCTTCATAAGCAATACTGCCTTCCGGCATGGGATCTGCTTTCAGAACAGCATTCTCCGGAAGTTCTGCCTCCAACTGTGCTACAGCTGTGATAATGATATTTTCGTCCTCATAGCTGAAGTTTGTTCCATATTTGACTTCGGTCTCGGTTTCCGTCTCTGTCTCAGTTTCAGCCTCAGTAACTGCTTCGCTCTCCGTTTCGGTTTCAGCGATTGTCTCGGTTTCACTCTCTGTCTCAGCAACGGTTTCGCTCTCTGCTGCTTCCGTCTCACTCTCGGATTCTGACTCAACCTCAGTAGCTGCTTCTGTTGCAGTCTCACTTTCGGTTTCGCTTTCCACTACAACCGCCTGTGTACTGATCACAACCACGGTACTGTCAGTCTGGATGCCTTCGATAATGTAATCGTTGGTCTCCGGAGTTTCATCGTTGGTTCTGGCAGGGATGGTTCCGTCTACCAGGATACTGGTAACTTCATAGCCCTCTGCCGGGGTTACGGTGAAGACGATCTTGCCGTCTTTGGCCATAGCAGTGCCATTGGTTACGTCTGCGCCGTCAACCGTTACGCTCGCACCTTCCGCACTCTGAAAAGCCACGGTATTCTCTACTGCAGCGCTCTCCGGAGCGTTGGATTCGGTTTCTACTTCTGTGGCTGTTCCATTTCCATCCAGAAGTGCATAGGTCACTTTGGCAGTGGTGCTCTGGATGGAGCAGTTCGCCGGAACAACGCCATTAGCGCCGATGGCCACATCAAAGGTAATCTGAGTGCCCACCTCAAGTGTGGTATCGATGAACTCGAACTCTTCTGTGAAAGACTCGCCCTTCTTCAGAATGTATTCCACATAAACCAAACCGTCTTTGTCGGTTTTCAGCTGAAACTCACGTTTGGTTTCAGGATCGGTAAACTTGCCGTCTTTAAACTGCGGATAACCGGCATTTTTATTCCAGGCATAAAGTCTGGTTTCAACGGCATTCACGCTACTGTCAGCACTGAGCTCATAAGTCACTTTCAGCTTTGCAGCCTCTCCCTCTTTCTGGGTGGAAACTGCCTCTGTTTTCAGAGTCAGGCTTCCTGTCGCGGACGGTGTGGTCTGCGGCTCTGTCTCGCTGTCTGCTGTTGCTGTATCTGCTGTAGCCTGGGCCTCTTCGGCCTGTCTTGCTGCTTCTGCATCTGCTGCTGCCTGTGCCTCTTCGGCCTGTCTTGCTGCTTCTGCGTCTGCTGCTGCCTGCGCTTCTGCCGCCTGTCTTGCTGCTTCTGCATCTGCTGCTGCCTGCGCTTCCGCGGCCTGCCTTGCTGCTTCTGCATCTGCTGCTGCCTGCGCTTCCGCAGCCTGCCTTGCTGCCTCTGCTTCTGCGGCAGCCTGAGCCTCTTCGGCCTGCCTTGCTGCTTCTGCTTCCGCTGCGGCCTGAGCTGCTGCCGGATCTTCTGTCTGTGCTTCCGTCATGGATTCTACAGCGTATGTCACGTTAGAATCGCAAAATACCAACATCACAGCCAGAAGCATCGCAATAATTCTGGACCATTTTCTGTTATTCATAACTTTTCTCCTTTCTTTTCACCCTGTTCTGTTGTTGCCAGAGCGCTGTCCATGATTTTTAATAGTTCCAATGCACTTCGAAATTTCAATGATTCATTTTTTTCCGCCCAGACAGATCGGAAGAGCACACGTCTGAACTCCAGTCACTGCCGGCTATC
>OCJH01000057.1_pt1 | contig 15218 bp, 2 predicted proteins | sample 1538791 | NCBI WGS metagenome assembly OCJH01 (sample SAMN04571726, study PRJEB22368) | human gut metagenome | biome: human gut; material: stool | host: Homo sapiens | place: Luxembourg | collected 2012-12-05 | reverse complement strand
GAGTTCAGACGTGTGCTCTTCCGATCTATGGGATATTCTATCTTTATCATTATCATTGAGGAGAACCTATGATGACGGGACTTGAAAGAAAAAAGAAGGTACGTAGCGGTTTCTGGAAAATGAATCGCAAAAGCCTATGCGCAGCTATACTCCTAGCCTTAGGTTTGGCGGTGCAGGCAGAGTGCATAGCAGCGCAAGAAGCTGTCGAGCAGGGAGAGGCGCCTACATTTACCCTAGAGGGTATCACTGTAGAAGCTAAGAGACCAGACTGGGAGGCGAAGCTCTCTCCGGGGACGGTGACGGTCATTCGGCCGCAGGATTTCAAAGGGGAGCAGAAGACACTGCCGGATATGCTGAAGACGGTGCCTGGGGTACACGTGCGCGAGGTGAACGGGCATGGGCAGTATACGACGGTCACGGTGCGAGGTTCTACCGCGGCGCAGGTCGGTGTCTTCATGGATGGGATACTGACAAACCTCGGAGGAGATGCTGCCGTCGATATCTCCACCATTCCGGTCAAGAATGTAGAGCGCATTGAAGTGTATCGCGGCTATGTGCCGGCACGCTTCGGAGGGACTTTTATCGGCGGTGTCATCAATATCGTGACCAAGAAACCAGATAAACCCGGCATTTCTGCAGAAGTAGGAAAGAGCTCCTATGGCGGGAAGAGTCTCTCCATGGAGTATACGGCACCTGCGGGCAGCGGTACTTTGCTGGTGGCAGGAAATTATGAGTCAAGTGATAACGATTTTTCCTATACCAATTATGCGGCGGAAAGAAATATACCGGAAGTGCAGAATGCACTGTCTGGGTTTCAGAATCAGGTAGCGAATTTCAATCGCGACCGTATTGATTACTTGACTTCCACAAAAAATCAGCAGGGACAGGAAAAAGTGCCTATTATTTCTTTGTCGCCAGAGGAAGTTGATCACTTCAAAAATAATACGGATGATTGGCTGAGCTTCGTCAGAGGGACAGGCGAAGACAGCTTGTCAGGAAAGATAGAAGAGAATGCATTCGCGAATGCGATGCAAGAGGATGCACTGACATTCAAAGATAAAATCGCCTCTACCGTTGTAAATGGTCAGACTTTACAGGAATTATTCACAAGCGAATATGGAGAAGAATGGTGGTGGGGGGAAGCCAGCCGAGAGTGGAAAGAAGGCAATGGTGAGTTTATAACGCCTGAAATCAAGAAGGAGATTGTACAAAATTATGTCGATCAAACGGTAGGAGACACTATCGCCAATGAAAAGCTGAATACGGATCCGGAAACCAGCAAGAGTTTAGAAGGATATAAGAAGCAGGTCGAAGAATATAAGAAGAAATTGAAAGAGGCGAAAGATGGGAAGCGTTGGCGTAAGTACAATGATTATAAAAATAGCAGCGCATTAGTGAAGTGGCAGAACCAGAACTGGATGGTCAAAGGTTCTTGGAATCAGATCGATCGGCATTTACCGGACGGATTGTGGGGGGGATCGGCTGCAGATGCCATCATCCATAACGGGGTTGATTTGAGAGATGTTTATTTCTATGACAGTCGGAGGCAAAAATTAACCAATACAGAGCTGATGCTACAGAATCGGAACCAGAATGGTCGGTTAGAATGGGGCTGGACGGCGGACTATCTTCACCAGAAGAAGAGTTATAAAGCGGAAAATATCATGAAAAATGATGTGACGGACGTGGAAGCTACGACAGTCCCCCTAAGAGAATGGAGCAAGTATACTTCGAATAAGTACAATATCCAGCTGGATGGGACGTACAAAGTGTCTGAGCGTAATATGCTTGATTTCCAGATGAATATGTCGCATGAACGGTTACATATCGATGGATCGCTGATGGATAAGGTGCTGGGAGATTCTGATATAGCCAATACCCTTGGGCAGACAAGAAATCGATATGATCAGGACATTTTGAATGTGCAGCTGCAGGATACGATCACCTTAGATAGGAAGTCCACCTGGTTCTTGACACCGAGCCTTCGCTATAACCGGTCCAAGATTACTGGCTACAGCGATGGGAAACGATTTAAAGTGAATCAGGAGAATCGTTTCCATTGGCTGCATCCGAAAGACAGCCAGGTGGATGACAAGGTGACCTGGCAGCTCGCTTTGAAAAAAGAGGTCAATGACCAGCTGACGCTTCGCATGACCGGTGGGACATACTACCGCTTGCTGAATATGTATGAAATCGCAGGGGATGGGGCTGGTATCCTGCCATCTTCTCGTGGCAACGGTCAGAATTCTGTATTCCCTGTTCCGGAAGAAGGAAAGCAGTTTGATATAGGTGCCATCTGGAAAGGGAAACTGCTGCATGCAGATAACAGTACGCAGCTCACATATTTCTGGAGAGACTCGACCAATATGCTGCAGCTGGTCCGGGCAGGGAAAGACCATTGGTCTTATTTCAATGATAACCGCGGCAAGGTACATGGCGTGGAATTCCAGTCCAATTTCAGCTGGAAGAAGGTGGATCTGGACTTGCGGGCCACTTACATGCAGACACATATGCAAAGGAAAAATAGTGCCGTGGGCTATGGTTATTCTGATATCTGGGCTACCTATCAGCCGGAGTGGGAAGGGAATGCGAGACTGACCTATCGCCCGAATCGGCATGTGGATCTATTTGGCGAAGTCCATTATACCGGCGGTTATTATACCGATTACAGTAAGGACTCCAGAGGCGGAGAGTATGCGCATTTGTCAGGGCGGCCGGTTAATGCACTGACGACCATCAATGGCGGTGTGAAATGGAAACCGGCTGACAGCTGGCAGCTTTCTTTTGGCTGTAATGACATATTCAACAGGGGACCGAAGATGAAGATCCGAAGCAATACGGCTTTCACGGTGCCGGGATACATCAATCCGGAATTTCCTATCCAGGGGCGGACGTATTATGCGTCGATCCGTTATCAATTCTAAGGAGGAATAGATGATGTGGAAAATGAGTAATAAAAAACGCAAGATGGCTTTCCTGACTGCTCTGATAGGGAGCCTCATGGCGGGATCCAGTGTAGGGGCGGCGAATCTGATGGCAACGATCCCATCGGATTATGCCAATAGCCAGATGGGAGGAGTGACAGGTTCCCGCGTGACCACGAAGGTCGATGCGGCTCCAGTGGTAGGAGCGGTGAAGGATTTGAACAGGGATCCGGCTACGTTCTCTGTGATGCTCGATGGGGAAAGCAAGATTTTCCTGCGTCAATACGGCTATAGCGTCACAGACCTGAAAGGAAGTATCCTGATGGATGCGGATGGGGACTGGGCTTCTGGTGCCAATCCTACAGGTGTGATTAAAGCCGTTCCGAATGCGCATGCTGTTACCGGGTTTGGAAATACCATTTATGCGACGGGCTATGATCTGGGGCAAGTGGGCATTGCGCACGTTGTGGATGATCGGATTGCAGAAGATACAACCAAAACTGTCAATTTAAAGCAGGATATCAAGGAAAAGACCGGGGATGTAGATGCCAAGAAGTATGACACCTATACAGATACGAATGGCAGTATGCAGACTACGACGGTTCATGGGGAAGGGCTTTTGGTCAAAGATGGCTATTTATATGTGGCAGCCAGTGTCAATCTCAAGGCCGGATACGATAATTATGATAATGGGTATCTGATGCAGTATAAGATCAATAGCGATGGCGGTTTATCTTATAATGGGTATGCCCGCATTGGGAAAAATACGGATCAGGTGAAACTGAATAATTATAACCATTTAATCTTGAACACTTCTATTGGGGGCTATCAGAATTATGGTTTCGGAAATAAAGAAACTTCTTTGGATTATGTAAATATTACCGGAAATAATATTGGAAATCTTCATGATAAAAAGTCGATCATTTTACCGGAGCAGGTTAAAAACGATGGCTATGATTTCCGTGATATGAAGGTACTGCCGGATGGTACTGTTTATGTGATGAAGTATATTTTGAGTGATGTAGGAGGGGACAATAAGAGTGGATTTACCGGTCGTGTGTACCAGACGACCATGGCCAATCTGATGTCGAAAAATCCGGATGATTGGAATATAGTGCTGGCGGGTACGGTCGGAGAAGGTGGAGGTTGGTTTGGTCGGCTGAATGCGGAGTATTATACCAAACGGTTATGGGTAGAATGGGGTAACAATCTCTATGTGTACGAAGATGGGGATACGAAACCTACGCACCAATGGGAGACGAGGGACTTTTCTACTGACAAGCAGTTCTATCAGTTCAATTCTGTCACGATGCTGCCGACCGATCAGGTCTGGGGAAGTCTTGCCAAGTTGACGACGTATCGTCCTGAAGGCTTTACTGCATCTTCAGAAACAAAAATCACCCTGGAGAATGCAGATGCCAAGATAGGAACTGTAACTAGAAAAGAGGGCATTACTGGGACATCGGCGGACCAGAAAGCTTTTAGTGATGTCATTTCAGATGATGGAACGTATTCTTTTACCAAAGATGAAGTGTTAAGTATCAATCTGGGAAAAGAAGGGGATCATGCCACCAATGCGGCAGCGGTCATTCAGGCGAAAGATGGGAAAGACATCACGATCGATGCTTCTGGTCATACCTTACAGCTAGCCTCTAAAAACTATATAGCATCTCCTGTAGGTATTTATGCCGGAAATGGTAAGAATGTAACGATCACGGCAGACAAAGTGGATGTCGTGACTTCCGGATATTCTAGCGGGAATTCCTTGACCAATGCGATCTGGAATGATGGCGGGAAAAATACAGCCAGCCAAATCACCGTCAATGGAGATGTCAATATTTCCATGTCTGGCGGTTATGGTGGCAATGGTGTCGCTATCCAGAAGTCGTTCCGCTGGGGAGAAAACAGTCAGGAATCGAAGGTGTCTTCTGCTGTTACGATTCATGGCAATCTGAAAATCGCAGGAGAGGACAGTGCAACGTGGGGCATTCCTGTCAATCAGGAGAATGTTCTGTCTCGTTTCAATAATGCAGGCATCCTGACGAATATTGAAAACAGCAAAGTCACTGTCACTGGTGATGTAGATATGGCGGTGTATGGCAATGGGATCACCACCAATGCAGTTGGTAGCGAGGTATCCATTGGAGGCGGGCATATTACTGTGCCGCAGGGAACGAAATACGGCTATTATACACTGGGTGCCTATGCAGGTACGATCAATGTCAATATGAATGCGGCAGGCTCCGCAGCCGGTACACATGATGTACGGCTGGATGGAGATGTATTTGCTTTAAAATCGACGGGCGCCATCAACTTGGGGCTGGCAACGAAGAATTCCTCCTTGAATGGTATCATTGACAATGGCGGCAAGGTCAATATGTGGCTGCAGAATGGAGCCGTCTGGACCAATGAAGCGAAAAATACCCGCTATAAACAGGACGATGAGGATGTAGGAAACAATGAGGTAAGCCGTGTGACATTCCTGCATGGTGGTACGAAGTCGGGGACTGGTGATACAGCGGGTGTCATCATTCAAACAGCAAACAGCAAGTCGCTGACGATCGACAAATTCTCTGGAGCGGTCAAGGTACTGTACTCACATGATAGCAATACCCCCACGAAGATATTGGGCGGGGATGTGAACATCGGCAGTGCTATTCGTAGGTCAGAAATCGTTCTCCGGACGGATTATGATGACAACATGCAGTCTGATGCAGTAAAGAATCAGGTTTTGAATGCATTGGCAGAAAAGCTGTACTATAAAAATGCTGTCAATGGTGAGAAATTCCTTTCCGGGAAAGTGGAAATCGCGGAAGGCTTGACAGCTTCCTCTGTGGCTAAATATACCGGAAATATTGCATTTAATCAGACGAATGGTCAGGGCAGCTTTGCAGGCAGTGGAGAAACGCCGAAACCTCCGGCTGAACAGACGAAGACGCTTTTCACGTCTTCGATGACTGGCGGAGATGACAAAGAGTACAAGGATGATCATGTATGGCAGGATCAGGTGTATACCTTTACCAAGGATAAAACGACTGTCCAGGTAGAGGGTGGCGCAGCTGTCGATGCAGCGAAAGACGTGACCATCACAGCTGACGGGAATGAACTGGATCTGAACGGCGGCGAAGCTGGGATCCGTGCAGCGGCTGGAAAGACTGTAGACATCACGGCAGGTATACTGAAAGTCAATGGCAAGACGGGGATCAATGCGGCTGGCGCCGTGACACTCAAAGGCAAGAGTGAAATCACCGGGACTGAAAAGGCTGTCAACGTACAGAAGGGCGGAAGCGTAACGCTTGGCACATCGACCATCTCTGGAGATGTAACGAACGGCGGTCAGCTGACACTTGACGCAGCGACTACCGTGAACGGCGACATCACCAATGCGGGCGTCCTTGCGGTAAACGGTGAGACCCATGCCAAAGATCTGACCACAACAGGAACGATGACTGTAGGAACTGATGGTGTGCTTGCGGCAGACAATATCAATGTCAATGGAGGTACCTTCACAGCCAATGGCAGCGTGAGCAGCACTGTCAAAGCTGACAAAGGCGGCAAGGCCATCCTGAAAGGAAAGAAGACCGCACTGAAAGGTCTGGTGAGTGGCGATCAGTCCAGCATCGAAGCGACCCTTTCCGGAAAAGACTCCGCATTAAACGGCAGCCTTGACGGAGCAGGGAGTGTGACTCTGTCATTGACAGATCAAGCAAACTGGACAGGGAATGCCGTTGGAAACGGGGCTTACGCCGTTACCATCGGGAAAGACAGCACCTGGACGGGAAGCAGTGCAGGAAACAATACCAGCCTCACCCTTGGAGGCACTTGGAACAACCGTGGAACAAGCAGCCTGAAGCAGATGGCAGGAAACGGTGGCGTCATCGATATGACAGATGCAAAGGCTGGCACCGTCACCATCCAGAACTATGGCGGCAGCAGCACCTATATCTACAAACATGACACAACAAAACCGGCAGACGCCAACAGTGGTTACGCTATCCTTGGCGGAGATGTGAAGATTTCTCACGCAGACAAAGGCAGTGAGATCACCCTTCTTACCGATCGCATTGGTTTAGATTTCGCTTCAACCAAAGCAGACGAGAAGAACCTCATCAGCGGCACGCTGAACGCATTGGCCGGAAAACTCTACTATACGGGCTACGCAGATGGAAATCTTAGCGGAACGGTCAAGATCGCAGAAGGCCTGACAGCGTCTTCTGCCAGCTTGAGATCTGAAACCATCACTTTCTCCACCGCTGATACAGGTACCAAGAAGGCAGGACAGGGCTTCTATGATTATACTCCGGCGACGGACGAGAAACCTCATGAAACCGGTCCTATTGTAAAATCCGAAAACATTGATGAAACACGTGTTGGCGATGTCAACGGCATTGTTTCTATCAATGTTACCGAAGCGCAGGATAGTGTAGCTGCCAGTGCGCCTAGCGCTATGTATGTAGCAGGCGACGCAGTAAGCCCGCTTGTTGTTGATCTACAAGGGCACACCTTAAAGCTTAACACCAGCGGTGATGCAAAGAAATATTTGTCTACCGTATATGTAGCTGGTGGAAAAACCATTCAGATTAAAGATTCATCAGGAAGTGGTTCTGTAAAAATCTCTGCTGGTGTAGGGAACGATGGAAATGCAGATAATAAAACGAACTACACCTATGGGATCCAAGTTTCAAGTGAAGGCAGTTTGATTTCTGATGCCAATGTAGAGGTAGATGGGGTTAAGTCTAACGGTTCTTCTAAGGCATATGGTATTTATGTGAATCGCAGTGGACAGGTTGCGTTCAATAAGGATCTTACGATTAAAGGCGTACAAAACGCGAATAAAGTAGGACCCAACACCGCAGGGATTTATCTTGATACCAATGCGAATATGACGATTCACGGAAATATGGATATAGAGAATGTGGCTGGATATGCCATCCGTGTCATGTCAGGTGCTACTCTTACCACGTCCGGCGGGGTCATCAAAGCTATGGATATGGCGAATGGAACCGCAAATAGCAATTATTATGCTCTGTTTGCAAATAAGGGCACCATCAATCTCAATACCGGTGATGGGATCACGGCGGGTGTGCTGGATATGACTGGGGATATGAAAGTCACCGATAATGCGGCTTCTGTGATTAACGTCAATATGACTAAGGGTTCTCAATGGACAGGCGCGGTAAGCAATATTCCCAGCAGTACATATAATGCTCCTGATGGTCAGTTTAATCTGACAATGGCAGAAGGATCCGTATGGAAGCATGAAACCGGTCGTTCAGTAGATACGCTGAAGACAACGTTTGCCGGCAGCAATGTTTCTAAGCTGGACGGCTCCGGTGTAATCTATCAGAATTCCGACAAGGGTATTACCGTATATAATTACAGCGGTGACACAACTGTTGTTTATGGTCATGATGCAAATGATCCGCTGACCATCCATGGCGGTGATTTTACGATCAAGGCTGCCGCTGCCGATTCCAAGATCACTTTGGTCACCGATAGCCAGGGGATTACCGGTGGCTTTGCGGATGGTGATACGGCAGCAGAAAAGAATCATGTCAAGGAAGTACTGAACAAGCTGGCTAATAAGCTGTTCTATACAGGCTACAAGGATGCAAATCTGTCTGGCGTAGTTAAGATTGCAGACGGTCTGACGGCATCTAGTGTAAGCGCTACTGTCAAAGCTTCCGGCGATGTGACCTTCTCTGACGGAACTAATGGGACGAAAAAGGCAGGACAGGGATTCTATGCCTATACGCCGGAACAGGAGAAACCCAATTATAAAACAGGCGCAATTACCAAGTCTGAAGATATCAGCCTGAGCCGTGAGTTGGATGAAAGCGGCGTGGCGCATGTTTCTGTAACTGAATCGAATGCCGGGGGTGGTAAATTCGCCAGCGCCCTTTACGCAGGCGAATCAACTGATCCGTCCAGTCCGCTGACTGTCAAAATGTCTGGCAAGGGCCTGGCTTTGAATGCTGCTCAATCGGACGGACAGGCAGCAGCGATTTACGCAGGCGCTAATACCTATATCAAGGTTGTTAACCCGTCTGCTGACCAAAAGCTTTCGATTACAGCAACCAATACGGATACCAGAGCCTCTCATGGCATTTACGCCCTAGGCAATGCGCACCTGAATATCTCCGGTCCGGTAGAAATTACTGAGGTTATTACTAAGGGTGATTCTGCAACCGGCATTAATATCCAGGGCCAGCAGAGCGAGATTACTATTGATGGTCCGCTGACAATCAGCAATGTCAAAGGTCTTAGAGAACGCGGCAAAGGCATGAGTGCTTCCGGTATTCTGGTCACCGGTGACAGCTCCACTGTAACTGTCAGCGGTTCTGTAGATATTTCCGGTGTACGCGGCAGCGGTATCAAGCTGGTGGGCGCTAATACCAAGGTATCTGTTGGCGGCGGCACCATCACGGCAGCCGAAGACAGCGATCATTCGCATAATTTCTATGCAGTCCGTGTAGATAAAGGCGCGCTGGACATCAATATGAAGGATGGCGCAGCAGGCGATACGACCACCAAGATTACCGGTGATATGTATGCCACTGGTCAATATGGCAAGAAGGTTGTGGAATACACGGGCGGTGAGCTGATCGACTGGAATGACGCAGGCATCCTTAATGTGGCTTTGACCGATAAGGATTCCTTCTGGAAGGGCGTGGCAGCCTATGACCAGTATAATTCCGACTATGGCGCTGGCGGCAATACTACGCATGATATCGGACAATTCAATCTGTATCTGCAAAACGGTGCAGCTTGGACAAACGAACAGCAATCGCATGTAACTACTACCACTGTTTCTAAAGCAGAGTGGGGTGGCAGCACGCTGGCAACACTGCATGGCGGTAAGGATGCCGATAATGCAGGCTTGATTTACCAGAAGGATACCAATCCTATTTCTGTTGTCAATTACAGCGGTCATACCACTGTATTCTATGATCATGATGCTGCTGACCCGACCAAGATGATTGGCGGCAGCTTCCATATTACCAATGCAGCAGAAGGCTCTGCTATCACCTTTATTACGGATAACAAAGGCATTACTTCCGGCTTTGCAGATGGCGATTCCGCTGATGCTAAGGATAAAGTAGCTAACGTACTGAACAACTTGGCAGGCAAGCTGTTCTACAAGAACTATACGGATGGTCATCTCTCTGGCGTAGTGAAGATTGCTGAAGGCCTGACTGCTTCTTCCGCAGCACTGAAGACCGGCGATATTTCCTTCTCTACGGAAGATACAGGCACCTTTACACCTGGCCAGGGCTACTATGCTTATAAGACCAGCAAGCCTGGCAGCCAGATAACTAAAGAATTTACTACGGCAATTACCGGTGATGCAGCTGCTGATGCGGTTTACATAGAAAAAGGCGTACTGAAGGACGATGGCACCTATGTATTCACGGCAGACAGCACAACCATCACACCTGAAAAGCATCTGATTGCAGGTGGTGCGTATGTTCCGCAGATTAGCGCAGCGATTTCCGGCTCTGACGAAACCCATAATGTGACCATGGATATGAATGGCAACAAGCTGACGGTAGATACAACAACGGATACCCATACAACCGGTATCGCAGCCATCGGCAAGGGTGTAGTCAACATCAATAATGCCGGTGCGATGTCTGTCAGTGCTACAAGCACCAAGGGTGGTCAGACAGGTGCACTGTTCGTGAATGCCGGAGGAACGATTAATATTCACAATGCCGGTGCTGATAATGTACTTACCTTGCGCGCGAAGAGCACGGCTCCGGCAAATGCTGCCGTGATCAAGAGCATGAACGGCGTAAGCGGCGTGATGTCCAGTATTACCGTTGACGGTCTTGTCGATATTTTAGCGGAGAAGAGCAATGCTTCCGGTGCTAACGAAGCCATCAGTGCAGTTGCCTCCAAGGTTGAGATTGGCGGCGGCATTATCAAGGCGATCAACGGAGCTGAATATGCGATTCGTGCTTATGGTGAATTCGCTTCCAAGAACCGCGGACAGGTGAATGTGAATGTCAAGAAGGATGCCAAAGGCGCTATCATCGGTGCAGGCAGCAATACTGTTCAGCTGGAAGGAAATGTCTATCTCGGCGGCGGCATGGATAATGCCGGCGCCAAGGCAGATGTCAGCCTCGGTCTGAATACGAAGGACTCCTTCTGGAAGGGCGATGTAAGCAATGCTAACGGCAGCAATGCAGGTATCGTGAACCTTTACATGGGAAGTGATGCATCTTGGACCGGCAATAACCTTTCCGGCAACACCGTAAACGCTGATTTGGATCATGCAACCTGGACCGGCTCTAGCAGCGGCAATGCGATGCACCTGAAGCTGGATAACTCTATCTGGAATGTAAATGGTGCCAGCAAGCTGGCTTCCTTCTCCGGTGATAAAGGCAGCATCTTTGTGGCAAGCAATGCAGGCAACATCAGCGTAGGTGATTACAGTGGCAATACCACCGTGATTTACAGCCATGATGCTGCTCATCCGACCGATATTCTCGGCGGTAGCTTTACCATCGGTCAGGCGAAGGACGGCTCCAATATTACGCTCATCACGGATAACCAGGGCATCACGAAAGGCTTTACCGCACAGGATAAGGCTAAAGACCAGAATACTGTTAATGAAGTTTTGAACAAGCTGGCACAGAAGCTCTTCTACACCGCAAATGACGGCAAGCTGGCTGGTACGGTCAAGATTGCTGAAGGACTGACCGCTTCCTCCAAAGCGCTCAAGACTGGCGATATTAGCTTCTCCACCGATGCAACCGGCACGAAGACTCCTGGTCAGGGCTTCTATGAGTATACGGCCAAGGATGATTCCGTTATTACTGATCCGATCACAGGTAATCTGGATAAGAAGTATGTAAATCTGGGCATCGAAACCGAAAAAGGCATTTACAACTTCACGCAGGATACAGTGATCAATGTCACAAAGGGTGATTACAGCTCGAACCTGAGTGCTATTGAATCCAGTGGCGGACCGATTACGATTCATGCCGACGGAAAGAATTTGGACGTATCCTACCATGTTTTGAAGGGCAGCAATGTGGCACGTGCGGTCGCTACCGGTCTCAGCTATGGGAAATCGAAGGATGTGACCATTACAGCTAAGAGCCTGAAGCTCAGTACGGATACCACAGGCTTCAGGGCGCAGGGAGTTTATGCAACAGGCGGTAAGATCACCATTGATGCAGACACCACCATTTCTACCTCTGCGCAGACAGAAAGTAATGGTATTTATAGCGGTAACGGCGGTACTGTTACTATGAACGGTAACCTTGATATTCATAAGGATAGCAAGGCAGCGAATTACATTGCGCTGAAGTCTGACGATAATGGCGTGATCAACGTCAATATGAAAGGCGGCAAGGAAGGCGCAGGCATCGTGAAGATCGATGGCGATGTCTACACCAAGTCGGCAGAAACCTATGATTATTGGGAGGAGGAAACAACTTCTACATCTTCTACCGTTAATCTGGCATTGCAGGGCAAAGACAGCAGCTGGAACGGCCGCAGCCTCTACGAAGTGTCTTCTGGTGATGACGCCACCAGTTATGGTACATTTAACCTGTGGCTGACAGATGGTGCCACCTGGACCAACGAGAAGAACGGAAAGGAAGTCCCGAGCGGCTTTGCAGGCAGCCATGTAACCAACTTTACCGGCGGCAGTGATGCAGCACACGCAGGCAACATCTTCCAAAACGATACGAAGAAGATCACCATCGACAACTACAACGGCAATACGAATATCTACTACGCGCATGAAGGAAATGGCGAAGCGGCAGAGAACTACAAAGCGGGTGACACCATTATCACCAAGGCGGCTGCCGGTTCTCAGGTCTCCCTCATCACCGATAACACCGGTATCGCGATGGATAATGAGTACAGCATCGCCAATGTCCTGAATACGCTGGCAGGAAAGCTCACCTACAGCGGCTATGCAAAAGGCGAGAAGAACCTCACCGGCTTTGTGAAGATCGCCGACGGACTCACCGCATCGAGCAAAGCCCTGCAGACCGGAAACATCGCCTTCAGCGATAAAGATGGCAAAGGCAGCCTGGCAGAAGGGACAGTCACACCTGGGGTCACCTATCCGGAAGAACAGGTGAAGGACACCTACACCCAGGCCATCACCGGCATCACGAAGGATGACTATATCTACAAGCAGAATGGCGTTCTGAAAGAAGAAGGCAAGTATACCTTCACGAAGGATCCGACAAAGATCACGGTAGAAAAGGGCTCTGCTATCGATGCCAAGGCGGATATCACCATCGATACCAGCAAAGCGAAACTGGAACTCTCCGGCAAAGACGCTGGCATCAAGGCGGATGGTCATCAGGTATCCATCACCGGCAACACCGTGATCACCGGCAAAGACGCGATCTCCGTTTCCAATGGCGGCAAAGTCACGCTGAATGGTATGACCGACATCAAAGCAGCTGGCGAGGATGGCACAGCGATTTCTGTAGCTGGCAAAGACAGTGAGGTCGCTATCACAGGCAATGCAGCCGCTTCGATCACGGGCGCTGTCTACGTCGCAGGCGGAAACCTTACTGTAAATACCGGGGCCACCACCATGACGGGAGATGTAGTCATCGATGGCGGCAAGGCTGACATCACACTCGGAGACAAGGCTTCCACCCTGACAGGCGATCTGTCTGTCAGCAAGGGCGGTCAGCTGACACTCAATGTCACCAATGGAGCCAAGGCGACAGGCAGCTATGCAGCAAGCGATGGCACCCTCACCATGAACGTTAAGGATGGCGGCTACTGGATCCTGAAAGATGCAGAAAACACCACCAGCCTGTATGCGACAAGCCTTGCTGATGCAGCAGATCATACGAACGCACCAGCAGCAGGAAAACTCATCGTCAATGGCGGCAGCGATAAAGCACACACCGGCTACATCGACATGACAGAGAGAACCCAGGACCTCGATATTGCAAACTTCAGCGGACACGGAACCTTTATCATGGCGCATAAAGACGACGGCACATTCACCAGCGGCAACGTGAACATTGCAAAAGCATATACCGGCTCCGGAGTGACGCTTTACACAGCCAACAATGGCATCCAGATGACGGACAAAGCTGCCGTAACCAAGATCTTGAAAGCATTGGCACAGAAGGCCATCTATGCAGAGGGGAACGATGCAGGCAATGGCAAGAAACTGACTGGTGAAGTAAAGATCGGCGAAGGTCTCACCTCCTCCAGTGCCAAGACCGGATCGATTTCCTTCGAAGACAAGACAGGCGGCTTGGTGGATGACAGCATCAAGTGGGAACCGACCATTGAAGAAGGTGACTACGAGACCTTCGTCATGAAGGGCGCAAGGAGCGCTGTCACCACCTCCTTCCACAGCTGGCGTGACAACATGCAGGACACCTACACCGGAGCAGACCTCGCTGATGAAGACGGTATCTTTGCCAAAGCCCTTGGCGGCAAGACCTCCTCGGATGTCAGCGGGCTGAAAGACAGCAACAGCTACTGGGGCGCACAGATCGGCTACGACAAAGCCCTCGCAAATGGCTGGCACACCGGCGTCGCCTTCGACTACCGTGATGGAGACAGCGACTACCTCCTTGGCGGCAAAGGCGACAACAAGCTCTACAGCTTCGGCGTCTACGGCGTAAAGAAGATGGAAGACGGCAGCTACTTCAGAGTGGCAGCGAAAGCCGGCCGTGTAGAAAACGAATACGACGTCTACACCGAACTCAGGAACAAGCTGCATGCAGACTACAAAGCCAATGCCTATGGCCTCACCGCAGAATACGGCAAGACCTTCGGCAGCGAGATGAGCTACATCACCCCGAAAGTACAGCTCACCTGGTCCCGTGTAGGAAGCAAGGACTACACCGGCAGTGCAAACAATGGCGCGACCATGAACATCTATCAGGACAGCTACGACAGCCTTGTCGGCCGCCTCGGCTTCGAAGCAGGCATGAAGAAAGCCCATGGCAGCCTCCATGCAGGACTCTACTTGGCGCATGAATTCAATGGAGACATCGACACCCGCTACTTTGCCAAAGACGGCGGATGGAAATCCACCTCCTTTGACGGAGATGACACCTGGGCAGAACTGGTGCTTGGCGGAGAGTATAGCGTAGGCAGAAACAGCCAGCTCTATGCAGACTTTGCAAGAGATCTTGGCGGTGACTTCCAGAGAAAGTGGAAGCTGAATGCCGGCATCCGCCTCAGATTCTGATAGGTTTTTCGAATTGGCAGTGGATGACTAACTGGCATGGTGCTGGTTTCATCCGATGACCCGGCAAGAAAGGGAAACGGACAAAAAAGCTCCTG
>OCJH01000035.1_pt1 | contig 17048 bp, 6 predicted proteins | sample 1538791 | NCBI WGS metagenome assembly OCJH01 (sample SAMN04571726, study PRJEB22368) | human gut metagenome | biome: human gut; material: stool | host: Homo sapiens | place: Luxembourg | collected 2012-12-05 | reverse complement strand
GACCACCGAGATCTACACTCTTTCCCTACACGACGCTCTTCCGATCTGCGGATTAGAAGTTAGAAGCTCCGTTATCCCACCAGAGGTGCTGACCCTGAGTATCCGTAGCACCATCGCCGAGAGCTGGGAGGCCAGTGTTAGCGATGTCCTCCTTAGTCTGAGGATCGTCAGAAGCCCAAGGAATACGACGCATGATGTTCTCCTTTGTCTGTACCTTCGAATCGCCAGCCTTGATTGTGCCGTCGCTATCAGCAACACCGAGGATCGGGAAGAGCTTAGGATAGCCTACACGACGAAGGTCAACCCATGACTCGTAGCTGTACGGGAAAGAAGCGATGTACTTCTGAGTGATAATCTTCTCGAGCTTAACCTCAGGAGAATCACCCTCGTTCCACTTCACACCAATCTTTGTTACGCTCGGCATATCAGGTGTAAGACCCTGTGGGTCTACGTATGCAATACCCTTCGGAGCCTCTACATTCAGATAGTCGTCAACCAGCTCGTTGTACTTGTTGCCCGTGAACGAACGGCTCTCGAGAGAAGCGTAGCGGATACCCTGCTCATAGAACTGCTTAGCTGTACCGCCCATGTTCCAACCGCGGAGAGCGCCCTCAGCGAGGAGGAAGTAAACCTCAGAACACTTCATAAGGAAGAGAGGAGCCTGAGTCTGAGCCAAGTAAGCCTTGTCGAGCATAGAGTAGCCACAATACGGGTTGTTGGCTGCTGCCTGACCTTCACCAGGAGCTACACCGTCACGCATACCTACGTATACAGAGTTCGCCGGTGTGGTAGCCGGGCAAGAAGAACCCTCTACAGCCTGCGGAGACTTAGCAAGACCTACGCTGTTCTTTGTGAAGAGATACTTCATGTACGGGTGGTCGAGGTTCTCAAGCAGGTTAAGGAACGAAGCACCCATAACGGCGTCGCTCCAGCCTGTGATCTCAACCAGCGGGTGGTCCTTGCCAGAGAATACCGGATAGATGGCAACCTCATTGTCAACGTCAGTGATGACACCGTCACGAACTGCTTCCTCTGCCCAAGTCTTAGCTGTCTCAGGCTCGATGCCGCTCATGTGGATAGCCATACGCAGCTTGAGCGAGTTGGCGAAGCGGATCCACGGCTCCATATCCTCCCAAGTCTTTGAATACGGATCGTTTACAATTGTAAGGTAGCTGTACATCACGTTAGCCACCTCCTGCTTGTAAGCCTCAGAACGGTTGTCCTTATAGTACTTAAGACATGCAACAACGTCATCGAGGTTCTTCTTAACACCATAGTAGATAGTACGTACGTCGTTATACTTGAACGGCGACTTGTCGCGCAGAGCCTTGAACTCCTCATAAGGCATCGGACCGAAGAGGTCGGCGTTCTCGATAGCCGAGTAGTTGAAGAGTGTGAGGAAGATAGCCTTCAACTCAGGTACTGAGTCGATCTTCTCTGTGTTCAACAGCGGAGCGATGTAGAGCTTAGCTGAAGAGAAACCGCTGCCAGGACCACCGATAGAACCCTTACACATGTCGTATGTAGAACGCAATGTGAAGTTAGAGTACGGGAAGTCGTAGTGAGGTACGCAGAAGTACTGTACATAGTTGTCAGGACCGAGCGAGTAGCAGAACTGGTAAGCGTGTGCCACAGGAGCACCACCATCCTTACCGCCACGGATACCATAAACACCGGTCTGAGCAGTACGGATGTTATCGTCAAGTGCCATGATAGCCTCTGCAACACCCTCGTCAGAAATCACCTTCTCGTAGTCGATGACATCCGCTTTACCAGAGCTGATCACTGGAGGCACGACAGTCTGGTTTGCGTTGAACTCGTCACCCGGGGTGTCGTAGTCGAGACACGACTGCATACCGAAGGCAGAGAGCGCAAGCGCAGCGTAAACAAATATCTTTGAATTTTTCATAATTCTTTTTTACTTTTTTGAATTGGTTTAGAAGTTTACATTCAATGAGAAGCCGAACGAACGTGACGACGGCATATTGAATACCTCGAATGCGCCGAGACCAGTGCCTGTAGAGAGCGATACGTCCGGGTCAACAGGAGCATCCTTGTAGAGGAAGAACAAGTTGCGAGCGATGAATGAGAGGCTCAGGTTCTTGTTCTGACCGAAGAGGTTGCGGAATGTATAACCGAGAGAGAGCTCACGCAGACGGAAGTTGGTGCCGCTGTAGAGGTAGCGTTCGATGTCCTGAGGAGTTACACCACCAACAGAGTTGTAGTAAGACTCGATAGGAACGATACGGCCTGAACCATCGTCAAGACGGATACCGAGGATGTTGTTACCATAGATAGCGTCAGCGTAGATGTTGTTCTTCTCAGCGTAGAGGCGAGCGTCAGCTGTGCGCTGTGACAAGCCTGCACCGTCGAGGAACGACTCTGTCATAGAGAGCACCTTGCCACCGATACGTCCGTTGATGAGGAACGAGAGTGTGAGGTCCTTCCATGTGAAGCTGTTAGACCAACCCATCTGCCACTTAGCGTTCTGGTTGCCTACGAACTTGCCGTATGTCTTGCTCGACTCTGTCTCCATAGACAGACCACCCTTAGCGTTAAGAACGTAGTGACCGTTCTCGTCGCGCTTGATGTCTGTTACGTACATGTCGCCCATTGAGCCGCCTTCCTTGTAGAGCACCTGTACACCGCCTACGTATGTAGCGATAACGTTCTCCTTACCAGTCTCCTCGTCGTAAGCTGTACGGAGGATTTTGTTGTCGTTGTAAGAGAGGTTGTAAGATGTCTTCCAACGGAGCTGACCGAACTTGAAGTCGTAGCCTACAGTAGCCTCAATACCCTGGTTGCGGATCTTGGCAGAGTTCATCGGGATTTGCTTGCCAGAAGCGTTGGTACCAACGAGGTAGAGGTTAGACATTGTAGAGTTGTAGTATGTCAAGTCGAGGCTCAAGCGGTTGTTGAGGAACAATGCCTCGATACCGGTCTCGAAAGAAGCTGTCTTCTCAGGACGCGGATCCTTGAAGGTAGCCCATGAAGACGGAACCAATGCACCTGTCTCGAAGTTGCGTGTAGCACTGGCGTAAACGATACCCGGGATAGAGTTACCTACCTCTGAGTAAGAAGCACGGTACTTCAAGTAGTTGAACCACTCCGGAAGCTTAACGAGGTTGCTTACGATAGCGTTAGCACCGAAGCCGAAGTAGCCGTAATCCTCAGGCGTACCACGATCCTTGAACTGACGGAAGGCACGGTACCAGTCGCGACGGTATGAACCATCGAAGTAAACCATTTCCTTCCAACCAATCTGACCTGTTACAACAGCACCCTTGTTCCAGTCAGAGCTCTGGCTTGGCGATGTAGCGCCAGGACCACCAGCTGCTGTAGAGAAGTAGTTAGCCATTGTAGAGAGGTGCTCGCGGTCACCATAGTAGTATGTAGCTGTTACGTCATTGCCATGACCGAACGACTTACGGATATGACCTACGTAACCTGCTGTTGCAGATACGTCCCAATCACCGAATGTCTTGTTGTAGTTAAGCATGAAGTCGGTGTAGAGGTCGGTTGTCTTAGAGTAGCTCCACCAGTAGCGACCCAGGTCTTCCATAGAAGCAGGGAGCCATGTTGTAGCGTAACGCTTCGACTCGCTCTCATACTTTGTGAAGTCCATACCCAAACGAGCCTGGAATGAGAGACCGTCGTAGATATCAAGCGAACCGGTGATGTTACCGAAGAAACGGTCTTCCTTAGCTACGCTTGAGTTCTGGTTAACAAGCCAGTACGGGTTGTTCTGGCCCTGAGCTGAGTAAGCCCAGTTCTGCATCGGCTGACCTGTTACAGTGCCCTGCTCCGTAACCTTTGTATAGTTGCTGCCCTCACGCTTGAAGTATGTCTGCAAGCCTGTGAGCCAAGTACCGTTGTCAACGCGGTAGTTGTTGCGATAGTAGTTGAGGTCGATGTTACGCGGCATCATGTACAAGTGGTAGATCGGGTTCATTGTGATACCACCACCAGGACGGTTCTTTGTCTTTGTCTGGATGTAGTTCATCGACACGTCGATAGAAGCGCGGTCATAGAACTTGAAGCTCTGACGGAAAGAGAAAGTGTGACGGTTGTATGAGTTGTTGTCAATCATACCGTTTGCGTGAGAGTTACCATAAGAGAAGTAGCTGCTCATCTTGTCTGTACCACCTGAGAGGGCGATAGAGTTGTTGGTTGTCACACCGGTCTTGAAGAAGTCGGCAACGTCGTCCTTTGCACTGTTGCGCAAGTGTACGTCGTTCATTGTCTCGCCGAAGTGCTCACCGTACATCGGAGTCTGGATGATAAGCTGGTCGTTGTTACGAGCAGATACCTTATCGCCCCAGCTGCTGATGCTCATAGTGTGAGCGTTCTCGTCGATAGCAGCACCGTAAACGTTCTGAATTTTCGGAGTTGTGAGCGGAGTGTCGAATGTAACGTTAGAAGAGAAGTTAACGCCTACCTTACCCTCGCGACCCTTCTTTGTGGTGATCATGAGGACACCGTTGGCAGCCTCAGAACCGTAAAGAGCGGCAGCGTTGGCACCCTTCAGCACGTTGATCGACTCGATATCGTCAGGGTTGATCATTGAGAGAGCGTCGCTACCCTCAGATACGCCTGTTGTAAGCATGTTTGCACCTGAACCTACCTGACCGCGCTGTGAGTTGTTCATAGGAACACCATCGACAACGATAAGCGGAGTAGACGAACCGAGAATTGACTTGTTACCACGGAGGATGATCTTAGAAGCACCACCTGCACCACCTGCTGACGGTGTGATGGTTACACCAGATACCTTACCCTCGAGAGAGTTGGCTACGTTCGGGTCCTGTACACGGTTGAGGTCAGAAGCCTTAACCTGCTGTGTAGAGTAAGTAAGTGACGACTCCTTACGCTTGATACCCATGGCGGTAACTACAACCTCCTTGAGCACAGAGCTTTCGTCTTTCATGGTAACGTCAACGTTGGCACGACCGCCTACCTTTACCTCCTGCGGTGTGTAGCCGATATAAGAGAACACCAAGACAGCGTTCTTGTCCTTAACGTCGATTCGGTAGTTACCGTCGATGTCTGTAACTACACCAAGACCAGTGGCACCCTTCACTACGACGCTAACGCCGATGAGCGGTTCGCCAGTACCATCCTTAACAGTACCCTGAACGACAGCGCCCTGAGTCTGTGTCAAAGCATTAGGAGCTGCGTTGCCATTAGCCGAAGCATACTGCATAGGCAGACCTGCTGCGAGCATCGCAAAGGCTGCTTTCAGCACCATACTGCTTTTCTCGTTTGATTTGTTGTTCATTGTTTGTTTTTTAATAAATGAATATAGTTGGAACCGGCAGGGCGGCGTCGCCGCCCGCCGGTTCGCTATTCTTTGTTATTACTTCTTGATTACGTTGAGAGCCTTGAACGGCTTGCCGTCCTTGAGCACCTGTACGATGTACATGCCCTTGCCACCCTGAACTGCTACGTTCACTGTCTCGCCGGCATCAGCACGGAAGTCGTTGCTCTGGAGCACTGCACCTGCTGCGCTTACGATGTTGATGGTGTAGAAGCCACCCTCAGCGAAGCGGAGGTTAACGCTCTCTACGAACGGGTTAGGATAAACAGAGAAGCCTGCAGCGTCCTTAACGTCGTTGATTGCGTCAACACCTGTGATAACGAGTACGTTCTCAAGTGCCTTCTCAGACTCGCCCCAGAAGTTGGTGAGCTTAACGCCTGCCTCATACTCGCCCGGACGAGCGAATGTTACGACAGCTGCCTTGTCGTCCTCAGAAGAGATGCGGCCGCCGTTGAGCTGCCATGCGTGTGAAGTCTTAACCTCGAGTGTACCGTCGATGCCAGGATAGCCTGTTACCTCGTTGTTTGCACCTACTGTCTTGTAAGATGCTGTAGAAGTATTCTCACCGCCAGAGCCGTTCATCACAACCATTCTTGCCTTGTACTGAGCACCTGCCTTACCAAGGTTAACGAATGTAGAGTCGGTCTTGTCGAGATTCTCGAAGGTGTAGTAGCCCATGAGTCCCTCAGGTACCTCGTTAGCAGCGTAGCCCTGCATTGCGCGGAGCACCTCAGCGTCGGTAAGAGGCTTGTTCCAAACCTGAACCTCGTCGATAGTTGCGTTCAGACCAGCCTTGTAAACACCGCCACCACCGATGAACACGTTGGCATGAACAGTTTTATTAACATTACCAGTTGGAGGATTTCCTGTCTCACGGTTTGAAGAAGCAGCGAAGTTATTAGGACCTGCTACACACTTGCCGTTGAAGTAGATCTTCTGCTGCTTGTCAGAAGACTGAGTAACGACGATGTGGTTCCAAACACCCGGGTTAAGACTGTAGCCTGTGGTCATCATCGATTCTCTTGGAGAGTCGTGACTCGTCCAGCCGAAGGTATTAAACGACACCTCGTTAGCTGCGTGGTTTTGACGACATTCGTTGGCACCAGCCTTAATTTCCGGACGAATCTGTACCCAGAGGTCACCCCAGTTGTTGTTCGGCCAAGAGTCCTCGATACTGTTCTTTGAAATAAGGTTTGTACCCTGCTTGTCATGAGCATAGTTGTCTACCTTCACCCAGAGAGCGTAAGAGTAAGCCATGCTTGTGTTGTTGCCGCCGTCGAGTGTTACCTCTGCCGGAATCATAAGCATGTTCGGATCCTTTACAACAAGACCGCGTGACACCTTACCCTCACCGTCGCGTGATGTGTAGTTGAGCTTGATTTCCTCTGTTGTCTCAGCTGTCTGCTTGTCAGCAGTTACAGTCTCTACAACTGGCACAGCACCTGTCTTCTCCGGAGAGATGATAACCTTGCCGCGGAATATCTCTGTTGCACCCTTATCGTTAACAACCTCAAGGTCGTAAACGCCAACCTCTGCTACAGAAGTTGTGAACTGGTTGCAATTTGAGTACGTCTCGCCTACCTGAGCACCTGTCTGTGCGTTGAGCAGACGGAACGACTTAGCGTTCGGTGCGAACTGGTCCTCGTAGTAAACCTTGAACTGCTCGTTCGGCTTGATAACCTGACGGTCGATAGCTACCTCTGTAGACGGTGTGTCGTACTTAACTTCCTGGTAGTTGCTCCAGGAGATTTCGCTTTTCTGCTGACCGTCAGGAGAAACGGCGCGTACACCGAAGCGGCAGTCGCGCTTTTCGAGGTCGGCTACCATCGGAGCGTCGACTACGTAAGCTGCCCATGATGTTGTAGCTGTGAGGTACTGCTCCTTCTCGCCCTTCTGCTGGAACCAAATCTCGTAGTACCATGTATCTACCTCGTCGTTGTATGTCTTAACGCCGCCGGTCTCTTCCTTGGCAGCGTAGCGGATCTTGAAGTCGCAAGTCTTGTCCTTACCGCGGAGCACCTTTATCTCCTTAATCTTCGGAGCAACCGGAGCGAATGTCTGCTTCGGGTTGCGAACTGCGAGCTCACCAACGAGCATGTTGTAGTCCTTAGCTGTGTTGTCGAGACGGATACCAATCATTGCGATCTCGTCGCCCGACTTCAGACCGAGCTTGTCGAGAGTAGTGGTGAATGTTGTCCACTTGCCGAACTTCTCAGCTGCAGGGATAGCAATCTCCTTGTACTCTGTGAGCTTGCCCTTGAGAGCTACGAACAACTTAGCGTGTGTGTCGAGTTCGTTGCTCATCTTGTATGTGATAGAGATGTTGTATGAAGGCTCTGTCTTAAGCAAAGTCTTGAAGAGCTTTACACGTGATGTTGTTGTCTGACCCTTCAAGCGGAGGCAAGAGCCACCCCAGTAAGCGTCGTCCCATGTCAGCTCAGCCTGAGCGAGGTCGGCGCTCTTTGCGCTCTCGTTGCCGTCAACAATCCACCAACGCCATGTAGGCATGTAGTCCTGAGTAGCGATGTTGTGCCACTTGTGGTTGAACGCTACCTCACCCTCGTTCTTGAATGTAAGACCGTTACCGAGGTTGAAGCGTGTTACGAACGGAACCTGCTGAATAGTAGACTTAGCTGTTACGTAGCTTGCTACACCGTGGAACTTGCCCTTCAAACTACCGTTGGCGAGTGTTACGACGTCGCTCCATCCGAGGATGGCAGGAGTGTTAGCCGGGTTGCGGTTGCCACCGCTGAACACCATCTCCTGCTTGTCGAGGTAAGCCTGCTGGATAGCCACGTCAGATGTACCGTAGTCGGTAGCGCTCTGGTGAATAAGACCCTGTGAGTGAGCACCCCAGAAACCTACAGAAGCCTCTACGTCGTTGAGGTCGTTCCAGTTAGAGCTTGAAGAATGGAGCGCACGGCCCTGGATATCGAAGCCCTTGTAGTAGTCGTACGGATCGCGACCCATGCTCTTTGCATATGCTGCAGAGTTCTTAAGAGTACCGCTACCTGTGTTGTAGTTAGAGAACATCATGTCGGTAACGATGTTGTCCTTATTACCGAACTGATTCTTGTTGTGAGCACTAAGACCATTGTCGAATGTGATGGCACCGTAGTCGTTAGTACCGTCATACCAGTGGAGCTGGAACTTCCAACCGATCTTCTCTGCCTCCTTATGGCACGCAGCGAAGAAACCCTGGATCTGCTTCATTGTAGCAGGATTGGCATTGAACTCAGAGTTCACACCAACGCCGTCAATGCCGTAGTACTTAAGAATCTTAACGAAGCGCTCTACGTTTTTATATGTGCCGTCAGAGTTCTTCTTTGTCAGCTCGCCGAAGGTCTTGCCCCAACCGCTTGCTGCATTCACGTTAACACCAGCAGACCAAGGAATTGAAGCAACGCAACCTACCGCTACACCATTCTTGTGAGCAACGTCAGACAGACCGCCAGTTACGCGGAACCAAGGTGCTGTCCAGTTACCGTGGATGCTGAGGTATGACCACATTGAGAAGTTGTCACCCTCGAAGCAGTAGCGCGGAAGAGCCTTCCAAGAAGACGTTGGGTCGTCGAGCGGAGTCCAGAGACACATCTTACGACCGGGCTTAGCCTGCTTGCTAACCTCTGCCTGATAGTCGTCAGCCTCAGCGATGCGCGGCAATGGGCGAACGCGCGAGATATAGAACTGGTCGTCCATTGCGCTCACCTCGCGCGGAGGTGTGCCAGCTTCCCAGTTCCAGATGTTCTCGAGGAGGTACTGGTCGCCCTTGTCCTGGATGTCTAACGGATGAGTCGGAGTACGCTGAGCGTAACCGAACACGCAGCCACACAGAAGCATGGATGCGAGGAGTGTTGTTTTTTTGTTGTTCATTTAGATATTGTTTTGTTGATTAGGTATTTAGAAGCGCAAAATTGACGAGTATACAAGTATGCTATGTTTTTATACAAGTGGACGAGTGGACGAGCAAACGAGCTTTTTGCACACCTATATAATATAAGGTATATAATCAGCTTGCCTGCTTGTCAACTCGTTCACTCGTCTATATATTTACTCGTTTACTCGTCAACTTATAGATTTATTTTACTTACGAATAAGTTTCACAGTGCGAACGGTCTTGCCGTCCTTCTTCACATTAAGCACGTAGATGCCTGCCTTAGCAAGGTGTACGTTAACCACGTTGCCAGCGTTGAGCTGAGCAGCCTTGCGAGCAACCTGCTCACCAGCTGTTGTGTAAACGCTAACCTCGTATGCACCAGCCTCAGCGAACTCTACTACTGCGTCCTCGCCTACTGTGTAAGCCTTCATCTCTGCGCCCTCTACAGCGTCAACGCCAGTAGGATAAGCCACCTTGATTACAGAGAATGTCTTCTCTGCCTTACCAAGAGCGTTAGAGAGTGTAAGAGTTACGTCGTAGTCGCCACCGGTGCGGAACGAAACGTTTGCAGAACCTTCCTCACCGTTACCAGTAATGTCAGCGAATGTAGCGTTCTTTGAAGTCCATGACGGCTTGGTCTCTACCTTGTATGTCTCGCCAGATACGAACGGAGAACCTGCGATGTAAGTCGGCTCAATCCACTGGAGAGTAGCCTGACCCTCGCTGCCACCTGCAACCATATCCTGCATACCTGCCTTTGTGCCAGCAAGTGAACCTGCAGCTGAGAAGTAGTTGTCAGTAGCCTTCTTTTCGAAGTCCCAGAATGCCTTCACGCCAGCAGGGAGGTTGTTAGCGTTGAGGTCGCCCATAGCAACCTTAGCGTCTGCTGCTGTGACTGCCTTGTCCCAAACTACTACGTTGTCGATAACACCGTCAATGCCGTAACGTGAGAAGAGCGGGCCACCGATGCAGAGGTACATACCGTTTGTGATGCCATAGATATCGTTCTCATAGTCTGGTTCTGTTGTCTTTGTGGCTCCACCGGTACGATCCCATGAAGTAACGGTCTGCTTAACGCCGTTTACGAACAGGTCGCTACGGAAGTTACCGCCATCGTTATAATCAAAGGCCATTGTTATGTGTACCCAGTTGCCTACAGGCAGCTTAGTGTTAGCGTACTTATAGTGAAGCTCCTTGTTAGAAGTAGCGTCTGTACCACGGAAGTTGTAGTGATCGATGCTACCATCTGCGCTGATACCAGACCAGTTCCAACCCCAGTCTGTCTTAGGCCAACCATCCTGCTTGTTGTAAACATTGAAGAGAGTTGTAGGATCGCCCGACTTGATGCTGTTGAGCTTCAACCAGAATGAGATAGAGTAAGACTTCTTGCCTACGAGACCGAGGTCTGCAGCAGCAACACCGAAGCGCTTCTCCTTAAGGTCGAGGCCCTGTGAACCTGCACCGTCAGCGTGACGACCTGTGTAAGCCATCTTAACGCTCTCGCCGGTCTTGAGAGAAACTTCCTCATCGCTACCGTTAGCTGTGAGAGTGTAGATCTCAGGCAGAGCACCTGTGCCCTCGCCAGTGATCTGGATGTAAGATGCGAATGTACGTGTGGTCTGCTTAGCAGCACCATCCTCACCATACTCGTTGCCAGTAACCTTGAGGTCGTAGCTACCGACGTCAGCAAGTGATGTTGTCCAAGAGTTGCCTTCGCCGCTCTTAACTACAGCGCCGTCCTTAACAATCTCCCACTTTGCAGCTGGGTGCTCAGGGTCGATGTAGCTGAGTGTGAACTCCTCGTTCGGCTTGATAGTCTTCTTGTTGCTCTGAATATCGTCATTGTAAACGTATGTAGCAGGCTCCATGTAGTTGCTCCAAGCGATTTCTGACTCTGTCTTGTGGTCGAGAGCTACTGCAGAAACACCGAGGCGTACCTTTGCGTTTGCCTTAGTAGTCGGGATTGAGTAGTAGAGACCTGCCCAAGAGGTTGTTGTACCCATAAGCATCGGCTCCTTACCCTCTTCCTGAGCGTAGAGACGGAAGTGAGATGTCTTAACGTCGAGGTTGTAGCACGGCTCGCCAGCTGCCTTGTTGTTAGGCATGTTGAAGATGATCTTAGCGTCCATACCAGCCTTGCTGTTGTAGAGCATCTTGGTGTTAGCGGCGTCGATAACCGGAGTAGCCGGTGTAGCGTAGTTGCCACGAACGATAGAGAACTCGCCGAGCATGAGGTCGACGTTCTTAGCGTTCTTGAAGTTGAGAGCTACGAGAGCAAGAGTCTTGCCGTCGAAGTCAGAACCTACTGTGAATGTCTGCTTAACCCAGTCGTTAACGTCAGCTACGCGCTCTGTCTTGCAGAGGTTGTAAGCTACGCCCTTGTCTTCGCTGCCCTCTGCTGAGAGAACGAGGTCGAGGTCGGTAGCACCTTCGTTGAGCTTATAGCGAACAGTGATAACGTCGCCCTTCTTCAAAGCGTACTTTGTCTTGAAGAGGTGGAGATACTCGTTAGCTGTTGTACCGAAGACCTTGAGTGTAGAACCTCCGAAGTAAGCGTCGTCCCATACGAACTGAGCGTCGAGGCCCTCAGCCGGAACGTCAGCTGCTGTACGTCCGAGGAGCTTGTTAGCGAACCAGAAGTGCCATGTCGGCAGGTAGTCCTGCATACCTACGTTGTACCAAGGTGTGCTGGTCTTGCGTTCGCCGTTAAGGTTGAAGAACTTACCGTTACCGAGGTTGAAGTAAGTGATGAACGGCTCCTCAGCGAGATCCCAGCTCAGCGGTGAGCGTGCTGTCATGAATGCAGCCATACCGTGCCAAGTCGGGTTGTATGCTGTGTACTGGTGCTTGTCAACAATAGACGGAGTGATAACCGGGTTGCGGTTGCCGCCACCGAAGTAGCACTCTGTACGACGGAGGTAAGCGAACTGCTTCATCTCGTCAGACGAACCGAGCTCTGCACGGCTCTCCCAGAACATGTTGTATGAGTGAGCACCCCAAAGACCGATAGAAACACGCTGATCAGGCAGCAACGACCATGATGTACCACCAGGCTCGCCACCCTGCATGTTCACACCGCAATAAAGGTCGAGCGGATCGCGACCGAGCTTCTCTGCATATGCTACAGAAGGAGTGAGCTGACCACGATTCCAGTTGTAGTTGAAGAAGAGTGATGTACGTACGTTGTCCTTGTCACCGAATGTCTCCTTGTTATGGTTACTGAGACCACCGTCGAATGTAACCTGACCGTAGTCGTTTGTACCGTCATACCAGAAGTTCTCGAATACGGGGTTAACCGGCTTCATCTTCTTAACGAGAGCTGCGTGGAATGTGCGTACCGGCTTCACTACAGAACCACCGTTGTAGAACTCTGAGTTGTAGCCCATACCGTCGATACCATAGTACTGGAAGAACTTAGAAGCCTTGTCTACGTCCATAGAGCCGATACCCTTAAGACATGCCGACCAGCTTGCGCTAAGACTTGCGTTAGGAATAGAAGCAACACCAGAAACACCTACACCGTTCTTGTGAGCGATATCGAGGAAAGCAGCCGGAATACGTCCGAGAGGTGCTGTCCAGTCGCCCCAGTGTGTAACGTACGACCACATAGAGAATACCTCTGAGTCGAATACGCCGTTAGGAAGTGCGTTGAAGTCGGGGTTGTTTACAGGGATCCAAGCGATGAGCTTCTTGTCGTTCTTTGCATTGAGATCAAGACGCACCTGTGTAGCCTCGTTGCGGAAACGAGCACGTGGCTTTACACGTGAGATGTAGAAGTTGTCGTCTGCTGTTATCTGGCTGCCAGGAGTCCAACCCTGAATAAGGGTGTGGAAGTTTTCGCTGCCAGTGTTCTTGCCAGCTTCTACATAACCTTCACGCATCTGCTGTGCGTTGGCACTCATCACAGAAAGTACAAGACCTGCTGCGAGAGTCAAAGTTTTGCGGGAAAAATTCGCCATAAAGATTTGTATTTAGTAAATTGATTCAGTTTTTCTTGAACGAATGTATGTGTAAAAAGTTAGAGAATGGAGAGTATGGTTAGTACACTTCCATTTGTTCTGCAAAAATACGCATTTTTTGTAAAAAAGATATAAATCAGATATTTCGTTTTTATTATATTAACATCTTTAACATTTCGGGCAAGGGCAGGGTGTGCACTTGTCTCTCAAGGGGGTGCAGTTACTACAAGGGGGTGCAGTTGTCTCAACTGCACCAACCAAGTTAACCACACATTCAGTTCGGTTGGTGCACTTTTACTTTGTTGGTGCACTTCTTGCTCTGGCAAGCGGCAAAGCCGAGCGGAGACAAGTGCCCCCTAAGTATGCACTTCTACTTGGTTGGTGCACTTGAGACAAGTGCGCCCCCTGAGTATGCACCTGCAAGTGCCCCCTGAAAACCACTACAGCAAATACTGCACGTTGTCTGCTACATATAATGAGTAGCTATCTTCCGGAAGTCCGTTAGGGTTATTAACAATGTATGCCAGTTTATGTGCGAAGTCGTCTTCCCCACGCATCATACGATCGAACATCTCACGCTGCCACACATTACCATCCGTCCCTACACATTGTTTTATCATACGCGACGAATAGCGCTTCAACTTACTGACAATAGAGACAACGCTGTTTTCTCCTATCGGCGACAGTAGAATGTGAACATGATTTGGCATTATGACGAAGGCATGGAGGTGATACGTCTGCTTGTTGTTGAAGAACAGAGCTTCCTCAACAAACTGCCTGCACTGCGCATTGCTCAACACACAACCGCCATATCCAATCTTCAACCACCCCTCCACTATTTCTTCCAAACGTTCTTCCTCTGCCGTCAGCTCCCCATCCTTTGTTCTGCGCCGTCCTAACGCCTCACGCATGAGTGACAACTCCTGCAGTTTGGTCTGAGGGAGCGAGTCGGCAAGGCGGAAAGTGATGAACTGCACCGCCTCCGGCTGAAACCAATGAGGCAAGTGACCACACTGAATAAGAATGTCGGAACGACGGTTTAGGAAAGTGATGTGGGGCATGATAGGGTTGGGGGTTAGAGGGTGAGATAATTTTAATGAGGGAGGGGCGGTGCTTGCAGGGGGTGCACTTGCAGGGGGTGCACTTGTCTCAAGTGCACCAACCAAACTAACTATACAATTTGCTTGATTGGGCACTTCTTGCTCGGTTGGTGTCACTTCTACTTGGTTGGTGTAGTTGAGACAACTGCACCCCCTGAGTATACCAATTCTTGCTTGATTGGTGCACTTGAGACAAGTGCACCCCCTGAGTATACCAATTCTACTTGGTTGGTGCACTTGTCCCAAGTGCACCCCCTAAGTATGCACTTTTTGCTTGGTTGGTGCACTTGGGACAAGTGCACCCCCTGAGTATACCACTTCTACTTGGTTGGTGCAGTTGAGACAACTGCACCCCCTGAGTATACCACTTTTTGCTTGGTTGGTGCAGTTGGGACAACTGCACCCCCTAAGAAGTACACCCCCTTATTAGTCGGCCAGGGTGAAGTCGAGCTGTTTCTTTTCGAGGTTGGCGCTTGCCACCTTGATGCGTACCGGGTCGCCGAGCTGATACTTGTTGTGATGGCGGCGGCCCACAAGACAGTAGTTGCGCTCGTCGAAGTCGTAGTAGTCGTCATCGAGGTCGCGCATCGGCACAAGACCCTCGCAGTGGTTTTCGTCAATCTCGCAGTAGATGCCGTACGACTGTATGCCCGAGATGTGTGCGTCGTAGACATTGCCCACACGTTCAGACATAAACTCCACTGCCTTATACTTTATAGAGTCGCGCTCGGCGTTGGCAGCAATCTGCTCCATCTCCGACGAGTGCTCGCAAAGTTCCTCGTAGTGCTCCTTGTTGGCAGAGCGTCCGCCCTGCTGGTAGCGTGTGATGAGTCGGTGAACCATCGTGTCGGGGTAGCGGCGGATAGGCGATGTGAAGTGAGTGTAGTAGTCGAACGCCAGTCCGAAGTGACCGATGTTGTGTATAGAATACTTCGCCTTCATCATAGCGCGCAGCGCCACTGTCTGTATGAGGTTCTGCTCGCGCTTGCCCTCGCACGCCGACATGAGTGTGTTGAGCGACTTGGCGAGTGCGCCCTTCGTGCCGTCGGTCTTCATCTTGTAGCCGAACTTCACCACGAACTCGCGCAGCGTCTCGAGCTTTGTCGGGTCGGGGTTGTCGTGCACACGATAAGGCAGCGTCTTCGGCTTCTTGCCCTTCGCCACCTTGCCCACCGATTCAGCCACGGTGCGGTTGGCGAGGAGCATGAACTCCTCGATGAGCTTGTTGGCATCCTTCGAACGCTTGAAGTAGCAGCGCACCGGCTTGCCCTTCTCGTCTACGTCGAAGTGCAGTTCCTCGCGGTCGAACTTCACGGCGCCATTCTTGAAGCGTGCTGCGCGCAGCTTCTTAGCCAGTCGGTCGAGCATGATGAGCGCGTCGGCGTTCTCGCCCTTGTATCCGCCCTTAGGCGCTGCAGGTGCGGGTTCGCCCGTGCCGTCTACCACGCCGTTCTGCTCGAGCAGCTCCTGCACCTCCTCGTATGCGTAGCGGCGGTTCGACTTGATAACTGTATGCACAATGCGGTATGCCTTCACGTTAGCGTCCTCGTCAAGGTTGAATATTACGGAGAACGCCAGCTTCTCCTCGTCGGGTCGGAGCGAGCAGATGAAATTGCAGAGACGTTCTGGGAGCATCGGTATGGTGCGGTCGACGAGGTAGATGCTCGTAGCGCGCTTCACCGCCTCCTTGTCAATCACGGATCCTTCTGTTACGTAGTGCGACACGTCGGCGATGTGAACGCCCACCTCCCAAAGACCTTCCTTCAGCTGTCGGATAGAGAGCGCGTCGTCGAAGTCCTTTGCATCCTTCGGGTCGATGGTGCAGGTGAAGACATCGCGGAAGTCCTCGCGCTCGGCGTAGTCCTCCGGCGTTATCTCCGCCGAAATCTTCTCGGCAGCCTCCTCCACGTTCTTCGGATACTTATACGGCAAGCCATACTGTGCGAGGATGGTGTTCATCTCCACGTCGTTGTCGCCAGCCTTTCCGAGCACGTCCACCACTTCGCCAATCATGTTGCGGTGGTCCTGGTCGGGCCATTCGACGATGCGCACCACGGCGTTGTCACCGTCCTTGCCGCCTTTCAGCTTGCGGCGCGGAATGATTATGCTGTTAGCCAGCACGTTTGCCGGAGAGATGAGCGTGCAGAGGTCGTGGTCGAACGAGAGTCGTCCGACGAAGGTGTCCTTGGCGCGCTCCAGAATAGCTATCACCTGCGCCTCCTTTATGTGGTTCTTGCGGCGAGCCATGCAAGCGAAGCGCACGCGGTCGCCGGTGAGAGCCCACATCGAGTTGCGTTCAGCCACGAAGATAGGCTTGTCTGAGTCGTCGGGCATGATAGAGTTCTTGCCGTTTGTCTTGCGCTGGAAGATGCCCTCCTGCACCTGTCCCTTCATATTGAGCTGATAGGAGTTGTCGGTCACTCTGGTGATGAAGTCGTCCCACGCCATCTCCTCCATGATGTCGATGGCAAGCATCTTCAGCGGATGAGTGTCGAGGTGGAGTGTGCGGAAAATCTCTTTGAACGTAAGCGTCTTTCCCGGATTAGCGGTAAAGAGTTCTTCCAGCTTCGGGGCGAGCTGTTTCTTGGTTAAGCGTTTGCCGCCTTTCTTTCCTTTTCCCATAGTTTTATTCTTTTATTCGGCGTGCAGTCGTGCGTAAGATTAGCCTTGCGGGTTAACGTTTTCGTAGACGAGTTGAAAGCTATATATATAATAAGGTGTAATTCGGCTCGTCATAGTTGCATATTCAGATCGGAAGAGCACACGTCTGAACTCCAGTCACTGCCGGCTATCTC
>OCJH01000015.1_pt1 | contig 20311 bp, 16 predicted proteins | sample 1538791 | NCBI WGS metagenome assembly OCJH01 (sample SAMN04571726, study PRJEB22368) | human gut metagenome | biome: human gut; material: stool | host: Homo sapiens | place: Luxembourg | collected 2012-12-05 | reverse complement strand
CAATAACATGGCAATAGAAATCGCAAATACTCATAAGGAGCTCAAAGCTTACCAGTTGTCATTGGTATCAGAGATGGATCATCTTAATGATATGGCAACTAATGTGAAATCTATGTATAGTCCAAACTATACGATGTCAACAATAATGCAATTTAATAATGCATTAAAAGATATAGATATCAAAATTAAAAATCAGATATTAAAAAACGATAGAACATGAAAAAGTATATTGATAGTATAGCACCATTTATCGAAAAAATCATAAAGATGACAGAATTAAATCAGATGAAATGGGAAAAATCAGGAAACAATGCATATCGTTGTGTTGATGTTAAGGACTCCCTCAGCCTAGAAATATCTGGAGGAAATGGTTTTGTTGGTTCAAATATCGGTTTCAAGCTATATTCGGCAAATAAATTAGAATTTGAATATACGCCAGGTCTTATAGTGAAGTATCCTGAGTTTGAAGCTCTCTTGTCAAAGCTTTATTCTATTGTTGAAGAGGCAGATTTGAAAAGAATTACAGGTCAACTTTCAAAGTTTATGTCAGCTTTTGCTAAAACTGATAATGTCTGATGAAGAAAGATAAAAAAGGATTGGAAAAGTCTACATTTCTTTAGAGGTTTCTTTGACATGGTAGTGGCGGGAAGACAAGATTATCCTGACATGACGAAGGCTCTTTTATGTTAAACATAGATAAAAATCGAAAAAGTTCAATTCTTGAAAATATGCTTTACCCCCAGTAAACACTGGGGGGCAGAGCTATATTGCCATAGGGGTTGGATGCTTACAGAAGATCTTTTCGGGCGAGAAGCAATATGAATACCGCAAGATTCTCTTCAAGCAAAAGGTGGATACCGTATATATTTACGCCAGCCGTCGTACCCTATCCACGTCTAGGTTAATAAAGAATATAAACTAATAAACAAAAGAGTTAAGTACGAAGAGCCGTGTGATGGGAGACTGTTAAGCACGGTTCCGAGAGAAGGGAGGGTGAAATTCCCTCCACTTACTTGACCGTTGAATTCTCTTGTTTGTTTTGAAACACTAAGTCAACGAGTTGATGCACAACCCACTTTTCCCTGATTGGAAAGATGGACTGGATGAGTTGTGGAACTGAGTTAAGCAGGAAATTCTTTGTAGCCTATGGTAAGGAATCGCTCAACATACAGGAATACAACCTTTGATATACCATCGAACCGCAATCTGTGGCTGACACTGGGGCAGTATGACGCTCTGGTCGAATACCAAGAGGTTGCCAGTAGATATTATCTTGGAACTTTTGATGCCAAGAAAGAATCCTTTGACTCCTTTCTCAGTCGCACTTCTATTGCTGCAGGTGTGAGGTTAAATAACATAAGTCTTGCAAATTTTAGGGAGAAACAATATCAGGGCTATCTTGTGTTCCCGAATGCAAGTTTCGATGATTTCATTACTGATTTCGTCGATGATGTAAAGTTCTTAATAGATCCTGCTTTCTCGTTAAGCAAAATAAATGGTTCAAAGTTTGATAAACTTGTGGACGCACTTTTGCAAATTGGGATAAGTCCTTCGATTGAGAAGTTCAAGAAAGACCTGTATGACTATTACAGGTTGTTGCGTAATGACGTGGCGCATTGCTTGAATCAAAACTACGAGAAGGAATATAAAACTCTCGACAAGAAAGCTATTGCTGCTTTTTATACGACTCTTAGCGAACCAAAGGAAAAATCAAAGTTATCGTTTGATGATTTCATATTGTGTACAGCAAATATTAAAAATATTGCAGATCTTCTGACCATTGGCCTATTACCCAATATTAATTGGGAGCAGTTCGTGCTTAACAACAGGGAGCAACTGATTCCAAAATATGAAAGATTCGTTCCCGGAGGTAGGACTAAAAGACTCCAAACTTACGTGTTAAACTGCATAAGAACACTTTACGGATACACACTCGATGAATTGACGATAAACAATATAATCGGTAAGCATCCAACCCCTATTTTGGCGGTTTGAACAATAAGTGCTACCTTTGCGCCATGTTAAACATTAAATGTTATAAGTATGGCAATAAGTAGTAAAGATCTTGAGAGCCTGTGGCAACGCTATAAAGCGGAGGCGGTACCAGCAGGCATTTCGGTAAATCAATTTTTCGAATCCAATGGAGTTCCTTATCATGTATTTGAAAAGTGGTACAAGAAGAAGTTCCAGGCTCCAAATGTTGTGGAGTGTGTTGTTGCAGGTGCGCCAGATTCAACCAGTGCAGTTCCAACACCATCCAAGCAGGGTAATCCTTCAGCCGGTTTATCTCCAGCTCCGACCGAGGCTGCCGTTGTCATCAAGTATGTCAATCTTGGGCTTAGCAATGGTATGAAGATAGAGCATCATAATTTGAGCTATTCTGGTCTTCAAAGTTTTATCTCTAAACTTCAAGCCTTATGTTTAGCTTAAATGGTGCCGTAAAATATAAGTATATTCCCAACTATCAGGATATGCGTGGAGGTTATGACAAGCTTTGTGGAGTGATACGCTCTTTGGGCGAAGATCCAGAGGATGGCACCGCTTACGTGTTTACTTCCAAGGATCAAAAGATAGTAAAGATCATCAGACATGAACATAATGAGTGTCAGATGTATTATCAGAAGTTTGACAAGAACATGAGTTTTGTCCGTCTAGAGTTTGAAGGTGTCCTTCCAATTTATGTGTTGGAGTGGAAGTATCTAGTGGCTATGCTTTCATGCCCTGTTGTAAAAAGCATAGGTCCAATAGAGCTAAAATGCTATGAGGAAGCAGCTTGATGGCGAAAATGATAGTTAATTTTCTAAAAAAACGTATTCGTTTTTTTGGGGTAAAATTGAGTTAAGTAAATGATATTCAGAGTGTTGTAGAAAGCTTTAAGGTTGGCTTGTTAAGCCCTGTTTTCGATGTTTTGCAATACTGCAAACATGTCTGACATAGGGTGGTATTACGACTAACGTTAAGTCTCTAAAATAGCGTAAAATACTGAATATTAGATTGTTAAATAAGTTTTATGCGTTTTGTGGAGTCTCATAATATGATTATCTTTGCATCTGCAAACGTTTCATATTATGGCAGATATACATATAGACATAGAGCGCATGATAATGCATTCCAATTACTTGCTGGAGGTAGACAATTCTTCGGCAAGTAATGGATTATCGGATATGGAACGTAAGCAATATCTAGATCAGATAAAGGAATTGGTTCAGACTGTCCAGACACTTCTGGATGCCAATATTGCCTTGGGTAATAAGCAGAAGGAACTACAGGCAGAGGCAGATCGTAAGATTGCCGGTTTGCAGGATCAGGTTGACAAGCTTACTGGAGAACTGCAAGCCCGTAGGCGTAAGATGCATGGCAAGAACAATGAGAAGCAAACTGGTGACAAGTCGGTAAATACAGGCAAGACCAAGGATGAGGAAGAGGGGGAATACATCGAGAATGGATGTGAGCAACCTTCCGATTCTGATGATTCAGACGAAGTTACCGACACAGAGGCGACCAATCCCAAAAAGGATTTGAGCCAACGCCCTGACCACTACAAGACCATGAAGGCTGAAGTTCTTGTGGTTCATGATTGCGACAAGGACAAGCTTAAGGCTATGGGATTGGAGTTCATTCGTTATACCAGGCCTGTCGATCAGTTTGACCGAATCAGTATGACACGTCAGGACCGCTACCTTTATGCTTGGGTACGTGACAAGGACGGCAACGAGTTCGCTTTCTTCGTGCCAAAAGATGAAGGGGTAGAGCAGCGTGCTTGCACTTTTGTCGATGAGTCAAAGTATGACATGCCAAGCATGGTTCCTCATACCAGCAGTACGAGTGGCATGCTTTCAGACTTGATTGTCAATCGCTTTCAGTATGCGATAACGAGTGGACGTGAGATGTATCGCATGGTCAATGAGAAGATGCGTATGTCTAAGTCTACTATTTTCAACTGGTTGCGACATGGGGCAGAGTTCTTGGAGAATTGTCAGGAGACCATCAAACTATGGCTATTGAAACCTGGCTCAACGATTTATTGTGATGAGTCCTGGGTTGACACCAAGGTGACGGATGCCAATGGTGAGGTGCATTATAAGAAACGATATATGTGGGTCATTGTCAACTTGACTACCAAGGTCTGCTATTATCTGTATGGCAGTCGTAAGAAAGAGGTTATCAAGGAGTTCCTTGGTGACTTCAAGGGCACGTTGATGACAGATGCCTATGCAGCATACCTTTACTTCAATAAGTTGAAGGATTGTACTCATGTATGTTGCTGGTCGCACGTTAGAAGACTGTTCGTCTCGGCGAGTCGTGACTACAAGGACTCCTTGGCACAGGCATTCATAGACTTGATCGGTATATTATATAAGGTCGAAGTTGAGAATCAAGTATTGGGTCGCACAGAAAAAGAGATAGTCAAGCATCGAGGTGAGGAATCCCTACCAGTTTTACACGACCTCTATCAGCAAGCGACGGCACTGTTGAAACAGTTTGAGAAAAACAAGATTAAGCTCTCTGCTAAGTTACAACAAGCCTTGACATATATGACCAAGCATTGGGAAGAGCTGATGGCATATACTAAGATAGGCAGCGTCTTGATAGACAACAACTGTTGTGAACGCGCAGTCCGCCCATTCACAAATCTCCGAAAGAACTTCGGTGGATTTAGCAGTGAGCAGGGTGCCAGAGTCACAGCAACCTTCCTTACTTTCGTTGAAACCTGCAAGCTAATGGCAACGGCTCCACTGGATTTCTTCAGGGGATTCTTTGACATGATTGTAGCTGGAAGAAGGGATTATGCCTTGATGACAGAGGCACTTTTAGTTAAACCTGTTTAAAAATCAGAAAAGTCCAATTTCTTAAAATACTCTGTATCCCCAGTAAACACTGGGGATGGAGTTGTATTGCTATAGGGGTTGGATGCTTACTATAATCGGCTCATTAGAATAGATGGTAGTTCATCCCCCTTCAGGATAGGCACATAATCGTGGCTATGCTGAAGGGGAAGGCAGAAGTTCGAATCTTCTATGAGTCACTTATAGTTAAAAAAAATGGAAGAACCTATAGTAAATAATACGCAGGAGCGTGAAGATGACCTGTTAACGGAGCAGCAGGACATTTTCTCTTATTATCGTCGTCTTAGGAGTAATCTCTTCTCAGATACGGAAGTTGTGTATGAGACTAAACTAACTCCTGAACTCTTCGATCTGAAATTGCAACAGCTCTCGCAGGACAAGAAACAGTCGGAGTTTGAGAACTTTGTCTTGGTGCTGGCCGCACGTCTAGTGACACCCAACATTAAGCCACAGACCGGCCCTGATGGTGGTGGTGATGGTAAGGTGGATGGCGAGACATATCCTGTTGACAAAGCAATATCTGACAGGTGGTGGGTGTCTGAAGGAAGTACTGGTGACCAAAAATGGGCGATAGCTATTAGTGTTCAGAAAAACTGGAAAAGTAAGATAGAGGGTGATGTCCAGAAAGCTGTAGAGACTGGCCGTGGCTATACGAAGGTGATATTCTTTTCTAACCAGAAAATCAAATCAAGTACACGTCAAGAGGTAGAGGATGAACTGTCAAAGCAGTATGGTGTGGCAGTTAGTATCTTTGACGGCAAGTGGTGTTCGTTTGCCGTATTTGAACAAGACTGTTATGATGTTGCAACCGATAAGCTGAACTTTTCCGAAGAATATAGGAGAAAGACCATCAAGGAAGGCTCCCACGATAAGCGCAGGAAAGAAGAACTGGAGCAGTTGGAGAACGATTTGTTGTCACGACAAGTAGAAAGCCTTGATACTGACTATATTGACGATTTGCTCCAGACCTGCATATTAAGCAGAGGGTTGGAACGTCCACGAATGGAGACCGAAGGACGCTTCAACCGTGCGCAGCGAGAAGCAGAAGCACATGGTTCACTCGTGCAACGATTCAATATAACATATAATCATGCATGGACATCATTTTTTTGGTTTCACGATGTGAATGCCATGTATGCAGATTATCTGAAGTTAAAGGAATTTACAAAGACGCACACAACTGTGCATACTATAGAACTGATGACCAATATCCTCACGAATTTGGAAAATGCGGCGGGCGTTGGCTTATTCGATTCCGAAAAGTTTTGGGAGGAAGTTAAGGATTTAAAGACGATAAAGGAGCGAGAAGATCTTTCGCAGGCGAGCCGTCTGTTTCTTGAACTCTTCTTCACAGAACATAGGTTACTCCAAATGTTGCACTATGCGCAAGACCCAACGTCAGAGTTAAAGAAACTGTCAAAGTTGATAGAGGCTTGTGCCAACTATCCAGACATTAGTTTTGATGCTCAGATAACTATCGTAGAGATAATGGGACGAGTTATAGATGACAACGATGAATATGAAAAGCTTATCGACAAGATTTCAGAGATTTCGTCTCAGCGCAAATCAGAGGTTGAGGGTGCCTTAATACATTTCAATCGTGCACAGTCCTTGATAGACAAACAACAATACAAGCCTGTGGTGAAACATTTAGGGCACTGTGTACAGGCATTTCAGAAAGAAGGCTATGAGTCCGAACTGGTTAAAACATACGGCTATATGGGCATAGCTCTTTATAATCTTGAACTTCCATATAGTGGAAAGGCATATCTGGTTAAGGCTGCATCGATACTGGTCAAGGAGTTTTTCACTAAGGGAACTATCAGTCATCTGCTGATTACTGTATTGTGGAAACTCTGTGAAATAGAGCTGATGATAGGCCGACTGGTGATGTATCTCAACTGGCGGGAACTGCTGTTTGTCATTGCTCATAATGGTCAAGAATTTGAGCGTAAAGATTTTGTTGAGAAAGATGTACTGTTCGATGGAGGTTGGGCTTGTCATTTTGCGGCAGCAGACCTTACGAGAGAAACTATTTGCATCTTACCTGACATTTTTGCACGTTGCGATATGCCCATTTCTGAAAACTATCTGAAGTATGCTTTAGGGTACGAAGACTCTGTAGATGAGCAGTATACTCATCTTGTCAATAATGATTGGAATAGTTTGCTTAGGCAGCAACCTATACACAAGCAGTTCCTAAACTCTCTAAATATAGCGGAAGAAGGGCAGACTTCTATCAGCACCCTGGCAAAGGGCTGTCGTTTCACTGTAAGTTATGAGAATTCTGTTAGGAACCAAATGGTTGCTGAGACATTTTTAGCAACTGTGGAAACACTGCTTGCCACTTTTGACACACTGGAACTTGTGGTGATGAGTCAGGAGATTCAGGTGGAAATTGTCTTAACTGATGGACAATCAGAACTGGAAAGAGGAGAAAACGGAACAAAATATGTGTTCAGAGTGAACCACGACTCTCTTGATGGAGAAACATATTGGCGTTGCTTTGCCTTCTTTATGGCATGTTTCATGTCCATTAATGCAGTATCAAACACAGATGTAGGAGAGTTGGTGGCTCAGCGACACGAAAAAGAAAAGTTGATGGACAGGGTGACTGCTATGGTGGAACTGAACAACTCAGTGTATAATGTGCTTGGCGATAAGTTCAAGTATTCTGTTCGTCAATGGCAAAATGCAAATGACAGATCCTATGTTTGTAAGTCTGATGCAATGGGTGAAGCCTATACAGATCAGAACTCACATACTGAACAGTGTGGTGTACAGACTTTTTGCATCTCGAGCACTATGGAATGGTGGGAAAAAGCAGGATGGACGGGTGTGTGCTTCATGTACGACCGATGGTTCGCTGCTCCACCTATAGTGGGCCTAGCATTCAAGAACTTGGAGGCTGGCAGAAAAATCATCCATGAATGGAAAGAAAAAATAGCAAAGGGTGAACCAAGTATAGAACTGCATCTGATAAGAGGCATTGACAAGTCGCATCCCTCATGGTATAGAGCTTGTGTTACTCCAGAGATACCTTTTGATAAGATTACAGTAGGTCGATATGTCGCTGTGATGTGCCGGAAACATACAATGACCCCAAAAGACACGTCGAATCTTGATAATTTTGAACGGGTATATTCTCAATTTAACAAATGCCAGCTGGTGGCAGTTGAAATTGACGACCAGATGCATGTTAACATGAATATCGATTTTAGCGAGGCCATTGAGCTTAAAAGGGTCATCATTACTGATGCATGGAAAGTATCGGCACACGAACCTACGAGAAATGCATTGGAGTGGGACGATGACCCTATCATTCCAGAGTCAGAGACCACTACAGCCCCTGTCATTGAATTAATGAAGAATTTGCGTGAAATTCATGATAAGATGGGTAGGTAAACTCTTTAGACTATATCGCAAAGTATTTGATGCGCGGCATCTGGATATGGATTGTGACGGGATTGCTGATGGCATAAGTGTTGTTGACAGGAACATCAGAGAGGTGCTGGCTGTGGGGATGTACCGACAGGCGGTGACGATGTATCTTCAGTTGCTTGCGTTGAAGGCGAAGCACTTCATAGAGGATGAGCATTGGTGCTATTTTGATGACGTGTACTCTCCTGAGTATGTGCTTCAGACGATATATGAAGACATCATGAAGTATGACATAGAGGGTGGTACTTTGAAGATGCTGGAGGAAGGACACAAGGAGATACTTGCCAGTGAGTGCTATTAGGATTATGGCTACCCCAGCTATATTGACAGATAACTCGAGATGTATGGATTACAAGAAAGCGTATAGAACAAAGTGCCAAACCACGAAAGTAGCGAACTATAAGGCAAAGCGTGGCAATTTAGCACCTTTGATGACAGAGGAAGCTAAAGCATCAGCTGGCATATACGAATTGTCTTATGACTTTGCTTGCCGCATCACAAGACTTTAGTTCGGGAGAGCAAGCATGCTCAGAGCGATGCTGACTTCCTCTCCAAGATGTCCATCGCATATAAGGAGGCCGACGAGTCCGACTTCTGGCTGAATCACCTCCACGATAATGGCTACTTGAATGACGCACAGTTCAACTCTATGAACGCAGACATGCAGAGGATACTTAAAATCCTCACCTCAATAGTGAAGACTATGCGCATCAAAACAGGTCAATAAAAGGAAGGTGCAGCAACCCTGAACTGTGAATCTTGAACACTGAACCGAAAGTGTAGGGGTGGTAATTTCTTTGTACTTGGACGAATGCTTTTTTTATGATTACCGACGAGCAAAGAGAATCCAATGCCTTGATGTTTCGAGAACTTGGCAGAGATACCTATCAGCTTCACCGGCATCTGGTAGAAGTGATGGGCGAGAATGCAAAGGCATTCCGCTCAAAGAAAGGTTTCATCCTGTTTATTCTCCTTGTAAGGGTGTGTGGCAATCTTATGGGAGCCATAGCCATTCTCTTACAAGCTATGAGGACAAAAGGCAATTTGATATTCAAACTGCCTTTGGGTCTTTGTCTCCGAGGTGCAATGATTGATGCGTTGACGGCATTATATTACGATACACAAAGTGAGGAAAGCGCAGCATCCCATTTGGAGGTCACCAACCTACAGTATGCAAAATCACTATTGGAGCGGTTGGAGGTTTATAAAGATAAGGTACACAGTGTCTCTCCAGACTTAGACGATGACTTAGCCGAACATTTTTATGAACTTGGTTTGGAAGACAACTTCCTTCAGTACTTCGATGTTGAGGTTAAAGGTCAAAACTTGCGTGTCAAGCCTAAGAAGGAATCAGAATTCCGCAGGGAAGGGGCACTTGTAGAAGGCAGCTACCCAAACCTGAAGCAGATGCACGACCATCTGATAACGATTCCTGAGTATTCAGAGAAAGCCAAGCGGCTATATCATTACTACAAATACTTCTCGCAATATGAACATTTCTCAGAGCTTGGCTTTGGTGATGTTAAAGCATCTTTCGGCGAGGACAACATACACATGCCCAGTGCGATAAAGGCATTGAAAGATGCTGTAGATCTGATATTTGAGCATCTTCGAAAAGAAAATAAGGCAAAGCTAAACATTTGAAACCCATGAAGAGTTCATTGGAATATCTTAACAAGTTGAAGGAGGATTATGCAGCGAGTGCAGTGTCTGTACTCGTGGGAGCAGGATTCTCCAAGAATGCCATATCGGACTATCCGATGTGGAAGGACATGCTGTATGACCTTATCAAAGAACTGTATGGCAAACGATTGAGCGAGCGGTTCTATGAGAAGAAATCCTATGAAGGGCCGATACTTGGCTATGACGAGTTTATTCGGAAAGAGATGGATTCCATTGTGTCGGAAGTGGGCTATCTCAATCTTGTGTCGAAATATGTAGAGACGAAGGGCTATCGAGAGGCAATAGATGTCTATATAGAGCACCACATGCCATACGTTAAAGAGACGGCTTCAGGCTTTGAGGTGAAGCATGCAAGCAAGACATCATTCACCAAGAAGAATCTTGATACGCATCTTTCTCTGCTTAACTGCAACTGGAAACAAGTCTTTACTACCAATTACGACAATCTCCTTGAACTCACTGCAAAGACATATAACTTGTCGTATAAGACGATTACCAGCGACTATCAACTAAAGGAACTCAGTTCCAGTCGTGGCATTATCAAGATTCATGGCAGTCTGGTGGAGGATTCACTTGATGCCAGCTTTGAGTTTGATAACGATAAGAGTCGCCGTTACATCATATCCAAAGAAGACTACGACACCTATGCAGACAGACATCAGGCTTTTTCATACCTGATGCGTACCAGTCTGTTGACGGGCGTGTTCTGTTTGGTTGGCTTTTCTGGTGATGACCCCAATTTCCTTGGTTGGTTAGAATGGATGAAAGACGTTCTCGACAGAGACTATGCTGACAAGGAAAAAGAAGAAATCAAGATATACCTTCTGACCATAGGCAATGGCAATATTTCGTTAGACCGACAGCTGTTCTATCAGAATCATCGCATAGCAGTCATCAATATTCTGGACAAAGAGCTGCATCATGAAATTGGCTTAGATCCAAATACAGATGTTTCTGTGATATTTCAGAGCATTTTTAGGTATATCAGGAATGCAGCACAAGACAGAGAACAGCTGATAGATGAAAACGACAAGCCACAAGAAAAGAAGGAATACGAGCGCAAGTGGCAGCTTGTGGCAAACACGAAAGACACTGTCACCGCAGAGGACATTGCCGAATTAAGGTCACTGCGCAATGAGGCACTACCCACAGCGAACACAGGTTCGCAGCAATTCTACATGAGCCATTTTTACACAAAAAAAGGCTTGACGGTAGAGCAGCTTACTGCTTTTGCCATCGCAGCAAACGATAGCGGCTTGATGCCACGTATGTTTCCACGACAAGATTCGAAAGGCATATTGAATAACATCCCAGAGTGGCAGGAAATGCAACGCTGGGAAGACGCTTTTGTCAAGATGGAAGTATCTGGCACAAGCAGAGACGGAGATTTTGACCGCTATCTCTCCATTTTATGTCAGCGTTATCAGTTTCAGCCAGAAAAAGCCAAGGAGTTGTTGGACGAATGGACCCCATCTGGCAGATGGATTATTGCGAAAGCCTCACTATTTGGAGAGTACGACCAGAAAGCTGCTGTCGATATGCTTGACGACCTGATAGCCCATACAGGCGACTCTCAGGTGAAATACCTTGCTTCCATTATGTCAAATATCATGTCTCAGAGATTTCCGTTGAGATATTCCTACGATGAGTTCAAGACCATAGGACTGAAAGGATATTGGGATGTGAGCAAGGCCATCTTGGAAAAGACCTATGACCGCAAGGAAAAGATGCTGCCATACGGCGTGACATCACGTCAGTTCGCATTCTCGGTAGATACGACAACCTATACCGAGAGCCTTCGCTATGTGATGTTTCTGGCAAAGACAGGCTTTATGCTACAATACCGCATGAACACCATGGTAAATGCAGAGGACTGGTATCGCGTGTTTAGGAATGTATATGAGGTATTCCCATATCCATGTCTCTATTATAGCCTACAGATTACGACGCGCAATGTCATTCGAAGAATAGGTCAGGACTTTGCCTATTCATTAGCATTGAAAGACACGCTCCCTGATGTGCTGAGACGGCTTCTCAATATTCTTGCCAACGATAGAGGTGGCTACACCTATAGTGCCATCTTCTATGTCTGTGAGCAACTGATGATAGCCGTTGATGAAGAAGTGTGGTTTGAAGATTACAAGAAGATTTTCAAAGAACACTTCCTCCCAGATGTCATGACAATAACGTCGATAGATGCCATACAGTCTTTCATCCAGGCAGGTGCCCATTATCTCAGTAACAAAGAGCATATTGCGGAGATGTTCGATGAGGTGCTGGACAACTTTAATGTATCGCCAACCCTCTTGTCTGCCTTGGCTGAAAGACTTAAGCTGGAGCGAACAGGGACCCTTACAAATGACCAGAAGGAAAAACTGATGAAGATAGTCGCTGAGCGAGATATTGATGTGGTCACTCACCTATTGTCTTGCGTTTATGAAGCCAAAATGACGGATGCAGGCTTGCAGAATGCAGTGAGTGAGAAAATCATAATCAATCAGTCCAAGCTCGGCTCGATGAGTATCAGAATGTTTTATGCCCTTACTCACTTTGCTGCCAACCATCCAGAAGCACTTCACATTGTGAAGGAGGCAATATTGAACCGTGACATCTGGAATTGCGGGATTGAAGGAACTTCGGGGCAGATTCCATCTTATCTTGCGCTCAACAAGATAGACCAAGAAGTGACATGGACAACGGAAGAGCAGGGAGAGATAATGAAGAACTTGGTTCAGAACTTGAGCAAGTTGGAGCAATCGCCATTCTTCGACCACGATTTCTTTGGTCGAGAATATTTTGATTTGCTATTAGACATGAAGGAATATTTAGAAAGAAAAGTACCTTCATCAACCGAAAATACATCAATTATCAAACGAGTGGACGACTTACTGAAGAAAGTATCAGGAACAGCCCACATGTTTGATGTGCTGTATGATAAACAAACAAATATCTCAGATACGCTCCAATATCTGGCCCGCTGTGTTGATTATGATGGCTGCGAAGCCTATCGCCCTTATATTGATGTGATAATTGACAGAGCCTTGCTTGTAGAGAAGAAGAATCTAAATATGGTACTCTCATTTGTAGCATTCTTGGCAGAGAAGCATACAGACTACTTGCTGACACCTCAGACATTGGTGAAGATTAAGTTGATGCTTGATAAGTACACTGATCTTGACTACAGGGAGGCAGAGATAGATCTGCCATATGCCTACGTAGCATTGAGGACAGTGGCAAAGGCTTTATACGGTAGAGGGCATGCAGATGATACTGCTGTTAGATATTGGCTGACAGACAAAGACGTAAATAGGTTTAATCTTAACTTGAAGATGTAGACTATGCTAAAAGTCTTTTGTGGATTAAAGTTTAACCCACTTTTTAAAGTGGAGTCAAGAATTAATTCTATTTTGTTTATTATGATTCATCGAAATAATCAAGATTACATAACAGCCTTTGTCGAAGGCTATATTTGTGCCATTATAGGTGAGCGGATGACAATCGCTAAGGTATCAGAGGCTGAACTTGATAATGCAAAGCATTCAGCTGAGAAGTATGTCGAGTTTCAAATCGAGCATTCGAATTTCTTGGACGAGGAAAAGAATGCGATGAAGAGTGACTATAAGCTTTGGGCAGAATCTGCATTGCAAGGAATGAAGAAACGATTACGTGATAGTGGTAGATTACTATGATGCATCAGCCGACAAACAATCGCAAATCTCGTGCAAACGAACGCAAAGAAATTTTACTTTCAATTTGTTGAGTGCAGTCGAGATTCATAGAATAATTCTATTGCGTTAAACTATCATCGGCAGCCCCTTGTGGGCACAGGCTCCGCTGACGATACCAAAACTCTGGCGGAGGCTATAGCGTAGCCAGCTACATCCTCTCGTCCCTGAGGTTTCTGTCCCCCGCAAACGGGGGAACCGAAGGGGGGTAAAGACCATTGAAGAGAGGCTTGGTGAGAAAGGTGGATCTCCCTTTGGAAAGGGAGATGGAGGAATTCGAGAAAATAAAAACACAATATCATTATGAATGATTTTAAAGATATAAAAGTAGCAGTAGCCGGTACCGGCTACGTAGGTCTGAGCATAGCAACCCTGTTGTCTCAGCACCATCATGTAACAGCAGTAGATGTAATCCCAGAGAAGGTGGAGAAACTCAACAACAAGATTTCTCCAATCCAGGACGATTACATCGAAAAGTATTTGGCAGAAAAGCCATTGAATCTCGTGGCAACCCTTGACGGCAAGTCAGCCTATAAGGATGCAGACTTCGTAGTGATTGCAGCACCAACCAACTACGACCCAGTGAAGAACTACTTCGATACATCCCATGTAGAAGAAGTCATCGACCTGGTTCTGGAGGTAAACCCAGATGCAGTGATGGTCATCAAGAGCACCATCCCTGTCGGTTATACCCGTAGCCTCTACTTGAAGTATGCCAAGAAGGGCGTGAAGAAGTTCAACCTTCTCTTCTCTCCAGAGTTCCTTCGTGAGAGCAAGGCACTCTATGATAACCTTTACCCAAGCCGCATCATCGTAGGCTATCCAAAGATTATCGAGCGCCCAGAGTTTGCAGAGGAGAACGAGGCAATCAAGTCTGTAACCAATGTCGAGATGTTGAAGGAAGCAGCCAAGACCTTCGCCGCTTTGCTCCAGGAAGGTGCCATCAAGGAGAACATTGATACCCTCTTCATGGGTATGAAGGAAGCTGAGGCTGTCAAGCTCTTCGCCAATACCTATCTGGCACTCCGAGTAAGCTACTTCAATGAGTTGGATACATACGCAGAGGTAAAGGGACTCGATACCAAGGCTATCATCGATGGCGTAGGCCTTGACCCACGAATCGGCACCCATTACAACAACCCAAGCTTCGGCTATGGCGGTTATTGCTTGCCAAAGGATACCAAGCAGCTCCTGGCAAACTATGCCGATGTTCCTGAGAACCTGATAGAGGCAATTGTAGAGAGCAATCGTACCCGTAAGGACTATATTGCTGATGCCGTACTCCAGAAGGCTGGCTATTATAATGAGAACAGTACTTTCGATGCAAACAAGGAACATAATTGTGTGATTGGTGTCTATCGCCTGACCATGAAGTCAAACAGCGATAACTTCCGCCAATCTGCTATCCAGGGTATCATGAAACGTATCAAGGCAAAGGGTGCTGAGGTAGTCATCTATGAGCCAACATTGGAAGATGGAAGTACATTCTTTGGTAGCAAGGTTGTAAATGATATGAATGCTTTCAAGGAGCAGAGCCAGGCCATCATTGCCAACCGCTATGATGCTTGTCTGGATGATGTAAAGGAGAAGGTATATACTAGAGATATTTTTAGAAGAGACTAGAAATTAGTGATTAATGATTAGTGATTAATGATTACAGATTGCATTTTGCTAGTTAATTAATCACTAATCACTACAAAATAATCAATAATAAAATGGTACAATATAATGTTGATTTAACGGGGAAGACTATCCTCGTGACGGGTGCTGCTGGCTTTATCGGCAGCAACCTGGCTTTTAGACTGTTGAAGGAAGTGAAGGATGTCAAAGTAGTGGGTATTGACAACATGAACGACTACTATGATGTGCATATCAAGGAGGAGAGACTTCGTAGACTGCAGGAGTTTGAGGGCTTTACCATGGTATATGGCAGTATCGCTGACAAGGCGGTGATGGACAAACTCTTTGAGGAGCATCAGCCAAAGGTGGTGGTGAATCTCGCAGCTCAGGCTGGCGTGAGATATTCTATCACGAATCCAGATGCTTATATTCAGAGCAACTTGATAGGTTTCTACAATATCCTGGAGGCGTGCCGTCATCATGAGGTAGAGCATCTGGTTTATGCTTCTTCATCTTCTGTTTACGGTTCAAACAAGAAGGTACCATATTCAACAGATGATAAGGTGGATAATCCTGTAAGTCTATATGCTGCTACGAAGAAGAGTAACGAGCTGATGGCGCATGCCTATTCTAAGCTCTATAATATTCCAAGTACGGGTTTGAGATTTTTCACTGTGTATGGTCCAGCAGGAAGACCTGATATGGCATACTTCGGATTTACCAATAAACTGGTAAAGGGCGATACCATCAAGATTTTCAATTATGGTAACTGCAAGCGTGACTTTACTTATGTAGATGATATAGTTGAGGGTATCGTAAGAGTAATGCAGCATGCTCCAGAGAAGCATAATGGTGAGGATGGTTTACCTATTCCTCCATATAAGGTATATAATATCGGCAACTCACATCCAGAGAACCTGCTAGAGTTTGTAAGTATCCTGCAGGAGGAGCTGATCCGTGCCGGAGTGTTGCCTGAGGATTATGACTTTGAGGCACATAAGGAACTGGTGGCAATGCAGCCTGGTGACGTGCCAGTCACTTATGCAGATACAACACCTTTGGAAGAAGATTTTGGTTACAAGCCATCTACTCCTTTACGTGAGGGATTACGTGCTTTTGCCGAATGGTTTAAAAAATATTATTTATAAAAAACAAATAATAAAGGCAGAATTAGATAGTGTGTAGATAACGCAACCATGTATCTTTTTCATAAATCTCGAAGATATGCTTGTTCAATCTATAGAAGGTATATTTTTCTTCCTTGAACTATCTGGCCTCTATAAATGAGAAAAGGTATCAGAGCAGATGATAATTCAATAGAACGGAGGAATTTAAAATAAGGATATTATTCGGTAGGCGAAGCACAACTAGCATTTTTATGAGCTACTTTTCGCTTTTGGTGAGGAGCCTGCCTTTTTAAGATGTTTAAAGAAATTAAAGTATGAAAGTTGTACTTCTTGCAGGTGGCTTCGGCTCCCGCATTTCTGAGGAATCTCAGTTTAAACCAAAGCCAATGATAGAGATTGGTGGTATGCCTATCCTATGGCATATTATGAAGGAGTATGCTTATTATGGGCATACCGAGTTTATTATCTGTGCAGGATATAAGCAGGAATATATCAAAGATTGGTTTGCCAATTACTTCTTGCATAATTCTGACGTTACTTTTGATTATCGTAATGGTAAGAACGAAATGACAGTGCATCAAACCAATATGGAACCTTGGAAGGTCACGGTTGTAGATACTGGTTATAATACCATGACTGGTGGACGAATCAAGCGCATTCAAAAATATGTAGGAGATGAAACGTTCCTCATGACTTATGGTGATGGTGTATGCGATGTCGAAATAGATAAACTTATAGATTTCCATAAGAGTCATGGCAAACTTGCAACTCTTACAGCTGTCAAAATGGCGCAAGACAAGGGTATTCTTGATATTACCAAAGATCAGGCTGTCCGTGCATTCCGTGAAAAGAGTGCATTAGATGGTTCTCCTATCAATGCTGGCTATATGGTTCTTGAACCAGAAGTTTTTGATTTGTTGGAAGGTGGAGACTCTTGTGTCTTTGAAAAGACTGCTTTGGTCAAGCTGGCAGAGCAAGGTCAATTGATGTCATACGTCCACACTGGTTTCTGGCAGTGTATGGACAATATCCGAGAGAAGTCTCTTCTTGAGAAACTTCTTGCAGAAGACAAAGCTCCATGGAAACGTTGGGATCGTAGCATTCCTGAAATTCCAGATTACGCAAAGTAAAAAATATAATTAATAAGAATGGAAAATATATTTGATTTCTATAAAGGAAAACGAGTTTTCCTTACGGGACATACGGGTTTTAAAGGCTCCTGGATGTGCAAGATGCTTGCAAATGCCGGAGCTATTGTTACTGGTTATTCTTTAGAAGCACCAACAGAACCGTCTCTCTTTAAAATTGCTAATATTGAGTGTGATGTACATTCTGTTATTGGTGACATTCGTGATATGGCTGCACTTAAAAAGGCCTTTGATGAAGCTCAGCCTGAGATTGTTCTTCATCTCGCGGCACAACCTATAGTTCGTGATTCCTATAAGGACCCAGCTTATACGTATGAAACAAATGTCATGGGTACGGTTAATATTTTGGAGTGTGTACGTCAGAACAACTGCGTGAAGTCGTTCCTTAATGTAACTACAGACAAAGTATATCTCAATAAAGAGTGGAACTGGGGATATCGTGAGAATGAAGAGTTAGATGGCTATGATCCTTACTCTAATTCAAAGTCATGCTCAGAGCTTGTCACTCATTCATATAAGCGTTCGTTCTTTACTGATAACAATGGGCTTCCTATCATCCCGATTTCAACTGCTAGAGCCGGTAATGTAATTGGAGGTGGTGATTTTGCAAATGACCGTATTATCCCTGACTGTATTCGTGCAGCAGCAAAGCATGATGATATCGTAGTTAGAAATCCTTATTCTACCCGTCCTTATCAGCATGTTTTGGAGCCTCTGTATGCTTATCTTGTGATTGCCATGAAGCAGTATGAGGATAAAAAGTATGCCGACTATTATAATGTAGGCCCTGATGATGTAGATTGCTTCCAGACAGGAGCTCTTGTGGACCTTTTCGTCAGCAAATGGGGAGAAGGTATGAAATGGGTGAATAAATATGATGGAGGACCTCATGAAGCAAACTTCTTGAAGTTGGATTGTTCTAAATTGAAGGCAACCTTTGGCTGGTCTCCTCGTTGGAATCTTGATGAAGCAATGGAAAAAATTGTAGAGTGGAGCAAGATTTGGCTTGAAGGAGGTGATGTTTGTGCTTGCATGGATAAACAGATTTCGGAATTCTTAAAAGTTTAATGAATATGAAGAATGTAATTGTAACAGGCGGTAATGGCTTTATAGGTAGTTCGCTCATAAAAAAGTTGGTTGCAAATGGTATTAAGGTTGTAGCTGTAGATATAACGTTCCAAGGAGAACGTCTTCCTGAGAGTGAACTCATTACTAAAATTGAATCCTGTGTGGATGTTTCCCTTGTCAAGAAACTCCCAGTTGAAGAGTATGATGCATTTTATCATCTTGCCTGGAAAGGTGTGAATGGAGCAGACAAGGCAAATCCTTCAGTTCAGCTTGCTAATATTCAAATGGCAATAGATTGTGCCGATATCTGTAAAAAGTTAAATGTAAAGAAGTATCTCTGTGCTGGTACTGTTGCAGAGAATGCTACATTTAGTCTTCCTAATTTAGAGAAAACATCAGGAGGTATGATGTATGGTGTCGCAAAGCATGCATGTCATCTCATCTTGGAAGATTATTGTAAGAACATCGGGCAGCAATTTGTATGGATGCAGTTCTCTAATATCTATGGAGTAGGTAATAAGACTGGTAATCTTGTAAGTTATACTCTGGGTGAATTAATGGCTGGTAATGAGGCGACATTTGGTCCTGCGCTCCAACCTTATGATTTTATTTATGTAGATGATTTGATTGAGGCAGTCTATCGACTAGGAGAAAAAGAGACCAATAAAGCATTCTATTACATCGGTTCTGGTTCACCTCGTCAATTGAAGGAATATCTCCTTCGTATAGGTCAGTTAGCTGGATATGCTGATAAGGTAGGTATTGGAATTCGTCCAGATGATGGAATTAAGTATTCTATGGATATGTTCTGTAATGATGATCTTGTAGATGCTGTCGGTGAATATGTATCTACAGATTTTGATAATGGTATAAATAAAACAATAGAGTGGCTCAAAAGCCTTTAATAGATATGATACAGAAATTTGATTTCAAAGAGCTTGAAATGAAAGGAGCATACGAAATTACTCCTTTCTATGCAACCGACGAGCGTGGTGGCTTCGTCAAGGATTACAATATAGATACTTTTAAGCAGAATGGTATCAACCATGAACTGAAGGAGGTGTTCTATACAATCAGTAAAAAAGGCGTGATTCGTGCTATGCATTTTCAACTTGTAAAACAACAAGCTAAACTTGTACGTTGTATTAGTGGACATGTATATGATGTGATTATCGATCTTCGACCAGATTCGCCTACATTTGGAAAGTGGCAAGGATTTGATTTAACAGGTGAGAACCAGAAGACTCTTTTTGTACCACAATTCTTTGGTCATGGTTACCTTGTACTTGAGGATTCTGTAGTCAGTTACAAGTGCGGGGAAGTATTTTATGGTGAAGGAGATGCCGGTATCATGTATAATGATCCTGATATGGGTATAGATTGGCCATTTGAGAAGATCGGTGGCATCGAGAATCTTATTATCTCAGAAAAGGATAAGAATCTGATGAGTTTGAAAGAATATATAGAAAGACATTAGTGTCCAATAAAAATTGGACACGTTAATTAATTAATCAAATAGTCCCTTAAAAAGGGGATAATCGAGTTCTTTGACATCGTTGAAAATAGTCTTATCAAATAGATCTCTTAGGTGGGTTTTGTCCGTCAATGAAATGCTTAGAATCTGCAAAACTTCATATGTCGAGCGTTTCAAT